>OHCR01000870.1_pt1 | contig 15133 bp, 7 predicted proteins | sample 1566831 | NCBI WGS metagenome assembly OHCR01 (sample SAMEA3879516, study PRJEB24766) | human gut metagenome | biome: human-associated habitat; feature: feces | place: USA | collected 1985/1987
CTTCTTTATTGATTTTACATTTGATGTTACGGTCGGCAGAGCAAGATACTCCCAAACCTACCGGGCAAGAAGCACCATGGCGGGGCAAACGAATGATACGTACGTCATGAGCCAGATATTTACCACCGAATTGAGCGCCAAGGCCAATCTTGTGAGCTTCTGCCAATACTTCTTTCTCCAGTTCGACATCACGGAATGCACGACCATATTCGTTTCCTGTTGTCGGCAGGTTATCATAGAAATGAGTAGAAGCCAGCTTCACTGTCAGCAAATTCTTTTCGGCAGAAGTACCGCCGATAACGAAAGCGATATGGTAAGGAGGGCAAGCGGCAGTTCCCAATGTTTTCATCTTTTCAACCAGGAACGGAACCAATGTACCCGGATTCAGAATTGCCTTTGTTTCCTGATACAAATATGTTTTGTTGGCAGAACCACCTCCTTTTGTTACACAAAGAAATTCATACTCCATACCTTCAGTAGCCTCAATGTCAATCTGTGCAGGAAGGTTACATTTTGTATTTACCTCATCATACATATTCAGAGGTGCATTCTGAGAGTAACGCAGATTTTCTTCAGTATATGTTTTGTAAACACCCAGCGAAAGAGCCTCTTCGTCAGAATACCCTGTCCATACCTGCTGTCCTTTTTCACCGTGAATAATAGCAGTACCGGTATCCTGGCAGAATGGAAGTATACCTTTCGATGCCACTTCTGCATTACGCAGGAAAGTCAGTGCCACGTACTTGTCATTCTCGCTGGCTTCCGGATCGCTCAAGATTTTTGCTACCTGTTCGTTGTGCGAACGACGAAGCATAAATGATACATCACGGAAAGCAGCATTGGCCATTGCAGTCAGACCTTCTTTCTCAATTTTCAGGATAGGGTTTCCTTCAAACTCACTTACCGACACATAGTCTTTCGTAAGCAGATAATACTCAGTTGTATCTTTTCCCTTTTCAAACATGGGTTGATACTTAAACGGAGGTGTTGCCATAAGTTTCTTATTTTATTACGTAATGTTAGTTAGTGTGGCAAAGGTAGTAATTAAGAATGAAGAATGGCGAATGATGAATGAAGAATTAAGAATGAATAACGGAGAAAAGCAGGAACAGCAAAAGACAATCATAAACAATAAACAACGAGCGGTAAACAAGCTATGCCATTCATTGACATCTGCCGTTCACCGCTCACTATTTTATTTACAGTTTGCTATTTATCATATCCTGTTTATCATCCACAGTTCGCCATCTGCCACTCCTATTATGATTCGATTGCTTCAATCCGTTTGATTAACTCGTTTCCAAGAGCTGTTTTATCTTCAATATGTTTCAAGACGGCAGTCACAAAGGTATTACTTTCGAAATCACCGCGTACTTGCTCAAAATCCTGCTTCATTTCGTCGTGGGAGCCGTCAGCACCAAATCCGGTCATGGAAGACAACGAAAATTCTTTCTTGGCATCCTCATATACCATCTTATCCAATCCGACAACAGCTTGCTGCCACGCTTTCACGATACCGATGATATCTTGTGCTGTAATCGTTTCCGGATTCAGGCCGTAGAATTCCTGAATCTTATGATAAGCCCATGTCCATTCATAGGTATAATAATTCTCGTGCATTTCTGCAAAGCTTGCATTGATGGATTTCAAACGATTGACTGTTCCATTCTCAATACCATCCAACAATCGGTCGATTTCACTCTTGGGAGCAATCAGTCCGGAAACATCCACCCATTCGCCAAGTCCGATTTCCGTGTCAGGTTTCAGTCGCTGACGGATTTCTTCATTGGTCTGGAAATTAATACCCTCCAATCGTTTTATGATGGAGTTTCCCAAGAACTTGTGAATGGCGATTTCATAAAAACGAATTCCGTTATTCAGAGAAGAGTTCTTGATTTTAGCACTCTGGTAGGAGTAGATCTCTGAAGTTTCACCGGATACACGTTTCAATTCTTTCAAAATGGAACGTCCTTTAAACATCTTCTGAATGGTATAAGGACTCAGCAGGTTATAATTGATATAATCCAGCCGGTTCGGATCTTTTCGCTTATCACGCTTTGGCCATTTCTGTGCGTCACGGATAGTACCTACACTTCTCAAATTAACTCCCGGAACCAGATAAGTGGTATTCCGCTGCTCTATCAGGTAAGAGAAAGGAAGATTGGAAGTATCGGCATGATTAACATGACGTCCCATTACCAAAGAGAAAGCCCCGACACGTGCCGGCCACAGGATATATGAATCGGAAGTGGTCTTCGCTCCTCTCTCCATCGTTCCCTGATGGATAGGACCTAACTTATACATGTGATTACTCTGATTGGACCCCGAACCCGCATTCATAAACGAGAACATACCGGCAATCAATAAAGTAGATTTATGGTGTGTCACAGTGAAAGGACCTGCAAAAATAGCACATGCCTCACCGTTCTCTCCCTGACAATTACTGAAGAATAAAGAATCGGAAGCGGAATAATTGTGTCCCAGTTTACAGGATTGTCCGACGAAACAACGAGTCAACATCGTGCCGTCATCCACTTTAGAGCCGGAAGAGATGATAAAGTCATCACAGATTACACCATGTCCGATATGTACAGGTGCCGTCACATTACTATTGACGCTGCCATTGGATAAGCGGCAGGTCCCACAGATATGGCAGTAATCACCAATCCGGACATTCTTGATCGAGCCCGTATTGAGAATCATCACATGATTGCCAATACTGCCGACAGCAGAAGCATGTTTATTGGAATAATAATCCGCAATAGATTTCATACGGTTTATCAGCTCGGGACGATGGCGGTACAGTGCAAGAATATATGCCTGGTGCGCAGACAATTTATCGTTCATCAACACCTCACGGCCTCCTGTTTCATTCAAGACAGCCACTTCTACCCCATTACCAAAAGTGCTTAACCTATCCACTAAAATAATATCTACATTCTCAATGAAGGTGTCACTGCCAATCTCATAATTAGCAATATAGTTCTGTATATTCTCAATACAGCAGTTATCGCCCACCGACACATTGTGCAACGTCACATGACGTAATCCCGAATGTTTCTTGATTCCCCCCGGCAATGTAAATTCAGCTTCGAATACCCCCAGTTTTACTTCACCCGAGAAACGGGTATGATGGACGTACTCACAATTAAAACCCTCTGCCACTGATACATTTCCCCAATCATCGGCCAGACATGACTGGCTCTTCAACTGAAGTATCTCATCTTCAGTCAATCTACGATAGTCTTTCATCTTAATAATGTGTTAATGTGCCCATATGCCAATGTGCCAATTCTGATGCAGTATGCGCAACCAATTGGCACATCAGCACATTAGCATATTGATTATTCTTCCTCTTCTTCGTAGGTCTGATAAAGAAAATCGTTATAGGGATATTTCTGAACGTGTAATTCTTTCACTCGCTGATAAACTACATTTTTCAGTTCGTCTATATTGATTCGTTCGCGGGCGGAAATAAAGAGGCAGTTATCCTCCATTTTTGCCATCCACGTCTTCATCAGTTCTTCGAGTGTTAAGTTTTCCTTTGTTCGGGGGGTAAGGTCGTCCGGCGCTTTCTCCACGTAGGTGTAGGCGTCTATTTTATTGAATATAAGTATCATGGGTTTGCCACCGCCGCCAATGTCGGCAAGTGTCCTGTTCACCACTTCGATCTGTTCTTCGAATCCGGGGTGAGAGATGTCTACTACATGCACCAGTAAATCGGCTTCTCGCACCTCATCCAAAGTCGATTTGAATGAGTCCACCAGGTCAGTGGGCAACTTACGGATAAATCCGACTGTGTCCGACAGAAGAAATGGCAGGTTATCGATAATCACTTTGCGTACCGTTGTATCGAGCGTAGCGAACAGTTTGTTTTCGGCAAACACTTCGCTCTTTGACAGCAAGTTCATGATGGTCGATTTTCCAACGTTTGTATAGCCGACCAATGCGACACGGATCATGCGTCCGCGGTTCTTACGCTGAGTGGCTTTCTGTTTGTCTATTTCCGCCAGACGTTCTTTCAATAGTGACATACGGTTGAGGATGATACGGCGGTCCATTTCGAGCTGCGTTTCACCCGGTCCGCGAAGTCCCACAGAACCTCCTTTACCGCTTCCGCTACCGGAGCCACCACCCTGACGTTCCAAGTGGGTCCAGAGTCGTTGCAAACGTGGTAACATGTATTTGTACTGAGCCAGTTCCACCTGCGTTTTCGCATTGGCAGTCTGTGCACGCATCGCAAATATATCGAGGATCAATGAAGTACGGTCTAGTATCTTTACTTTCAGTTCGGCTTCAATGTTACGTATTTGTTTCGCGGAAAGTTCATCGTCAAAGATGACCATTCCCACTTCACGTTCTTCTTCCTCTTCTGTCCGTATATATTGTCTGATCTCTTCCAGTTTTCCTTTTCCGACATAAGTAACCGAATTGGCTGTCGGTAATTTCTGTGTAAATCGTTTCACTACCTCCGCCCCAGCCGTCTCAGCAAGGAAAGCCAATTCATCCAGATACTCGTTCGTTTTCCGCTCATCCTGCATCTGGGTAATGAGTCCGACAAGTACTGCGGTTTCTACTTTGGCTTCGGATATTATAAATTCTTTCATTCTTTAACTTCTACTATATAAATCTAAATATGGTCGCAAATATAACAAAAAAAAAGAGGACAATGTTGTATTGTCCTCTTTTTCGTAACCATTTATAGTAATTCAATTATAAATCAAACCATAACTTTTCCCAAATCTTCGGAGATTCTTTCGGTGCATTGATATTAGCAGTCATCTCTTCCGGGCTATACTCCCATCTTCTGATCAGTTCTTTTGAAGTTGCATCTTCCGGCACTTGTAAGGTCGGGACTTCATTTCCAGCAGTACCAGAACGTCTCCACTGTACAAACTCCTCAAACGGACGATCCATTAAATCAATCCACTGCTGCATATGAATCTCATACAGTGCTTTCTCCTGAGTCAGCGCTGTCAATTCCGGCAAACCTGTAACATATGTATCAATATCCGCTTCCGCTACTCCATAAAATGCACATGCTTCCCGAATGCCTTTCTTATACAATTCATTAGCCTTCGACAAATTCTGAGCAACTCCCAAACCGCGCGCATAAGCTTCCGCTTCCAGAAGCAACTGCTCCTGGCAAGAGTATATTAACTCCGGTGCATCTTTTCTGAAAAGATAACTGCTCACAACAGATGATAACATATTATCTTTGTCATCAGTAACAGCAGGTTCACGGTTACCTAAGCCTCTATATACACCGTCGGCACCCGGTTCAAAATAACAAGGAATACGGGGGTCATTACGTTCCTGCATCGGCTTCAGCATATAGTTGCTGGCAAAAAACAATATCTGTGTACCGCCAACCAATTCTATAAGTTCATACTTAGGATTCTGGTTACCCGGTTCTGCAGAATAAGGGAACACCAAATTATCTGATGCTGATGATACCATGCCTCCAGCCTGTAACAACGTACCAATGGCAGTAGCTTTAGAAGGATCTTTGTCCACCATAACCATCAGTGTTCTGAACTTTAAAGATTTGGCCAAAGTCATCCATTTATTCATATCACCTTTATAATAGATATCGTATTCATCAATCGCATTGGCATCATTCAAATCCATGATCTGCAGTGCTTCATCAAGCAATGACAACACCCCATTCAATACACTTTCCTGAGAATCAAATTTCGGATACTTAATTGTTCCGTTCCAAGATTCAGTGAAAGGGATATCCCCCCATAGCATCGTCGCTTCATACATATGTTCAGCCAACAGAATCTTACACTGTGCAATAGCATTGTGATTCACCGGATCTGCTTCTTCCGCATTTTTAATAGCCAGCATCAAGTTATTACCACCGACAGAGTAGTAATGTTTCCACGTATTTCCTGTACTATAAGGGGAAATGGTATATACCGATTCATCCCAGCCACCATAATCAAGTCCACCATCAACCTGACACTGTGAACTCATTGATAACGGAATATAGAAGTCACCACCGGTACGTGTTCCGGCCCAGTTTACGGCTACATAGTTAAACAAATATCCGGGATCAACTTTCTCGGCAGTATTGGGGTCATGGTTGATATCAAGCCAGTCGCTGCATGAAGTAAATAACCCACATGTCAAAGCGCTCAATGCATATGCTAATATTTTCTTTTTCATAATCATGTTCGTTTAATTCTTACAATGTTAGTCTGAGATTAAATCCGAAACTTCTGGTAGAAGGGATACTGTTAAACTCTACACCGCCTCCGATCTGAGAAGGACCGAAGAAGTTAGCTTCCGGATCAATATGCGGCACATGATCTTTGATGATCCATAAGTTACGTGCCTCGAAGCCTAAATCCAATGATTTAACAAAGAAACTCTTAAACCATTTACGCGGAAAACTATAGGACAATTGCACTTCTCTAAGTTTCACAAATGATGCATTATAGATATTTCCTTCATTATTACTGGAGTTCGCCACATGCTGCCAGTAGTCCTGCATACTCTTCACCGGAACATCATTAGGTCTGTAAGTTCCGTCATCCTGAAGAATAACACCCGGTTCAATAAAAGAGGCATCTTCACGGTGAGCCACTGTTTCTGCAGCCAAACCACTGCTTCTCAAATTAGCTACTGTTTCCGAATATAAGGAACCTCCATGACGGATATCAATCAAGAAACTAAAAGTCAGCCCTTTATAAGTAAGTGTATTGTTGATACCCATTGTAAAGTCAGGATAAACGTCTCCCAAACGTACGTTATTGACTGTTTCTCTCAAACCTGTCTTAGAGTTGATTACATAATTACCTTGATCATCACGCTTCCAGGCAGTACCGTACAAACCGAACGAATCACCTTTGGCAGCCTTAATCTGCAAACCACTCAATCCGCTAGTCAATGTATATTCATCAAGTCCTTCAGCCAACTCTTCTACAGTCTGCTTATTAGAAGCAAACGTTGCATCCAAGTCCCATTTAAAGTTACGTGTTTCTACAGGAGTCAAGCCCAAAGTTACTTCGACACCCTTATTGGCAATCTTTCCGGCATTGATATTATTAGCAAAGTAACCTGTTGATAACGGGACATCAATACTTACAATCTGATTCTTTGTGATATTGCTATAATAAGTCATATCCAAACGAATCTTTCCACCAAAAAAACGTAAATCAGCTCCGACTTCGAATGAACTTTGGTTCTGAGGTTTCAAGTTTTCATTCGGCAGAACACGAGGCCCGGTAAAACCAACCAGTCCCATGTGTGGGAAAGTATTGACATTACCCAGATATTGCAAAAAGTAAGTACTAGCTGGAGTATATTTAAATGCCAAATTGTACGGATCTTCGTCACTACCCACATTCGCATAACTTAAACGAATCTTACCGTAATTCAGGATGTCTTTATTCTCCATCAATTCTGTGAAAATAAAGCTACCGCTGATAGATGGATAGAAATAAGAACGGTTATTAATAGGCAGAGTAGACGACCAGTCATTACGTCCTGTTACATTAATAAAAAGCATATCTTTGTATCCCAAGCTAATATCTCCGTATAAACCGACAAGACGTTTCTTTTCATAATAATTCACCGGAGTAGTAGATTTCGCATTAGTATATGTATACAATCCGTCAACTACCAGGTTCTGAGCTTGTACATTTTCATTCTTCCATTCTTCCTGATAGAGATTATGACCTACCATCGCCTTAAAATGATAATCATTGGCAAAAGTCTTCTCATAGGAAACCATTAAGTCATTATTTATAATTCTTTTATACAAATTCCAAGTCTGAAACTTACCATTTAAGGCTCCTACAGTACCCTTTGCGTAAAGTTTACGTCTTCCTTCTGTATAGAAGTCAGTTCCGGCATTGTTAGTGATAGTCAATCCTTCAATCGGCTTATAAGTCAATGTGATATTACCGATCATACGATCCAGATTATTGGTAAATTTATTCTTATTAATAATCCAGTACGGATTATTACTTTTGCCTTCCGGATCCAACGTAACCTGTTTGCCATTTTCATCAATCCAGTTCTGCTTAATATCATGAATATCAATCGTTCTTGGCAATCCATTGATTAAAGGAATCAGCAAGTTGCTATCATTTGCCCCCTGTGCCGGACGACCTTCAGAATCTGAACGTATATATTGGGCAGAGATGCGTCCTGTGAAGTTGCTAGTAAAGTTCATACCTGCATTCACAGAGAATGCATATTTGTTATAGTCAGAACCTGGCACAACACCGGTCTGATTAGTAGAAGTAAAGCTCAAACGGAAATCAGCCTTTTCACCACCTCCGGCTACTGACACATTATTAATATAGCTCATTCCGGTTTCATAGAAATCCTTCACATTATCAGGATTTGCTTTCAAGGTCACTTTATCTCCTTTATAATCTGTAAATTGCTGATCTTGTACCGATGAAATCTTCGGTCCCCATCCATTCAGCATTTTTACATTATATACTCCGTAGCTACCTTGTGCATACTCATTCTGGAAATCAGGCAATTTAAGTACATTCTCAAATCGTGTTGAAGAGTTTACCGTAACAAATACCGGTGAATTCTTCTTCCCTTTCTTAGTAGTAATAACAATTGCACCGTCTTTTGCACGTGCTCCATACAATGCAGTTGCAGCTGCACCCTTCAATACGTTAATAGATTCAATATCGTCAGAGTTGATATCTCCTGCACGGTTACCTACATCGACTATACCATTGGTTCTGTCAGGATTGTAAGAACCATTGTCAATAGGAAGTCCGTCAATAATAAATAAAGGGGAAGAAACTGTGCCAATAGAGGAAGCACCACGAATCTGTATACTTGAACTACCACCTACCGTTCCAGACGACTGTGCAATTTGCAAACCTGCAATCTTACCGGACAATGAATTAAGCACATTACTTTCACGCGCTTTAGTTATCTCATCTCCTTTTACACTGGATACTGCATAACCTAAAGATTTTTCAGATCGCTTAATACCCATAGCTGTTACCACTACCTCTTCAAGATTCTGAGAATCAGACTTTAACAAAACTTTCAAAGTAGAGGAGATAAATCAGTAATACCAGGCGATATTTTATCAATCAGAAATAGCTTATATATCTATTTGACAGTTAATTACCCTCATTCAGCTAATGTTTTACTCTCTTTTATGTAATACCACTTCTCTACCGAAATGAAAACTATTTATCTTATAATCAATATTATATCTATAAAACAAGGAGCTATTATAAACAAAAAATAGTATCATGCTATAAGAGGCGCTTTTATTTGTATACAATTAATCAGGTAATGGATGTTGCTAATTAAAAACATTGTCCCATTCATTTTTCTTTTAAAGGCAAGGAAATATTGTAAATATTGGAGACTGCTTATATATTGATCTGTCTTAGTTGAGGTTAGATTGCAAAAAAGGCTGCTCCGATCATTGGAACAGCCCTCTCTGTATTTAAACTCTTCTGTTAAAAATCGTCAGCAGGGAAACCTGTTCGACGGAAGCCTGAAACTTTATAAGTTAATCCATCTTCATCGTCGTCGAATTGTACCATATATACGATACTGTCAGCAGGCATACCACTAGGAGTTGTGGCAGCTTTTTCCAGTACCTTGCCATCAGTTATTTTCACTTTGGATTCATATGTTACATTATCCACAAAGCCTGTTGTCGAGAAAGTCCTCGCTGCATAATTCACGTTTACTTTCAGTTTATATTCCCAGAAGTTTCCTAAATCATCCAACCACATTTCAGTTTCACTGTTGTTGGCTGTATTGTAAGTACTCATTTGCAGATGTCCTGCTCCGAAAGGATCTTCTACTTCTTTCCCGTCAATAAATGCATTCACTGTCACCCACCAGTCTCCTGCCATTTTTTCAACAGCAGTACCACCTGGTTCTGTATCGTTGTCGCATGCCACGAATGTAAAAGCCAGTGAAGCTAAAAGTAATATCATATATTTCTTCATAATCGTATTTTTATTGTTTTACTATAATGTCAAAAGATAGCTGACCGGCATAAGCAACAGTCCATTTCAGAGTCCCAGTCGCAGGGTCCAATAATGTATTAGTCATTTGATCCATGGAATCTCCCCAACCTGCAACATAACTTTCCAGAGGAGTAATGGAATTATCATCATTCAATTCGAATTTGCCAACCATTGCATAGTCCGGTCCATAGCCAGCACGCTGGTCATACCAGCCTCCTAAGAAATCGCTGATATAAAAAATCCCCGGTTCCATCTGGAAAATCACAATCTCATATCCACTGAAAGCTACCACAGAAGGGGCGGTACGTTTGCTTCCTTCGGCTACGGTATAAATTCCGGATTTCAAAGGAGAAGCAGTATTATCTGCCACATATACTGTTCGTGTAAATGTTTTGGCAAAACCGTCCTCGTTGTATGCCGCATATACTAAATTGTAGATTCCCGGAGTGTTGACATCAACACTACCTTTTATCTGAACAGATTCAGTAATATCTTCTCCGTTCATTTCCGCATAATATCCCGGCTCCACAAAGGGTTGCCCTTTTTCTAAAACGATCTTTTCATCACCCTCTCTTTCCAACGTAACAAAATAGGTGACTTTAGAAGTGTCATCTGTTGATTTGTCGCAAGCTCCAAAGACAAACGGCAAACATACTAATATGCTGTATATTATATTTTTCATACGTAAAACTTACTAAGTTATTGGTTACTATTTGATATCCCACCAAACCGGAGTACTTCCCGGTACCCCTGCAGGAGTATTCACATTTTGCTGACGTGCACTTAATGGATAAGTCATACGTTTCATCAGTCCACCCGCTTCCAGACCATTAGTCCATGGAGCAACTAACTCTCCCGGAGTGTATACTGACTCACTAGACTGTATCTGTGCTGCTGAATAAGAAGACAGTTTCGGACAATCTGTACGACGAATCTCACTCCATGCTTCCATATGATCCATGTAGAAAAGAGATACCCATTTCTGCATATATATCAAGTTTAACTTGTCTGCCTGTGTAGAAGCAGCAGACCATGCACACGCTCCTTCCAAAATGGTATTCTCTTGACCTGCAAATCCACGAACGGCAAAGTCTGCAGTTACACCTGCTTCATAAGCACTCTTTGCATTCGCATCATCATTGTGAAAACGAGCATATACCTCAGCTATCAGGAATTGTAATTCAGCCTGAGTAAAGAAATAGACAGGTTTTGTGGCTCCGATAGAGTAATCAATCGCACTTACGTTTTTGTTTTTCCAGTTGTCAGTACCCAGAATGCTTTGCATATGTGTTTTTCCTCCGGGAAGTTGACCGACATACTTTCCATCCGCATCTGTTTTACTAATACCATAAGCGATTCGAGGGTCTCCCGTGCTGCTTAAATAAGATACTAACGGATAGGCAGCACAATGATTACCGGTCAAGCCGACCGCATTCGTATTATACCATGGATTCCGTTTGTCTGTTTCATCCAAGAAACAATCCAATTTCACGTCACCGGTAAAGAATTCGTTGTTTTGTACTAAGGTCTTCACTTTCTCTGTATACGAAGCCGCATCTATGTTGGCATCAATGAAACGCAGATACATACGGAGGCGAAGAGCATTGGCAAAACCTTTCCATTGAGCGATATTTTTGTTGAATATCAAATCCGGCACATCCATACCACTTCCATCCAAAGCAGCTTCTGCCGCATCTATCTCACCTAATATACCTTTATATACTGTTTCACCCGTATCCCACTTAGGTGTGGCATTGGCATTACCTTGCAGAGCTTCCGAATAAGGTGAGTCACTGGTATTATCTACCATTATCTGAAAGGCATATGCTCTCAGTATGGTAGTAGCGAATCGGTCGGCAGGGTTTGTGGTCTTTTCCAGCACCTGCTTTGCATCTTCCAAAGCTCCTGCAAACAGGATTCTATAAGAATAATCCATTTGTTGGGAAGATTCGGTAAATGTATATTCACATAGAGTGTTATACTGATTCGACTCCGGTTTCTGTTCATAGTACTGAGCGAAAAAGCCAGCGTAATTATAAATTTCTCCGCCTACCGCCGAAGCAATGGAAGCACTGATAGAGGGGAATATCAAATCCGCCGTCACCTGATCATTCATCGGGTAGTTCGGGTCGTCATTGATGTTCAGGTCGCAACCTGCAAACAATGCTGTTGTTGCTAATGATGCATATAATAATATTTTTTTCATTTTTATTCCTGTTTAAAATTTAACCATTAAGTTGAAACCGAAACGACGTGAGCTGGGATTAGCCGTGTATTCTCCATAGTTACCTTCAAGGTCGTTACCAAATGAAGTCATTTCGGGATCAATAAATGTATTGCTGGATGGAGTCCAGACAAATAAGTTATTGCCATATGCAGACACTTTTACTGCCTGGAAAGGAGTTTTTGCCAACCATCTTTTGGGCAGGTCCCAACCTAATACAACAGAACGAAGCTTGACGTATGATTTGTCTACTAGGAAGCAGCTTCCCATATCAGAGCCACCGTCGCCCCAGTATTTATAAATGTTAGAGCTTGTAATAGGAGTTGTATTTTCTACATAAGTAACGTTTTCTCCATTCACTATTTTATTTACTGAGTTAGGAACAATCAAAGGATTACGGTCATTGTAGGCAGTCTGTATCGCGTTACCGGTAAAATAGTTTATATCTTTAGTACGTGAATACATCACTCCGCCCTGACGGATATCAAAATCAATGCCTAAGCTTATACCTTTATATTTCAAGTTAGTAGAAACACCCATTTGATATTTGTTATTCATATCTCCGCAGATTCCGAATTCGCTGGCTTCAACCGGAAGACCTGTTGATGAATTTACTACAATACGTCCTTGCGGATCACGTTCGGCTACCTGAGCCTTGAAAACACCAACAGGCATGCCTGTTATAGCGTACATACTGGTACCTCCATTGAGACCATAAATCGTTGTAATGCCACCCAATTCTTCCGGTAAACTGATCACCTTACTCCAGTTCTTTGTGAAGTTCCATGTCAGTTCCCAACTGAAATCTTTTGTTCTTATCGGAGTGCCGCTGATCAGGAATTCTATACCACGGTTACGAATCTTACCCAGGTTCATATTCTGTGCTGTATAGCCTGAAGCAGGGTCCATAGCCAAAGAGAAAATCTGCTTATCGGTATTCCTATTATAATAAGATACGTCAAAAGAGAGGCGGTTTTTGAAAAAAGCCATATTTAAACCGACTTCAGATTCTGTGGTCATTTCCGGACTTAATGTATTACTTCCGAGTACATTTCCTGCAGAGTAAGCGTTGACACCTCCTAGAGGGAAAGTCAGAGAACCGAAAGGTATTCTATTGGAAGATTGTGCATACACAGGATTAACCATATACACATCAGCATCGTTACCTGTTTTACCCCAGCTGGCGCGTATCTTACCAAAAGTTATCACATCTTGCAGATTGTCATTCAATAATTCGCTGAAAATAAAACTACCGGTAATACCAGGATAGAAGAAACTGCGATTTTCTTTCGGAAGAGTAGAAGACCAGTCATTACGGGCAGTAACCGTTAAATAGAGCATATTCTTCCATGAACCTTCAAACTGTCCGAAAACACCCATCAGACGTCTGAGTTCCATGTGCTGTTCTACTATAGGAGTTTTGCCGGAGTTCTTCAGATTAAACCATGTAGGAATCGTTAAATCATTAACTTCTGAATATTGATAAGAGACTTTACGTTCATTGCCATTGAAACCGACCAGTGCATTGATATTAAAATCGTTAACCGGCATATTGAAATTAACCATAATATCCTGGTTTATCTCGCGACGACGGGTTATCTGCTCAGAATATTGTCCGGTTTCACCAGAGAAAGGACTGCTGGAGCCCTGACCTTCTCCATTAGGAGTACCTTCATAATAAAGAGCGTACAGATTCGGTTTTCCTTTGTCACTTTGTCCTGTTGTAGTATCCAAGCCCATACGGTACGTAAACTTGAAGTATTTCAGGAATTCATAATCCAATTGAAATTTTCCGTAGAATCTTTCAGATTCATATTCATTCAAATAGTTATTCAAAATATAATAAGGGTTCATAACTCCGTAGGGGGTATAATAATATCCCGGAGTGTTGAACGGATCATTCTGGTCTTCCAGTCCTATTATGCTGATATCTCTTGGTGTCTGATATAAAGAGTTTAGCATGGACAAACCTTGTCCCGTAGTAGCAAAGTTATTCTTTTGATAAGCGTAATTCAGTGAAGAAGAGAATGTCAACGCTCCTGCCTTATGGCTGCCGCGTGCAGAAAAAGTATATTTATCGTAGCTGTCGGCATCTGTCGGGATCATACCATCATCGCTGATCTGAGAGAATGATACATAATAATCACTTTTATCTGTAGCTCCATTGAATGAAAGGCTGTTGCTATATCTGAATCCCGCATCAAAAAAGTCTTTGATGTTATCAGGCATTGCCACATAAGGTTTCAGTTTCTGAGAGTTGTTGTACACATTACCCCACAACTGCATGGAACCATCGAAACGAGGTCCCCAGGAACCGTTCTCCAATTCTGTATGGTTGCCGTTCCATCCCATACCAAATTCATTTTGAAATTCCGGCAGACGCAGAACAGTTGACCACTGAACTCCACCGTTATACTCGATTCCAACTCCTTTTTCTTTCCGGCCGCTTTTGGTAGTAATCATGACTACACCGTTGGCAGCACGGCTACCATACAAAGCAGTGGCCGCAGCACCTTTCAAAATAGTCATGTTTGCCACATCATCCGGATTGATAGCGTTGGCACCGTTTCCAAAATCATATCCGCTATTCAAGCCATCTGTAGAGTATACGGTAGAGTTATTCAAAGGTACTCCATCCACGACATATAGTGGTTGGTTGGTACCGGAGAGTGAGCTAACTCCACGGATAATGACCGAATTAGAGGCTCCGGGGTCAGATGAAGTGCTGGAAATCTGTACACCTGCAATCTTACCTGCCAAGCTTGACATCACATCAGATGTACGGCTTTCCGCAATTTTTTCTCCACCCACTGAAGTTGCAGCATAACCTAATGCTTTTTCAGATCTTTTAATACCCATTGCTGTAACAACAACTTCATCGATCTGTTGAGCATCCGACCTAAGTACTACCTTTAAATTAGGCTTA
>OHCR01000891.1_pt1 | contig 14819 bp, 15 predicted proteins | sample 1566831 | NCBI WGS metagenome assembly OHCR01 (sample SAMEA3879516, study PRJEB24766) | human gut metagenome | biome: human-associated habitat; feature: feces | place: USA | collected 1985/1987
GCATCAGGGTTTCCCCCATTGTGCAATATTCCCCACTGCTGCCTCCCGTAGGAGTTTGGGCCGTGTCTCAGTCCCAATGTGGCCGTTCACCCTCTCAGGCCGGCTACTGATCGTCGCCTTGGTGGGCCGTTACCTCACCAACCAGCTAATCAGACGCGGGTCCATCTTGTACCACCGGAGTTTTTCACACTGCTTCATGCGAAGCTGTGCGCTTATGCGGTATTAGCAGTCGTTTCCAACTGTTGTCCCCCAGTACAAGGCAGGTTACCCACGCGTTACTCACCCGTCCGCCACTAACTTACATATCGCTAGGCTTCAATGTAAGTCCGTTCGACTTGCATGTGTTAGGCACGCCGCCAGCGTTCATCCTGAGCCAGGATCAAACTCTCATGTTAAAATGGTGTTTGTGTCCTGCCAGTTTTATCTGGCATTGTTTACTGTTAATTCGGGTAGCTTGTCAATCTTTCGATCAACTTGCTTGTTCTTGAATTTCTCTGAAAATCTTGGAATTTTCAGGGTTGCATTACTGTTTATTTGTCAAAGATCATAACCTCTTGCTTCGCAAGAGCTCGTTCGTTCGTTGCTGTTGTTCTCAGCGGCAACTCTGATATCTTATCATAACCGCTTTCGTTTGTCAACAACTTTTTTCGATTTTTTCAAATCTTTTTCTCAACCGGAAAACTTTCATTTTCGCGGTGGAGTTTCATACTACCACATTGCTCTGTGCTTTGTCAACAACTTTTTACATTTATTTTTCAAAGCATTTACATAATGGTGGAAATGGCGCAAAAAAAGAAATCTCAATCTCTTAAGATTCTTCTTTTACTTCCTATTGGTAGTAAACGGAGAAAGAGGGATTTGAACCCTCGCGCCGGTTGCCCGACCTACACCCTTAGCAGGGGCGCCTCTTCAGCCTCTTGAGTATTTCTCCATGATCTGAACATCGTCTCTACCAATATGTTATTGGCGTCATTTCGTGACGCAAAAATTATTATACATAAGCTCTATGCTTTTGTCAATCGCTTTTTTTATTATTTTCCTAATTGTAGATATTGTTTATGAATATTGCCGAATAGCTTCTTCAATCTTCGCTTTTACAATGTCCGCAATCTCCGGTGTTTTCAACTGTTTATACTCTTCATAACAGATTGGCGGTAAATAAATCAGCTTTACCGTTACCGGAGCTATGGACTTCTCATCAAACGGTTTGTAAGAATCAATCAGAGCACAGGGTACAATGGGACACTTTGCTCTGACTGCGCTTTTGAATGTTCCTCCCTTAAATGGAAGCAGTTGATTTCCCATACGGCTTCTGGTTCCTTCCGGGAAGATCAGAAAGTTTCTGCCCTGCTTTACTTCTTCTGTCATCTGATTGATCACCTGAAGTGATTGCTTAATGTCTTCTCTGTCTATGGCAATCGCGTGCAATGCCCGAAATACTTGTTTTAACAGGATTACATTGCTTACTTCTTTCTTATAGACTACAGAGAAAGGAACCGGGCAGGACTCCAGAAACACAAGTGCATCAAACATTCCCTGATGATTTGGGAAAAAGATAAACCCGTTTTCTTTCGGAATATTTTCCACACCATAGCTCTCTATGGTTACTCTTCCGGCACGGTTTGCCGCTTTTGTTACTTTTTTGATAAATGCATAGTTCTTTTCCAGGTCAAAATTCTTTCTGGTTCCCAGCCACCATATCCGAATCAGATAATACGGCACCTTATAGAACAGTCTTACCACCATCAGTATGATTCTATACATAGTCCGCCCCAGTCTACTCTTCGTTGTATTCTTTTACCGCCGTTTCATACAGGTTATTACCTTCTGCGTCAATTACTACAATCGCAGGAAAGTCCTTTACGGTCAGTTTACGGATAGCTTCTGTTCCAAGATCATCATATGCAATGACCTCAGAAGAGGTAATTGCGCGGGACAAAAGTGCTCCTGCACCACCTACGGCTGCAAAGTATACTGCTCCGTTTCTTACAATGGCATCCCGGACTGCCTGTGACCTTTTTCCTTTTCCGATCATCCCCTTCAGTCCCAGATCCAATAATCCCGGTACATATTTATCCATTCTGCTGGCTGTTGTCGGGCCTGCAGACCCTATAGGACGGCCTTCTCTCGCCGGAGACGGTCCCATATAGTAGATTACGTTATTTTTCATTCCTATAGGAAGTGTTTCTCCCCTGTCCAGAGCTTCCTGCATTCTCTTGTGCGCCGCATCCCGGGCTGTATAGATGGTCCCTGTCAGATATACATAATCTCCTGATTTCAGAGAGCGGGCATCTTCATCGCTGAGAGGTACTTTTACATATTTATCCATGTCGCTTACACTCCAATTATTATAATATCCGGACATCTTTACTTCAGATCTCTCTAACTGCATGCCTGTTGACATGGCAACAGATGTTTACAGCTACCGGCAATCCCGCTATATGTGTGGGATATGTATTAATATTGACCGCCAGTGCTGTGGTTGATCCGCCCAGTCCTCCCGGTCCGATGCCTGTTTTATTAATCTTCTCCAGCAGCTCTTCTTCCAGTTCCCTCACATAGGGTATCTCCGAATGTTCATCCACCGGACGTGTCAGTGCTTTTTTCGCCATCAGGGCGCATTTCTCAAAGGTACCGCCGACACCGACACCGACAACCATGGGAGGACAGGCATTCGGTCCCGCATCCTTTACCGCCGTCAGGATTGCGTTCTTCACGCCTTCTATTCCGTCTGCGGGCTTGAGCATAAATACTCTGCTCATATTCTCACTGCCAAATCCCTTCGGTGCCACGGTTATCCTGACACGATCCCCCGGAACAATACTATAATGAATGATCGCGGGTGTATTATCCTTCGTATTCTCCCGGTAAATGGGATCCTTCACCACAGATTTTCGCAGATAACCGTCCACATATCCCTGTCTGACACCTTCGTTGACGGCATCTTCCACATTGCCCCCTGTCAGATGCACATCCTGACCCACTTCCAGAAATACAACCGCCATTCCGGTATCCTGACAGATGGGAATCATATCCTTGCCTGCAATATCCATATTCTGCTGCAACTGTTGCAGGATCTGCTTCCCCAAAGGTGCTTTTTCCTGCTGTTCCGCTTTTGTAAATGCCGTCTTCATGTCCTCAGATAAGAAATGATTGGCCTCTATGCACATTTCTTTGATATTTTGCGTCAAAGTAGCTACATCTACTGTTCTCATGGTTTCTCCCTGTTATTCGGTAATGGTTTTGCGAATCTCTTCCAGTTCTTCCGGTGTACTTTCCCCGGGATTCCATAAAATATGCTGTCCATCATTCTCATAACGGGGAATCAAATGCATATGAAAATGGCGAACGGTCTGTCCGGCAGCCTCTCCATTATTCTGTACGATATTGAGACCATCGCAATGTAATTTCTCTGTCATCTTTGTTGCCATCTTTTTTGCAAGAACAAATACTTTTGCCGCTGTATCCTCCGGCAGTTCATAGAGATTATCCGCATGCTCCCTGGGCAGGATCAGCGCATGTCCTCTGGTAGCCGGTCCCAGATCCAAGATTACTCTGAAATCCCCGTCTTCGTATAATGTCTTGGAAGGGATCTCTCCGTTTGCAATTTTACAGAAAATACAATCTTCCTTTTTCATCGTTTTGCTCCTATCTGTTATTTTCTTCAAAGGGAAACATCTGATCCAGTGTTCTGAGAATTCGGAAATCTCCCTTCATTCGCTTCATAATGCCTGACATAAACGCCCTCTGGAAGGTCATTCGTCCGTTCACAATATCTTCCATGGCAGCACGATTCATCTGCATCTCCACATCCGGCTTCTCCGTCTCACCGTATCCGCATTCCAGTGCGCCACTGCCAATAGCGATCCACAGAGGATTCTTCTTTTCTTCTATATTAATAACATATCTTGCTTCAAAACCAGGCTGCGGTACAAAAACTTTTCGGAGCTCTTCCAGATATTCCTGTTCATTATCCGTTCCGCTGTTATCCAACATATCCCGGAACATGGAAGTCAGTTCCTGAATATCTTCCTTCTGTCGCTGTACAAACGTATCATCCGATACATATTCCGACAACTGTTCTGTCTCCTGCGGTGTCAGGTTGATTGCCTTGGGGATCGTTACTTTCTGACGCATCACTTTATTGCTGGCCGGGAAACTGGCAATCTTCTGGTTGATAGTACGGTACATGTTCTCAGCCTTTTTCTCAATGATCTGGCCGTACTGTCCGTTCATCTCCAACGTTACTGTATTCTCTATATATCCGCATATGCCGCTGCAGGGCAATCCTCCCAGAATCTCCCAGGCCGCCGCAAGACTGAGCTTGCCTTCTCTCTCTCCGTAGGTGGTAGACATCACGACCGGACACATATAAATTCCCGCGATCGTCTCTTTATCCCCATACAGCCAGCAGGCATCCAGAAACTGCTGCATATAGCCACCGATACCGTACCACTCCACTGTAGTTGCCAGAATAATTCCGTCTGCCTCTTTCAGCGTCTGTGGCAATGTCGTAATATTGGTCTTTCCATCATAAAGATTGTATCTCTCCACATGCACCCGCAACTCTTCCAGCACTTCCTGCATCTTATTGATCACATAGATCGTAGGATCATCAATGATTCCTCGTCCGCCATAGTAAATGTTGATATTCAAGTCCACACCTCTTTCGTTTTCTTCTGTCTTCTGTGTTTCCTGAGCGCACAAAACAAAAGTCCCGCCAGGAATCCGGTCACCAGTCCGCCCACATGTGCCGCATTGTCAATATTTTGTGCAGTAAAACCACTGTACAGAGATAATGCTATCATCAGAATCACCCGTTTGGGTGTCACATCTGGCATAGATTGCCGATCCAGCAAAATCCAGGCAAGCAGTACTCCGTCCAGTCCAAAGATGGCTCCGCTGGCACCTACAGATGCCGAATAATCCATCTGCAGAAGCTTTACCAGCAGTGAGCATAAATTCCCTCCGATTCCGGACAGAAAATAAAGCACCAGAAACGTGACATGACCTGTCACCTTCTCAATCATGGCCCCCAGAAAAAACAGGAGGACCATATTATTAAAAATATGCTCTATGCCCGCGTGCAAAAACATTGCCCACAAAAGCCTGCCGTACTGTTTACCGGCCAATACACTGACTACATCCAGTTCGCCTTTATTATATAACACATTTCCCGAAAAAGTACACATCAGGAACACAATTACATTGATCACCACAAGCATTCCGCTTACCCAGGGTACATTACGAAGCCTTTTCACCTTCATTGCTCCTCTCAATGTTCTCTCCATCCGGTATTGTATTTCAAATGTACCACTGTTTATATCACTCCGTCAACAAAAAGGGGGCTGCACACTGCCTACCGGTAGATTACCGTGATCTTACCCAATGTAATCTCATCTCCTTCTTCCAACTTTCGCCTCTCATAAGGCTGCAGTTGTAATCCGTTCTTAAATGTACCGTTTGTGGAATTCATATCTTCAAGATAATACCCATCTGTTTCCTTTATGATCCTTGCATGCAGACGACTGATCGACTGATCATTCAATACCAGATCCGTTTCTCCCCGTTTTTTTCCGATCGTGTAGATTGGTTGTTCTAATGTTGCAAGCAGCTTCCCTTCTTCCGACAACAGGCGGTGTGTACTCTCTCTGGGGGCCGGTCTTTCCTCCATATACACAGTCCTTCCCATATCTTCTTCCTCATAAGCGGTCTCCTCCGCCACCGCATATCCCGTCATGGTCAGTTGCAGACTCCGGGTATAATTATCCCGTTCCTGCTTCTCTTTCTTTTTCCGGTTTTCCCACAGATTAAACAGGCCTTTCTTTTCCTTTATTACTGTAACTTCTCCCACCGGCATTTCCTTCTCTTCTTCCCTTATCGCATCCTTCTCCTGATCTTGTCCCACGACAACAGTTGTTTCCTCCTCTACGGCATCCATTTTTTCAGGGATTCTCAGGCACTCTGCATCCTCAAAAATTTTGGCCTGCAAATAGACCTCTCCTGCCGATTCATATTGCTCGTAGGCTTTATAGACATATTCCACCAGGCTTTCATCCTGATAATCCACATGTTCCACCAGGTATTCCATCAGCTCATCAAATCCTGTATTTTCCGTGCAATACGGGACATATATAAAATAAAATTCTTTCTTCTCCAGATCCTGATAGACATGTTGCGGAAACCACACGATGTTACTCTCTTCCAAAAGGAAACGGGACATTTCCTGCCGCACTCTGCGCATACTCCACAAAAAGTCCATGATCCATTGTCTTGTAATAGGCTTCTTCTCAAAAAGCTGTGCAATATTCTGTCTGGAAGTAATATCATAATAGAGATAGGCCTCTCCGTCTATGTATCTCAAACTGCAGGGCAGCAATCCTTTGATCCCTCCCCGGCTGATCATACAATACTGATATTTCTTTTCCTCCGGTTTCCGTTCTAATAATAGTCTCTCATAATTCGCATTTAAGCTTCTGATATATTCTGTATTTAGCAACTATTCTTCCATCCTTTCTCACTGTACCGCACCACTTGTATTTTCCTTGTTATCACTCTCTGTTGTTTCTTCCGTCTTCCCACGACACCTCTGACTGTTTCGCAGAATCTCCACCGGATTGTTCCTCTTCACCTGAAATGCGGCTTTTGCGCTCCAATACCTGGGTACTTCCGCTATTTCGGAAAACGGATAAGGCATTCTTCCCGTCTGTTCCACGGTTACCTGATTCTTTTCCAGTTTCCAGACCGGCAATTCACTCTCCCAGGCAATATATTTCTCCGTGTCAAAAAACATATCTTTCTCCTGCAGCTGTCGATTCAGTTCCTCTTTTTTCTGCATCCATCTACTGCCGCTTCTCACTGCCGCCCTTCCCATATCCTGTTCCAAAAGGCAGCGATCATATTGAAAAAACAGTAAATACGTCATCAACACTATCACTCCCAACACTATAGGATACAGAACTGCCGCCTCCACGGTAAAATACGCTTTATAATTCTTTCGTTGCATACGATTGCTCCCTCCAATCATCCTGTCATCCATGCCGTTATATATGCTGCCAGTAAAAAGGGAAGATATGGGATCTGCAGGCTGCGATTCCGCTTTCTGCAAAACAGGATCATTGCATAAAGAAAGATATACAGAAGGCTTATGCCTAAGATAAGAAGAATATTTTTATCTCTGCTTATAAAACCGGTCAGCGCCAGTACGATACCATCCGCCTCACCGATTTCCTTTGTTGCCTTTGACAAAAGCAACAGCAGAATTCCGGGAAGTAGTGCGACAAGCCTGCTGCATTCAAAGCCTTTCCAGACAATAGCCATAACAGCCAGTACTCCGCCCAGGAACAATACCCCCACCGGAACCGCTCTCTTCCGGATATCATACCAGCTGCCCCATAGCAGATAGCCGGTCAGTATCACATTTTCCCACAACTCCATCTTCACCATTCTCCCGTTTTATATTCTTCCGCATCTACTGCATTCTCTGTACCCGTCCACATCTTTCCTGGCAATGCAATATACGGTTCTCTTAAGCCCGGGGCAGTCCCGCCTTCTGTGATAACATTCACCCTCCGAGCAAATATAGTAGCCATTCTCTTCCGGGGCAGCGGCATCTTTTTTCTGTACCATACACTTCTCACAGGGATGATAACCCTTAGGAATTTCCGCTGCTTCCACCCGTCGAACCGACAATCTCAGATGTGTACATTCTCTGCTTCTATGATATACTTCTGAATCTTCCGTTACATAGACATATTCTTCATCATTTTCAGTCCCCGGAATCGCATAGCCGTTCCACAAATGACCATAGTATCGGTTCGCCATACGGAATTTTCGAAATCCCAAAACCTCCGTGAGCGGACTGATCCCATAGGTGACTACAATCTCACAGATATCATTCTTTGTGCTGCTCTCCAGAAATTGCAGGCTGTCTGCCCCCTGTTCTAATGGCGACTGCATATCCTTCAGCAGAAGTGCCTGCTCCGCCTTCTGCTGTACCTCTTTTTGCTTTTTTTCTTCACGGATCGTATCCAGACAGTTGATCAGCTCCTGCTTGTCCGTGGGTTTTAAGAGATAGTAGCGGACCCCGTATGTCATGGCCTGCTTGGCATATTCGAATTCACCGTAACCGGATAACAGGATAAAAGTGATCCGGGAGTCGATGCGGGAGGCACGTTCGATCAGTTCCAGACCGTTCAAAATAGGCATCTTGATATCCGTGATCACAACATCGGGATAGTCATCACGGATCCGGTCATAGGCTTCCATTCCGTTTTTGGCGGTAGCAATCACCTTGTAGCCGAGGGAGGTATAATCGATCATGGAAGAAAGTGCTTCACGTATGATCTGTTCATCATCTACAATCATCAATCTGAGCATAAGAATCCTCTCTTTCTTTGGGAATGGACAGCAGTACAATGGCCATTCCGTCTTCATTGTATATAGATAAGCCGTACCGGTCGCCGAAGAGCAGCTTCAGGCGGGAGTTGATATTCACCAGTCCCACACCGGAACCCTGGGGAGTGACCTGCCTGTGTTCCAGCTTCCAGATGAGATCATCCTCGAAATGGGAACCGGTATTTGCTACGGTAATCTGGTAGACGGTGTCTTTTTCGGAAATGGTGACGGTGATATGACAGACATCGTCACTGAATTCCAGAGCATATTTTAATGCGTTCTCTACCAGAGGCTGGATACAAAGTGTCGGGACATAAATATTGGAAATGTCATCCGGCACATGCAGCTGGAAGTCCAGCCGGTCTCCGAAACGGATCTGCTGGATCCGGATATAATCCTTTAAAACGTCCAGTTCCATTTTTAAAGGGATCAGGTCTTCTTTGCTGTTGACAGCAGCGCGGAACAGATTCCCCAGGGAACGGACCATGGTGGAGATGTCATCGGCACCGTATTTTTGCGCCATCCAGTTGATGGTATCCAGGGTATTGTAGAGAAAATGCGGGTTGATCTGCTGCTGCAGCATCTTGATATTGGTATCCCGGAGCAACAGCTGCTTTTCATAGTTTTTATCCCGCAAAGTCTTTACATTGGATTTCATTTCGTCAAAGCTGACATGCAGCTGCCCGATCTCATCGGTACGGAGACTGTAATCGTAGTGAGCGGTGTCCTCCGGATCCTGGAGTCCCTGTCCGAAGCGGCGGATCTTCTCTACCAGAAGATCCAGATGGTGCAGTATCCTGCGCAGAAGCAACAGTGCCAGAAACAGAGCGATCATCACGACCACGGCGGAGAACAGGATCATCCGGATCAGAACGGTATGGATCGCAGAAAAGAGCGGATCGTAATCCTGAAAATACAGATAATTCCATCCGGTACGTGGAAAATCTCCCTGGATGACAAAGGTCTTTCGTTTATCTATGGAAAGAATAGAATAATGGCTGCTGCCATGATTCAGCGACTGCAGCAGGCTGGAATACTGTTCCGGATGGTAAGTCTCCTGTGGGTAAAACTGCGCATTTCCTGCAAACAGGATAAAACGGGAATGCGTGGAGAGAGAATATCCGGCATTCTCCAGGGCATCACTGATCAGCTGATCCAGGTCGATCACTATGTACAGGTAAGCCAGATGATCCAGGGTCAGATGGCGAAGCTGCCGGATATCCCGGTAAAGTACGATGGTATTCCCGGGGGAAGCCGGTGCACTCCAGCTGGCACGCCCCTGGCAGGCTGCTGCGTTTTCTGCCAGTTCCTCCAGAGGAAAAGCATCCAGATCGGAAGTATTTCCCATACAGATCAGTGTGTCGTCAGGAAGTACCAGACTGATGGATTTGATATAGTCGTCATCAAAAATATAAGGATAGAGAGCCTGATATATCGTCTGCTTTCTCTGGGCATTACGGATACTGGAAACTTGATATCGGTGAGATTCGTCTGAATGATGGTATCGGACAGGATCCGGGCAGAACCGGATTCCACGGTCTCCATTCTTGCAGAGACGAAGGAAGATACATAATTCAGAGACTGTGCATTGGAAGTATACAGCTCACGGGCATAATACTGGGAAAGAAGCTGAATGCCCACAACAAAAGCAGAGAACACAAAAAGCAATGTCGTTGACAGGATCAGTAGTATTTTCTTATATAAAGACAGATTATTAAAACGCTGTGATAAATTGCTCATGGAAAAACCTCCGTATCATGGTTATTATATAGTAAAAATATGGGAAGTTCAATTTTCATCCGTGGGAAGAAAACAAAAAGCCGTTTTTTGAACACTCAGAAACCTTTTTTTGAACACGAAATTATGCAAAATGCCATATGGAATATGGAAAAACTGAAAAAAGTATGAAAATGTGACGAAAAAAATGTAAGATTATGGTTAAAAAGCCATTTTTTTGCATCGACAGAACCGTTATTTAACTTTACCATTATGCAAAATGGACATAAAATAAATTCATCAAAACAACAACGAGGGATGTGCAGGACACATACCCGACAGATTGTATGGGAGGTATAACAAATGAAGAAAAGAATGATTGCAGGTCTTATGGCTGTATTGATGACCATGTCTCTGGCTGCATGTGGAAGCAGCGCAGGCAGTTCTGATGCATCTGGCACAGGCTCCGCTGCCACAGGTGATAACAGCGCAGCACAGGCTGCCAGTGGTGACAAAGTAACCCTGAGCCTTTGCTGGTGGGGCAACCAGACAAGAAATGATGTAACCAAGAAGGCAGTTGACCTTTACATGGAACAGAACCCCAATGTAGAGATCAAGGTAGAGTTTACCGACTGGTCCGGCTACTGGGATAAGCTTTCTGCAATGGCAGCAGGCGGCAACCTTCCCGATATTATCCAGATGGATTACTCCTATCTGCAACAGTATCAGCAGAGCGGCCAGCTTGCTGATCTGAGCCAGTTCATTGACAGCGGTGTCATTGACACCAGCAAGATTGCAGACAGCGTTATCGATAGTGGATCTATTGATGGAACCTGTTATGCATTAAGCCTTGGCAGTAATGCTCCTATGATGGTATATGACAAAGAAATCGTAGAACAGGCCGGTGTAGAGCTTCCCGAGCAGCTGACCATCGAAGAACTGTATGATATCGGACAGACCATTTACGAGAAGACCGGTGTGAAGACCTACTACGATGGCGGCATCAATATGATGCAGATCATCGCAAGAACCCAGGGATCTCATTTGTTCGATGAACTGGCAGCAGGAACCAAGACTGCAAGCGAAACCCACTTCGCTAATGTAGATAAGTTCAACAAGGCGGAATCCGCTATTTCTCCTGATCTTCTGGCAGAGAAGAACCCGGATGTAGTAGAGACCAAGCCCATCATTGATGGAACCACATGGAATGACTTTTCTTATTCCAACCAGTACATCAGTATTGCCAACACAGCCGGTAGAGATCTGGGAATCATCATGTATCCTACTACCAGCGATGCAACCACCCAACCGATGTTCTTAAAGCCCAGCCAGTTCTTTTCTATTGCTGAGACTTCCCAGAATAAAGAGGAAGCTGCAAAATTCCTGGACTGGTTCACCAACAGTATTGAGTGCAACAATATCCTGATGGCAGAGAGAGGTATCCCTGTGAACAGTGATGTAGCAGAAGCGATCAAACCTAATGTGGATGAGAATTCCCAGAAGGTATTTGACTATATCGCAGAAGTATCCAAGATCGCAACTCCTATTGATGATCCCGATCCCTCTGGTAAGGGCGAAATAGAAGCACAGGCAAAGACCATTGTTGAGAACCTGCGTTATGGAGATACAGATGCAGCGGGAGCAGCAGAAGAATTCGTAACCACATCTCAGAAGATTCTGAGCGAGACGGCAAAGTAAGACGAGAAGTAAGACTTCTGAAGTAAGACCGTTATAACAAATTGTAATCAAAGGGCGCCTGGATCCCATCCGGCATCGGGCGGGAACCGGGCGCTTGTTATAGAAACGGCAGAAGGAGAGGAAAAATGAGCAAAGAAAAGACTTCCCCAAAGAGAAAAAGAACATTGGGCCAGTGGCTGGATAGTCCTAACGTATCCGGATATGTGTTTGTCGGACCGTTCATTATCGGATTTCTGGCATTCATGATGGTTCCCATGCTTTTATCTTTTGCATTTTCATTTACAAGATACAATATTTTACAGTCCCCGACATTCATTGGGCTGGAAAACTACATTACCATGTTCACGGATGATCCGAAATTCTGGAAGGTATTCGGTGTCACCATGTATTACGTGGTATTTTCCGTACCTCTTCGTCTGATCATGGCATTGATCGTAGCAATGCTTCTGGTGAAGAGCACCAAGCTGTCCGGCTTTTACAGAGCAGTGTATTACCTTCCTTCCATTATCGGTTCCAGTGTGGCGGTTGCCATTCTGTGGAAAAGAATGTTCGCCAGTGACGGTGTGATCAACGGTCTGTTCGGACTGGATATCGCATGGCTGGGACGTTCCGATACTGCGATCTGGACCCTGATCATTTTGGCAGTATGGCAGTTCGGATCCTCCATGCTGATCTTCCTGTCAGGATTAAAGCAGATTCCCGTAAGCTTATATGAGGCAGCCACCATGGATGGAGCTGGCGGTGTCCATAAGTTCTTCAAGATCACACTCCCCATGCTGACCCCCACGATTTTCTTCAATCTGATCAACCAGTTGATCAACGGCTTTATGGCATTTACACAGAGCTACATTATTACACAGGGAAAACCAAGGGATACCACCCTTTTCTATACTGTATATATGTACCAGAACGCATTTACCTATAACAAACTTGGCTATGGATGTGCACTTGCATGGTTTATGATTCTGGTAGTAGGAATTTTGACACTGATCTTGTTCAAGACCCAGAACAAGTGGGTATATTATGAATCAGAAGGTTGATGGTGAGCGTATGAAAAAAGGATATAAAGAAAAAAGATTTGCTATCGGAGTGATTTATCATATCTTCACCTTCTGTTTTGCCTGCGTGATGATATATCCGTTAGTATGGATGGTACTTAGTTCTTTTAAGGATACCAATGAGATTATAAGAACGGCATCGGAATTGATCCCGAGACACTTCTCTCTGGAGAACTACAAGGTAGGCTGGCAGGGATTTGCCGGATACAATTTCGGAAGCTTCTTCAAAAACTCTTTTGTGATCGCAGGTTTATCCACCATCGGAGCAGTGGCTTCCTCTGCTGTGATCGGATACGGCTTCGCAAGAATTAACTTCAAATTCAAGGGATTCTGGTTCGCCTGCATGCTGTTGTCCATGATGCTTCCGTTCCAGGTAGTAATGATCCCGCAGTACATAATTTTTAATAAATTAGGCTGGGTCGGTTCTTACCTTCCTATCATTGTTCCCCAGTGGTTCGGTCAGGGATTCTTCATTTTCCTGAATATCCAGTTCATCAAGGGGATTCCCATGGATCTGGATGAGGCGGCCAGAATGGACGGATGTTCTACCTATACGATCTTCTTCCGTATCATCCTTCCTCTGATCAAACCTTCACTGGTAACCAGTGCGATCTTCTCCTTTATGTGGAGATGGGATGATTTCCTGGCAGCACTGTTATACTTAAGCGATCCTCTGAAATATCCGGTGAGTTACGCTCTGAAGATGTTCTCGGATCCTACCGCAGGTTCTGACTGGGGTGCTATGTTTGCAATGGCAACCTTGTCCCTGATTCCTATATTTGTTATTTTCCTGACTATGCAGAAATATCTGGTAGAAGGAATTGCATCCACCGGTATCAAGGGCTAAAGCTGTTCGGCGGGGAGACTGTTCCGGTTCTCCCCGCTTTTCTTGTTTTCAGATAAAAATCAGAGGAGAGTGTAATATGGACACTGTTAGAAATCGAATCAAAGCTGTTCTCGAAGCCGTAGAGCAGATGATATATAGTGACAGACAACCGGTAATTTCCGTGAAGATCGCCAAAGCGGATTACCATTTTGAGGAGGAATTCCACAGAGAAGGAAAAGATTTCCGGGATTTCGGCCGCAATGAGACCTGGGGAGAGCTGGATCAGCATTATTTCTTCCTGGCAGATGTGGCGATCCCGGAGCAGATGGAGGGGCATACAGTCCGTGCCGTGCTGAATACCGGAGCCACAGATATCTGGAATACGGACAATCCCCAGATCATGGCTTATGTGAACGGCAGATTTGCAGCCACGCTGGATATGAACCATCAGTTTATCATTCTGTCGGAGCATGCCAAAGCAGGAGAGACTTACGAACTGGCTTTTTATGCGTATTCCAGTGCGTATGCAGGCACGTTTACCGGTACGAATTTCTTCCGCCTGGAGCTGGCAGTCTACCGGGAAGAGGCGGCGGGACTCTATTATGACATGCAGGCTGTCTATGAAGCTGCGGATCTTCTGCCGGAGGACAATCTATCCAGGATCGAGGGCTTTAAAGCACTGGAAAGATGCATAAATCTGTTGGATCTGCGCAGACCCGGATCCGCAGAATGCTTTGAGAGCATGAAAATGGCGGCGCAGGAGCTGGAAGGTACTTATTATGCCGACAGAAGACCGAATCCGGTGACGGTGCACAGTATCGGCCATACCCATATTGATGTGGCATGGAAATGGCCCCTGCGTCAGACCAGACAAAAGGCAGTGCGCAGCTTTGAGACGGTACTGAACCTGATGGACAGATATCCGGAATACCGTTTTATGTCCAGTCAGCCACAGCTCTATGAGTTCGTGAAGGAAGATGCTCCCGGGGTATTTGCCAGAATCAGGGAACGGATCAAAGAGGGCAGGTGGGAAGCGGAAGGGGCCATGTGGCTGGAGCCGGACTGCAACATTTCCTCCGGAGAATCCCTGATCCGGCATATCATCTATGGCCGCAGATTTTTTG
>OHCR01000895.1_pt1 | contig 14754 bp, 9 predicted proteins | sample 1566831 | NCBI WGS metagenome assembly OHCR01 (sample SAMEA3879516, study PRJEB24766) | human gut metagenome | biome: human-associated habitat; feature: feces | place: USA | collected 1985/1987
GAGCACCTGACTCATAATCAGGGAGTCCTTGGTTCAAGCCCAAGTGGGACCACCACAAGGCACACTTTGCATCCAGTCCTAGCGAGTGCAATCCAATAATTGTTTGGGTTGCACTCGTTTTTATTTGGAGTAATCTGAATGATCTGAGCCGTCGGAGGAGGTGAGCGGCCCGCAGAGTGAAACGTATGGGAGGTTGCGCCGATCGCTATTTTCAGTACTTTTGTCCGTAGGAGCGTAGTTGCAAATGGCTCAGCGACCTTGAGTTTGCTTTGCTCCACACTTTCTACCCAAGATTACCACTGCCAGATGAACGAAATAAAAAGATCCACCCGTCCTCTGTCACGGCTGACTAGCATATCCATCTGCGCACTTTGCGCTGCGCTCTTGCTGATAGCATGCGTGCGGTCACCTTGGCAATATGACCGCTCAGAGGGTAGCCAGCCCTATCTATCTGTCGACACGATACGACTAGACACGCTCTACAGCTCACTCTCCTCAGCGACCTATGTAGCGATGATCTACAATCAGCACGACCAGCCACTACTTCTTGATGAGGTGGCACTCTTGAGTGGTGGCAATAAAGGGTATCGCATCAACGTAGACGGACGTAGCGGCTCGAAGATGCAAGATATCACGCTGCCTCCTCGTGATAGTATCTATATCTTTGTAGAGGCGACCTTTATGGCTGGTGACTCTGATCTGCCGACGCTAGTAACCGACTCGCTCCTTTGGCGCTGTAATGGGGTCACCCACTATACCCGCATCGAGGGCTATCGGCAAAACATCTCTACCCTACCTGCCAACTTGCACATCGCGAAAGACACACTCTGGAGTGGCGAAAGGCCTTACTTGATCGCCGATAGTGTCACCATAGAGCCTGGTGTGCGACTAACGATTGCCGAGGGAGGGCATCTGTTGCTACCTCAGGGGGGCAGGATCATCGTGCGGGGCGCCTTGACACTAGCGGGCTCCGCCTCTCGCCCTATCCTTATAGAGGGTATCAGACGAGACAACCTCACTTCAGATGTCTCCTATCGTCTCCTACCGAACCAGTGGGACTACATACAGTTTACAGCAGAGAGCCAGGGCAATGAGATCCGCTACACGACCATTCGCAATGGACGAGGAGGAGTGGCCTTCGTCCAGGGAAACGATCCTCTAGCAGAGCGACTATTTCTTCAGTCCAGCACGATAACCAATATGGGCGGAGATGGCTTGACCCTCGCCGGAGGGAGCTATACTCTACGAAACAGTGAGCTAAGCAACGTGGGCGGGACATGCCTATCTATGAAAAAAGCCTCTGTGCAGGCAGAGCACCTAACGGTGGTGAGTGACTACCTATTTGACCACAGACGCACTCCTGTACTCTATGTAGGTGAGGGGGGCAAGCTCCAGATGATCAATAGCATTGTAGATGGGCGGCAGACGATCACACTGCAGAGCGATACGCTTCGTCGCTCAGGCGAGCTAGCGTGGCACCCCTCGGCTCAGTCGCAGCTAGATCTACAGCATTGCTACCTACGACTAGAGCAGGACTCTATTGTAGCTAAGCGGATTATCGAGCAGCTTTTTCCAACTTGTCATCGAGCTACCGTACCCTTTGTAGACAGCTACTGGATGCTAGGCAAAGATTACAAGGATCGCAACAATAGGCAGGTACCATATCACTTTCACTTTGACTTTCATCCTGTGGAGACGGCTGGCTTGCAAGATCTCTCGCCTATCGCTCCTACGACCTGTGATCTCGATCGTACGGGCCTGCCACGACGCAAAAATCGACTAGGTGGCTATACCGTGGGAGCCTACGAGGCGGTCACACCGCCTGAGGAGAAGGAGCAGAAGCCATAATCCTGCTAATTCTTATTCTGAAGAATTGGGCGAGCTAGGTCTGATCTGTGACCAGCTAGATCTCTTTTGCGACAGAAAAAGCAATTCCCCACGTGGATATTTCGAAATCTCCACGTGGGGAATTTTTATTTTCCACGTGGGGAAGAAAAAATTCTTCGGAGGAATCAAATGAAACTTCGGAGGAAATGAATGACGCCCACGTGGAAAATAAAAAATATCCACGTGGAGATTTGAGATTTTCCACGTGGATATTCGAGAAAGGAGAGAATCGGACAAATTTCCCCGTAAAGATATGTAAATGGAGATTAGAGGTTAGAAATTAGAGAGAGTCGGAAGTGTCTGAGGTATCGGAGTGGGTCGGAGTGGATCGGAGGGCGCAGTCAGGTGGTGACGTGGACGGGCGGACACATAGGTCCGCCCCTACCGAGGGTTACTCGTCTATGATTTCTAATCTCTAACCACTAACTTCTAATCTCTAACCACTAACCACTAACTTCTAAACTCTCCCCTCTAACCTCTAACTTCTAATATCTAACATCTAATCTCTAACTCCTATTTTCGTACCTTTGTACGCATCTATCCATTTCGTCCTAGGGTGGCTCCACGCAGATCAGACACCAAGGATGTTTTTGGATTATTCAGATGGCACCAAACTTAGCTTATGAACTCCGTACGAAGACGTCGTAAACTCTTTTGGATCCTACTCCTCGTCCCACTGACAGTACTGCTACTATTGGTGGGGTCGATCTACCTGCCTAGTGTACAGCGCTGGGCTGTCGATCGTCTCGTACATACCATCGAGGAGCAGACAGGCTGGAAGATCACCGTCGAGGAGATGCGCATTAGCTTCCCGCTGCGGGTACATGTCGACAAGTTACTCGCCACGGAGGGCAGTGACACGATTATATGGGTTGATGAGCTTCGCACCAGTCTGCCGCTGATGCCTCTCTTTAATAAGCGCATAGAAGCTCCTCACCTGAAGCTACAAGATGCCGTCGTAGCGATGCCTCTAGATAGTCTCAATCGTAGCCGTATCGATGCTCGTCTAGGTAATATGGAGGCGGGGCATGTGCAGGTAGACTTGAGCTCGATGGATATAGATATCGCAGCGGTCTCGTTGGCAGATGGGTTCTTTGCTTACACTCAGACAGATACTACTGAGAGTAGCGAGCCTGGACCTCCTATGAGTATCAATGTCAATCGTGTGGATCTCACGCGCTTTGCTAGTTATATACACCTCTACCCCTCTGGTGTACATACAGATGCTCTGATCGATCGTGGTGCTATTGACAAGGTGATGGTGGAGATCCCAGACTTTAACCTACTCATAGATCATATTGATGTAGACCTGACTAGGGCAACCTATGCAAGAGATACAGCTACCGTAAGACTCCCCTATGTGGATTACAGTCACATGTCTTATCATGATGCTCATGCAAATATAGACGGACTCGCTATCAACAAGCATGGGTTGGTACAGATGGACATTAACCAACTGAGTCTACAAGAGCAGAGCGGAGCTCAGATGGAGCAGTTTAGTGGGTACTTTAAGCTAGAGGACAAAGTGATCAGCATGCGCAACTTCTCGCTAGCTACGCCTACGAGCGAGCTGACGGGCGATCTGATCCTGCCCCTAGATCTCTTCTCTGGTGATGAAGAGGCGGTTGTCACAGCTGAGTTCAAAGGGACCTTAGCGCCACAAGACCTATACTACTACACACGCATTAATCTAGACAGTATGCTCTATAGCCCGGGCGCTCACAAGCAACTGGCCGATGTGCCTCTGTCGATAGACTTACGCTCGCGAGGCTCGCTGAGGACCTTGGATATATACAATCTAGAGTTACAGCAAGAGGGCTTCATAACACTCTCTGCTAGTGGCAAGGCCACAGACATCCTCGATGAGAAAAAGCGCACAGCCTCTCTGCAAGGCAATATACAGACAGAGCCTGCGGCTAAACTGCTCCTAGCCTTAGCTGGGATAGACGAGGCGTCAGGCTCTGTGACGCTACCAGATAGGATGGATCTCGACCTAGACGGCATACTACACGGAGATCAGATCACCGCAGATCTGCATCTAGGCACTCCTAGGGGGTCGCTATCCCTCAAGGGACTATATGCCCTGAATCAGCAGCGCTACAAGATCGACGGCCAGCTCGATGGTCTTGATGTCGCTCAGTTTATGCCACGAGACTCGATCGGTGTGATCTCGGGAAAGATCAAGGCAGATGGCACAGGCTTGTCCCTGAAAACGAAAAACAAGAATGGACTCATTGCTGTAGACCTCGATGAGGTCAACTATCGAAACTATACGCTCCACAACCTCGCACTCGATGGCTTTCTGCGTGGTGACTCCGTTGCGGTCTCTCTACAGGCTAACGACCCTTCGGCACAGCTCGCGGGGGACCTTGCAGGGACGCTTATCACAGCTGGTGGGCAGCCCTCCTTCGGTGGTAAGATAGATCTAGATGTCTCCCATTTAGACCTACAAGCTATGGGGCTGAGCGATAGTATCATGGAGGGTCGCATGAGGTTGACAGCAGATCTCTACAGCGACTTTGCAGAGACTCACATGATCGATGGCAAGCTCTCAGGTCTACACCTTGCTGTCGGCTCACAGCGAATAGATAACGAGCAGATCGACCTACGCCTAGCTAGTGACACAACACAAGTCTTAGCACAGCTCGGAGGCAACGATATCGACTTGAGTGTCTCTACGCAGGAGGGTCTAAGCCACCTCTTGACCTCCATATCGGGTATCTCCAAGTGGGCCGGGGAATATCAATTTGACACACCCCGATTGACCGCTTACAGCGACTTAATAGGCGTCCTACCCAATGCTCACATAGCTCTACACATGGGTTCAGAGCATCCGCTTCGATCACTACTAGAGAAGTACAATGTCTCTGTAGAGTCTCTCGATGCGGATCTACTCACCAGTCCTAAGCTAGGGATCAATGGACGTATCGAGCTGCACCAGCTACAGTACGACACGATACAGTGTGACAATGCCCTTCTCCAGCTGACGACACTATCCCCGAGTCGTCCTATACTCCTAGACCATCTTACCCATGTAAGCCAGCAGTTGCCCTCTGAGGCTATGCGACCGCTGCTTCTGTCGGACCTTTCCGATCAGTTTAGCTCTGAAGAACTTGCCCAGCGATATGTGCATCCGTTGCTACAAATAGATCTAAGCCTCGAAGGGGAGCGACAAGACAAGCGTCCACCCTACAAGATCATCGGATCGGCTCAGACAGACCTTGTGGCCATGAATCTAGACTTCGACTGGCTACGAGACCATGAGCTTTACTACAGTTTAGGAGCTAGTGGCTATTACAATGCCCAGGGCTTTGGTGTAAGCCTATCCAACAAGGATATCTATCTCGCTGGTGAGCGGCTTCGTGCGAATGAGGACAATGCGCTCTTTTACTTCCATGAGGACAACCAGATCTTTGCCAACCTCGAGTTGACGAATCCTCAAGGAGCCCAACTCACGCTGCATAGTGATCTGGATGAGCCGAGCGATGTACAGAGCTTGCTCTGCAACGTACAGCGACTAGAGCTGAGCGACCTAGCGCGTATCCTGCGCCTCCCAGATATGAGTGGACGCACCTTTATGGATCTGCGCATAGAGCGTGTGGACAACGTCTACCGTGCCACGGGCGACCTTTCGGTCAATGACATGACTTACATGGATGGAGATCTAGGCAACGTGAGTGTCGCTTTCTTCTATGAGCCTCGTGACAACGCTTCGCAATATGTCACGGCTCAGGTAAGTAGCAATGGTAATCTAGCACTAACCGTAGACGGTATCTACCATAGCCGTAAAGGTGAAGAGGCTCTCGATATGAAGGCTTCTTTCGAATCCTTCCCGCTACGCCTAGCGAACCCCTTCATGGGTGGCAATCTCATTAGCTTAGCTGGTGCACTTGACGGCTCCATTGCTGTGACAGGGACACCTAAGAGTCCTATTCTCAATGGAGCACCACACATTACCGACGGATCTGTCGCACTCTCTCTGACGGGTAATCAGTACACGCTAGATAGTCGTCCGCTGAATATCGAGCAGAGCCGACTAAACCTCACGGACTACAAGCTAACGCTACAAGGCAAGGAGACCTCTCTCTACCTCGATGGTTGGCTGTACCTCTTTGGTCCAGAGGCTCTCAAGAGCGACCTCCGTCTCTATGCCGACCATGCACAGGTGATCGACAGCAAGTATCACAACAAGCAGTCGATCTATGGCCGGGCTATCCTCTCTGCCGACCTACGCCTGCAGGGCTATCTGACAGCACCTCAACTACTTGGATCTGTCACGCTACATGGAGGTACCAATGCGACCTACGTCATGTCTCAAGCAGCTATTAAGGCGCAGGATAATATGTCGGGCGTTGTAGAGTTTGTCAATCTCTCCGACACTACTAGTGTAGAGGAGCCTCAAAAGAGACGGTCTCAATCTCTCGGTCGTATGGATCTATCTGTGGCGCTCCATATCGAGCCCGCAGTACAGATAGGTGTCGACCTCTCCTCTCGTGGACAAGACTACGTACGCATACAGGGCGGTGGTGACCTCCGTCTGAAGTATCCACCACTCGGCACGATGAGTCTCGTAGGGCGATACGACTTCAATGGTGGTGAGGTACAGTATGAGTTCCCCGTGGTGGGACGTCGACACTTCGACATTAATCCCGAGAGCTACCTTGTCTGGAGTGGAGAGCCCCTAGATCCTTACTTACACTTCATCGCTTCGCAAAAGCTACGTGCCGACGTGACTAGAGGAGAGACAACCAATAAGGTAGACTTTGAGGTATCCATCAAGGCTGATGAAAACTTGAAGGATATGTCACTCGCCTTCGACCTGGCAGCACCCGAAGACCTAGAGACGCAGACTCAGCTCTCCTCCATGAGCGAAGAGGAGCGTGGCAAGCAGGCAGTAGCTATGCTCGTATCGGGTACCTACCTCGCCTCTGATATGGGACAAATGTCGATGGAGAAAGTACTCAGCAACGTCGCCATGAGTGAGCTTAACAACCTAACGGGCAAGCTACTCCAGGGGACGAATCTATCTCTCGGTATGGAGCTAGGAGGCTACAATCAGTCGCAGCTACAGCAGACGAACTATACCTACAGCTTCAGCCGTCGCTTCCTCAATGATCGCATACGCTTCGTCATCGGCGGGCGCGTAGCTTCGGGCAATCTACCGACCAACTACGAGCAGACCTTCATCGACAACGTAACCTTTGAGTATCGTCTTGATGAAGCGGGCAGACAGTATGTCACGCTCTTCCATAGACGTAACAACGACAATATGCTCGAGGGCGTAGTAACCGAGACTGGTGCTGGTTATTTGGTCAAGCTCAAAGCGCGTCGCTTCGTGGATCTCTTCGATCCTCGCAACTATATGTGGTGGCAAAAGAAGAAAAAGTCCGAAAAGCCTTCCGATCCCAAGAAGCAGCCTGACGAACTAGATAAGATACCGTCAGACAGCACCTCTGTATCGGTCGCCTCGGATAGCCTATCACACGCTACGCCCATCGTACCTGATACCGTAACCTCAACCTCCCAAACTCCACAGCTATGAACCGTAATCTCTACAGCAGAACAAGCATAGCTCATGCGCTACTCCTACTCATCGGCACCATACTGGCTCTGAGTAGTTGCTCTGTGACACAGCACATACCCGAGGGTGAGCTACTATATATAGGTATCGGCAAGACACGCATCAACGGAGACGACGGTAGTGACGCAGCAGATCGCGCTATATCTCACATGGAGAAGGTTCTTAATGTACCGCCCAATGACGCATTCTTCGGAAGTGCTCGCTCTCGCTTTCGCATCCCCATCGGACTTTGGTTTTACAATGGCTTTGTCAACGACAGTACTTGGGTCGGTAAGCGCCTTTATAAACTCTTTGCTGAAGAACCCAAGCTCATTAGCGATGTACGTCCTGATGTTCGTGCCAAGCAGTCTCAATTTATTCTACACGAGCACGGCTACTTTAATGCAGTCGTGACCGATAGTATAGCACGCTCCTCTAGCGACTCGCTGCAGGCACGTGTCTACTACAAAGCTGATCTAGGAGCACCCTACCTCTACGACAGCATTAGCTACATGGAGCCATGGCTCCTAGGCAGTGGGGAAATACTCAATCATGCTGAACTGTCGAAGATACACAAGGGAGACCAGTTCAACTTCGCTCAGATCCTCCAAGACCGCAACATGCTGGTTACGAACCTGAGAGACCGTGGCTACTACTTCTACGCTCCCGATCTGCTCGTCTATCAGGTAGACACCCTACTCACCCCAGGCAAAGTCTATATGCAGGTACGAGAGCAGAGTGGCTACCCCAACTACACCTTCGAGCCATGGCGCATAGGCTCCGTACACGTCTTACTCACAGAGGACGATCGACTCGCACTGACGGATACGATGCAGTTTAAGGGGATCACACTGCACTACCGAGAGCATCCGAGGGTGCGTCCCGCAGTCTTTGCCAATAGAGTACAGCTACGCTCGGGCGAACTCTACTCGCAGTCTCTCGAGCAGTCTACCCGTCAGTCTTTGCTGGGGCTAGGAGCCTTCTCCTACGTCGACATGCAGTTTGTCGCTAGTGATACGCTGCACAACCTCCTCGACCTCTACATCACCGCTGAACTAGACAAGCCGTGGGACTCCTCGCTCTCTGCGGTCTTCACGACCAAGTCCAATAACTTCATAGGACCAGGACTCAACCTCTCACTCGGACGTCGCAACCTCTTCGGGGGTGGCGAGCGTCTCTCACTCGATCTCTACGGATCCTATGAGTGGCAGACCAATCGTACTCGTAGCAATCAGGACGTATCTATATCCGACATCAACAGCTACGAGGTAGGCTCTAACCTCAACCTACAGGCTCCACGCATCTTGCTGCCGTGGCTCTACGATCTGCACCTTACGCACGACGTGCAGACCACCTATACCCTATCTGCCTCTATGCTCAATCGTGCACGCTACTTCCAGATCACCTCTCTAGGACTGACCGCCAGCTATAGCGTACGCAATGCGCAGCATCAGCACATGATCACCCCTCTGAGGATACACTACAACCGACTCTCTCGCCAGTCCGAAAACTTTCAGAAGGTCATCACAGACAATCCTATCTTGGGTCTAAGCTTGCGGAGCCAACTGATCCCGCAGATGAGCTACCAGTACACCTTTGACAATATCTTCACAGGCCTAGGCAGTCATCACCTGCACATCGATCTTGGCATCTCTCAGGCTGGCAATATCCTCAACGGGATCTACTCGCTGGCAGGTCGCAACTATCATGAGACTAAAAAGATCCTAGGCGTCCCCTTCGCACAGTTTGTCAAGGGTACCGCAGAGCTACGCTACACCTACGGCATCGATCGCAACCAGAGTTTAGCTCTGCGAGCTGGCGTGGGTGCCATCTACAGCTTTGGTAATATGACGGTGGCTCCGTATAGTGAGCAGTTTTACGTAGGCGGGGCAAACAGCATCCGCGCCTTCACCGTACGTAGCATAGGTCCGGGACGCTTTGTGCCACGCAATAGTCGCTACGCCTTTATGGATCAGACAGGAGAGTTCAAGCTCGAACTGAATGCTGAGTACCGCTTCCGTCTTGCGGGCGATCTGCACGGCGCATTCTTCCTCGACTCTGGCAATGTGTGGTTGCTTCGTCCTGACGAAAACCGTCCAGGCGGATCACTCCAGGAGATCACCGATGCTAAGGACTTCTTCAATCAGCTCGCCCTTGGCTCTGGCGTAGGACTACGCTATGACCTCAACTTCCTAGTCATCCGCTTTGATGTCGGTGTGGGGCTGCACCTACCCTTCGAGACCTCGCGTCAGGGCTACTACAACCTCCCTAAGTTTGCCAATTCCCTCGGCTACCACTTTGCAGTAGGCTATCCCTTCTAGCCGCAAGCGATGCAACAAGATATAGGAGCTACGTACTTGCCGTGGCTTAGTGGGTTACGGCTTAGCCTCTTGCAGGGCTGCGAAGTAGCTCTCTACCTCTTGGGGATAGGCATCGCGGATGATGACCCGCTTATGCTCGTCAAGCAGGTACAGCACAGGCAGCACGCGTAAGTCATATAAGCTCTGATCGGTGACCATACCTGTGGCGTCTCTGCCTGTAATCGCATAAGACGGGAGGTGCGATAGGCTCTTGCGCCACGTCTCTACATCATGCTCTACATAGACGCAGAGCCACGACACCTCACTGCCTAGCAAGGCTTGGATAGGCTCACTGTGAGAGAGGAACTCTAAGACATCCTTACAAGCATTGCACTCGGGATCGTAAAACATCAAGAGGAGCTTCTTGCCCGGACTGGTCTTGTAGAGCGTGCTGGTCTGCCCATTGGCGAGCGTGTACTCAAAGTCTTCCGCCGCCGCTCCCGCTTGATTTTTTAGGTAGAGACTTCGTCGGTCCTCTAGTTTTAACTGCTGGGCATAGTCCAGGATGCCCAGCTTGTCTGCCTCTTCGTAGGTCTCGATAAAGTAGGCCTGGTTAAAGAGTGGCGACTCAGGCGTGTCAAAGTAGCGACCCGCTATGCTGAGGATGACCGAGTCCATCGCTGGGGTCGCCAGTTCGAAGAACTTGCTCATAGAGGCTCTTCGAGCGCGCTCGCTGGCAAGCGCCCCGAAGCCAAAGTAATTGACTAGAAATTGCTCTCGCTCACCACTGTCTCTAAAGGTGAGCGTATCTATGCCGGCGATGCCATTCCAGACATTATCTAGGACGTAGTCGGCACGCTCGGTGGCATTCGCTAGGGAGCGAGGAGGCATAGGAAAGGTCGGTGCAGCGGTAGCCATAGTGCTCTGAGTGCGGTCACCCTTCTTGCAGCTGACTACTATAGTAGTGCCGAGCAGGAGTGCGATCAGGAGTATCTGTCGTATGGTTAGGTCCTTTTTCATTGAGTTACGGTCAATACTTGTTCTTGCCGAGGGCGGCTGGGAGGTCTTAGTGTACGCTCCCGTCTATGGTAGCTCTAAGGCGGTAGATAACTCCAGAGCTACCTACTAGGAGAGAACCCCATTTGTATATTTCCCTCTCAAGCTCTATAAATAGATATACGCTACAAAGGTAGCAAATTAGAGATTAGATGTTAGAGGTTAGAAATCAGAGACGAGTAACCCTCGGTAGGTGCGGACCTATGTGTCCGCCCGTCCACGTCACCACCTGACTGCGCCTCTGATCCACTCCGATAGCTCCGACAGCCTCTGATAGCTGCCCCCTCCCTTTTTTTGAGCAAAAGACTCTTCTTCCGCTGAAAACTTTTATCGGACAGCAATACCTCCGACTACTTGATTTCGAGCAGTCTACAGTTTCCTACGTGTGGCACTACAGTTTCCTGCCTATGGCACTGGAGTTTTCTACCTATGAAACTAGAGTTTCACCCGTATGGCACTGAAGAATGTCTTTGGCTACTTGGGACTATCCGCTCTCTGCGGTTATGAAGGGCTGAACGAGGATAAACGGTTGCTACCCGATGGAGCTACACTCCTTGAGCAATCTCGCTTTACTTATGGAGGGGCGATACATAGCTCGGTAGAACTGTTCCTTACTGACAATCTGCTCTTCGTCCTCAAAGCTCAAGGGCGACTGCTCTTCGGCTCTGACCTGCATCGTTTTCGTCCTGCTATCTCAGCAGGACTCAAATTCAATATCTAACCACCAACAACAATGAAAAAGATCCTAGTGAATACGATATGGGCTGTGGGAGGGGTTGCCCTCGCCCTCTTTTGTCTATCTGCTTGTACTCGTGAGCTGGATGTGCAGCAGGCTTATGACTTCTCGCTCGAAGTGATGCCTGTGCAGAACTCCATAGCTAAGGGGGAGACGGCTGAAATACGCTGTAGTCTCAAAAGAAGTGGTCACTTTACCAATACGCGCTACACGATCCGTTACTTCCAGCCGGATGGCAAGGGCTGCTTGAAGATGGATGATGGCACTGTATTCAAACCGAATGACCGCTATCCGCTCACGAGAGATACCTTCCGTCTCTATTACACTTCACTCTCTACCGACCGCCAAACGATTGACATCTACGTGGAGGATAACTTCGGACAGCTGCAGCAACGGACTTTCAACTTCAACAATGAGAAGGCAGAGAATGTGTGATAATTGAACTTATAATGACTATCCTTAAAAAGAAGGCGCTGTGTCAAAATTACATTCGAAATAAATCAATAACCATTGGTAAAGAACAATTGCTATCAAATAGCTAATAACTCTATGATGGCGATTGTTTTTTAATTCCTAAAAGTTCAGGCTATTGATTTGAAAGCAGCATTTCACAATCTCATACTTTACCACATCTCTTTTCCCATCTCAAAGTTACAGTGTTATATCTTGATTTTTTTAGGGAAAAAGTCGTACAAGCTAGAACGACTTATCAAGTTTTTCCCAACTCCACATTCAGAAATTAGCTTAATAACAGTATCAATATTCTCTTGATGGTTAAGGCGTGGATCCAGTATGTATTCCTCAAAAATCCCAATATTAGGAATCTCAAATTCTAGGAAGTCTTGTGCATTTTTTTCAGTACACTCGGATATTATTATCCGGACTTCTTCTTCATGTTGGAAAGAATCTCGTTTCATGAACAAGCATTCTTCTGACAACTTGAGGAAGTCAATCTCGGCACCCCTCAAATTATTTCTCCATTCCTCTATTTCTTGTGTGGTCTTATATTGGATTTCCCCAATCGAGGTTGTTGCCATACAACTATCTTCTGTATACACAATGTCAAAAAGATTCCTTACCTGTACTTTTATCTTAATCGCCATTTCATCAAGATTGGATTTTTTGTCTTCTGAGTATATTGAATATATGCGCCACATAGCGTCTGATTCCTCTTTAAGTGTCCAACTTTGCCCATATATTCTCTTTGAGATTTCTTCTGTGCTTATTGGAACATCTCTTTTATGGAAAGGAACGTAGGTGTAGAACTCTTCTTTTAAAAAGAAGTTTTCATAAGGATCCTCCCATGTTGTGATTTTATCAATTCTCAGCTTCTTGTTTTTCAACATTGAGAGGAGATACTTGAGTGGAATATACTTATACACATAAGCTTGTCCATCTAAATTATTCATTCTCTTTTTTCGGTAAAAGTCAAAGTCTTCCATAAAAAGCATTTCTATAATTACACTTTGAAGGCAAACATACAAATACTATGCCAGATTTATTGTGCTGAAATTAAAATGCGACTTTCTGACATTTGCGACTTTCTTTTGCTTCTTTGCTTTGGTCGCCTGCTCGTACTCAAAGACAAAGAAAAGAAGCCCCCGAAAGTGTTGCCGTCTGTCAGTTACCTTTTGGGGGCTTTTGTTATTAGGATATGAAGATGTTTAAGCTGTCGCTTTCATTCTCTGCCTTATCAGCTGGTGATTGGCATTGACAAGGCTCACAATTTGGTCGTGGTATGGAGTGTTTTGGTTGCATATGCCACGGCTTTGAATTACTTGGAGTGTGTCAAGAGAGACCTCTATCGTCTCTATCCGCTTGCCCTCAATGGTAGCAGACAGAATGAGCGAGTTCTCTTTGAGATAGTACTCATTTGAAAATAGGCAGTGGTGCAATTCAGCTCCTTCGTCTATATACTCCTGCACACTCTCCAGGACGTGTACTTGGATTGTGCCGTCCGTGAAACGGATGCCGAAGAACTTTGATTTGAGTTCACGAAAACGCGCTTCGTCCGCCATTGCCTTTTCCCGTTTTCGCTCCATCGCCTCCCGCTCACGCTGTCTGCGAAGCTCCACTTCTCGTTTGTTATGCTCTCCTCTGAGGTCAGATGGGCAGATGTATTTTGGATTGTGGATATCCTTACCCAATCGTTTGAGCATATCTACATAGTCACACCATAAGGCAATGTCGCTTATTATGTAGTGGTGACGCAGTGTCAGCTTGTATGAGTTCCAATAGTTGTCAAGTCCTTTGCACCTTGAGAGGAAGTGTCTTAAATCCTTATATCGTCCTGCTTTCATCATTGTTTCTGCACGACTATCAGTAAGTAGAGCTGGGATGAGTCGAGTAGGAGCTATGCCGTGAAACTCTCCGTTGAAGCCATTTATATAAAGCGTATTCGTGACCTTTAGCTTAGGATATATCTGAAAAGAGGCTACATATCGGTAAGCTTCGCTATCGTTACGGATAGCCATCGGAGAGTAAAAAGAGAAGCTATCAATGTAATGTCCAAAAGTACGCTGTATGGCTACTATTGCTTGTCTCCCCGCATCGTTCCACCAATAATGCCCAATCTCAATGACCGAAGTCTTTGCTCTGCAACCTTTCTCCATACCTACAACAAGGAGAAACATTCGCAACACTTGATACTCTCCACAAGTGGTTAGTAGCGTGAAGTACTGCTTCTGTTGTAGCTTCCGCATTCTTGTTGTCTTGACTTGCAGACTTGCCCTACATTGAGGGCAAGTGCAAGTATCTATAGGCTGCTCTAAAGTCCAACTATAACCACAATCCATACAAGTCGTACGACCTTTAGGTAAGCGGAAGGCAAAGTGGTCAATGCACTCTCGGAATGCCCACTGATGCTGCGCTTTTGTTATCGGGCATAGTCTCGTACTCAGTGCCATTACGGTTTTCTCAAACTTGTTCCTAGGTTTCATAGGGCAAGGGTTTCAAATAGTGTGGGTTGCGGTTGTGTAGAAGATGTTGTCTCGGGTCTTTCAGTTCTCTTGGGTCGCTCGTTTCGCTTCTGCAATTTAACAAGTTCCTCTTGTTGGTATTGCTTGATAGCTTCCTGCCGTGCTTGCTTTTTCTCTTCTTCGGAGAGCTCTACAACGTGATTAACCACAACTTTGCAACCAGCTACTTTGTCCACCTCTATATCATCTTCATCATAGTAGTGAACTGCCATTGAGTATATCTCCTCATCGGCAAAG
>OHCR01000901.1_pt1 | contig 14684 bp, 10 predicted proteins | sample 1566831 | NCBI WGS metagenome assembly OHCR01 (sample SAMEA3879516, study PRJEB24766) | human gut metagenome | biome: human-associated habitat; feature: feces | place: USA | collected 1985/1987
AAATAGGAAAAAGTGATTTTTATATCAAAACGTTAATTTTTCTATTATTTTAATCTCAAAAAGAAAGAAATTACAAATTAAAACCAAAACAACTTTCCACACTTTCATATTAACGCAAAAACAAGACTGCCCACTTTCAAATTATCACCACTAAACGAGATCAATCGAAATCGTGTAACACAAAACCAAATAAATAGTATCATTATGAAATCAAATCCATATTTTTGCAAAACATTTTGATAGATAAAACTGGTATTATCATACAATAAAGCTAAAAAGAATGAGAAAAAGAGAACTTTTTATCAGCCAAACAAAGAAATCACCTTACCAACGACAACCCGAACAGTTGGGATTGTATGATGCAGCAAATGAACACGATGCATGCGGAGTTGGCATGTTGGTAAACATTCATGGAGAAAAATCGCATGATATCGTAGAGTCGGCACTAAAAGTGCTCGAAAACATGCGTCATCGCGGTGCTGAAGGAGCTGACAACAAAACAGGAGACGGCGCAGGTATCTTGTTACAGATTCCCCATGAATTTATCTTGTTGCAAGGTATCCCTGTCCCCGAAAAAGGGCGTTACGGCACCGGACTGCTCTTTCTGCCTAAAAACACCAAGGCACAGGCAGACATCCTGAGTATCATCATCGAAGAGATAGAAAAAGAAGGACTCACGTTGATGCACCTGCGTAATGTACCTACTTGTTCCGAAATTTTAGGAGAGTCGGCATTAACAGCAGAGCCGGAAATCAAACAGGCATTTATCACCGGATTCACAGAAACGGAAACAGCCGACCGGAAATTATATATAATAAGGAAAAAGATCGAAAACCGGATAATGAAATCAACAATCTCCGGGAAAGAAGATTTTTATATCGTTTCGCTCTCAACCAAAAGCATTATATATAAAGGTATGCTCTCATCGTTGCAATTGCGCAACTACTTCCCGGACCTTACAAACAGTTACTTCACCAGTGGGCTGGCATTGGTACACTCCCGTTTCAGTACTAATACTTTTCCTACATGGGGATTAGCGCAGCCCTTTCGCCTACTGGCACACAATGGCGAAATAAACACAATCAGGGGAAATCGCGGATGGATGGAAGCACGCGAAAGCGTACTCTCTTCTCCTGCCCTCGGCGACATCAAAGAGATACGTCCCATTATCCAACCGGGCATGAGCGACAGTGCATCACTGGATAATGTCTTGGAGTTTCTCGTTATGTCCGGACTCAGCCTGCCGCATGCAATGGCAATGCTCGTACCGGAATCATTTAATGAAAAAAATCCGATCAGTGAAGATTTGAAAGCTTTCTACGAATACCACTCTATCCTGATGGAACCTTGGGATGGTCCTGCCGCACTGTTATTTAGTGACGGGCGGTATGCCGGTGGCATGCTCGACCGCAATGGGCTGCGTCCGGCACGCTACCTCATCACCAAAAATGACATGATGGTAGTAGCCAGTGAAGTAGGTGTTATGGATTTCGAACCGGGAGATATAAAAGAAAAAGGCCGCCTGCAACCGGGAAAAATATTATTGGTTGATACGGAAAAAGGAGAAATATACTACGACCACGAACTGAAAAAACAACTGGCGGATGCCAAACCTTACCGTACTTGGTTGGCGACTAACCGTATTGAACTGGACGAACTGAAAAGCGGGCGCAAAGTATCACACAGTGTAGAAAGATACGAGCAAATGCTGCATGTATTCGGCTACTCCAAAGAAGATGTCGAGAAAATTATCACTCCGATGGCTACTACCGGAGCAGAACCTATCAGTTCTATGGGTAATGATACGCCGCTCGCTATACTTTCGGATCAGCCGCAATTACTATACAATTACTTCCGGCAGCAATTTGCGCAGGTGACCAATCCTCCCATCGACCCGATCCGGGAAGAGCTGGTAATGTCACTGACGGAATATATCGGTGCCGTAGGAATGAACATTCTCACCCCAAACGAAAGCCACTGCAAAATGGTACGCCTCAACCATCCTATCTTAAGCAATGCACAATTGGATATTCTTTGCAATATCCGCTACAAAGGGTTCAAAACGGTGAAGCTGCCTATGTTATTTGAAATTTCCCGTGGTAAGGCCGGCTTACAGGAAGCATTAACTACCATATGCAAGCAGGCGGAAGAATCAGTGGCGGAAGGTGTGAACTATATCATACTGACGGACCGGGATGTGAATGCCACGCATGCAGCCATTCCTTCGCTACTGGCAGTAAGTGCCGTACACCATCATCTTATCTCGGTAGGAAAACGTGTACAAACCGCTCTTGTAGTTGAAAGTGGCGAGATACGCGAAGTAATGCACGCTGCCCTGTTGCTTGGTTTCGGGGCAAGTGCCTTGAATCCATATATGGCCTTTGCCATACTCGACAAACTGGTTGCCCGAAAAGAGATCCAACTCGACTATGCCACTGCAGAAAAGAATTACATCAAAGCTATCTGCAAAGGATTGTTCAAAGTGATGAGCAAAATGGGGATCAGCACCATCCGTTCATATCGTGGTGCGAAAATATTCGAGGCCATAGGTCTGAGCGAGGAATTGAGCAATGCTTATTTTGGCGGTCTCCCGTCACGAATCGGCGGAATCCGGCTTGAGGAAATAGCAAGAGACGCCGTTTTTTCAGTTGAAAGTGGAAAATTGAAAGTGGAAAGTTCTATGCAGCAGGAAGACGTAGCAAACTCTCAAAACAGCTCTCAACCAAATAACTTTCAACTTTCAACTCTCAACTTTCAACTAAACAACAGGGGGTTGTATTCTTTCCGGAAAGATGGAGAAAAGCACGCTTGGAATCCGGAAACAATCAGCACACTGCAACTGGCTACGCGTTTGGGTAGTTACAAAAAATTCAAAGAGTTTACTTCTATGGTAGACAACAAAGAAGCCCCCATTTTTTTGCGAGACTTCTTTGCATTCAAACGTAACCCCATCAACATAGACCGCGTAGAACCAATAGAAAATATTATGCGCCGTTTCGTAACCGGTGCCATGAGTTATGGTTCCATTAGCCGTGAAGCACACGAAGCAATGGCAATAGCCATGAATAAAATTCACGGACGTAGCAATACAGGCGAAGGTGGAGAAGATGCAGCACGTTTCATCCCCCGTGCGGATGGAACAAGCCTGCGAAGTGCCATCAAGCAAGTAGCTTCCGGACGCTTTGGGGTAACAACGGAATATCTTGTCAATGCGGATGAAATACAGATTAAAATAGCCCAAGGAGCAAAGCCCGGCGAAGGCGGGCAGTTACCGGGATACAAGGTGGACCAGGTGATAGCTAAAACCCGCCATTCCATACCGGGCATCTCACTCATATCTCCCCCGCCCCATCATGACATCTACTCCATAGAGGATCTGGCACAGCTTATCTTCGATTTAAAAAATGTAAATCCGAAAGCCAAAATCAGCGTAAAGCTGGTAGCAGAAAGCGGAATAGGAACAATCGCCGCCGGCGTGGCGAAAGCAAAGGCCGATCTCATCGTGATATCGGGTGCGGAAGGCGGTACAGGCGCTTCTCCCGCTTCTTCCATTCGTTATGCCGGCATTTCACCGGAATTGGGACTGAGCGAAGCACAACAGACTTTGGTATTGAACGGACTGCGCGGGCAAGTCATGCTACAAGTAGACGGGCAGTTGAAAACCGGACGCGACATCGTACTAATGGCTATGCTGGGTGCCGAAGAATTCGGATTTGCAACTTCGGCATTGATCGTACTGGGTTGCGTAATGATGCGTAAATGTCACATGAATACCTGTCCGGTAGGCGTTGCCACTCAAAATGAAGAATTGCGTAAGCGTTTTCACGGCCGGAGTGAATATCTGGTCAACTTCTTCACTTTCTTGGCACAAGAAGTAAGGGAGTATCTTGCCGAAATCGGTGTGGAAAGACTGGATGATCTTATCGGGCGCACCGACCTCATCGAGCGCAAAGCCGATAATGGAAATCCCAAACATGCGCTCATCGACTTCAGTAAATTACTGGCACGAGTAGACAACAACGCTGCTATCCGCCATGTCACCGATCAGGATCACGGTATTTCTACCGTCAAAGATGTAGAAATACTTCATGCCGCACAAGATGCCATTGAGTATCAGAAGGAAATCTCACTGGAATACACGATTGCCAATACGGATCGCGCCGTAGGCGCCATGCTTTCGGGTGCAATCGCTGCCAAATATGGCGAAAACGGTCTGCCGGAACACACACTGAATATAAAATTCAAAGGTTCTGCCGGACAATCGTTCGGTGCATTTCTTACTCCGGGAGTCAACTTCAAACTGGAAGGAGAGGCCAATGACTACCTCGGCAAAGGATTGAGTGGCGGCCGCATATCCGTACTACCGCCGGTACGAAGCAATTTTGAAGCAGAAAAAAACACGATAGCCGGTAACACTTTATTATATGGTGCCACCAGTGGAGAAGTCTACATCAATGGACGCGTAGGTGAACGTTTCGCCGTCCGTAACTCGGGAGCCATCGCCGTAGTAGAAGGCGTAGGAGACCATTGCTGTGAATACATGACAGGTGGACGTGTAGTAGTACTGGGACAAACCGGACGAAACTTTGCAGCCGGCATGAGCGGCGGAGTAGCATACGTATGGAACAAAGAAGGGAATTTCGATTATTTCTGCAACATGGAGATGGTAGAATTATCTCTCATCGAAGAAGCAAGTTATCGCAAAGAATTACATGAGCTCATCCGGCAACATTATTTATATACCGGTAGTAAACAAGCACGTATCCTACTCGATGACTGGAACCGCTATGTAGACGAATTCATACAAGTAGTGCCCATCGAATACAAAAAGGTGCTACAGGAAGAGCAAATACGGAAATTGCAACAGAAGATTGCGGATATGCAAAGAGACTATTAGGATTTACGATTAGACAATTTACGAATTACGATTGAAGTTACTTCTTTAAATGAACAAGTAGAATGACTTCAGTCGCAAATAGATGGTAAATTCAATCGTAATTCGTAAATCGTAAAATCGTAAATCAAAATGGTAATTTCAATCGTAAATTGTAAATCGTAAAATCGTAAACCATCATGGGAGATTCAAAAGCATTTTTAACCATACACCGTCAGGAGGCCGGATACCGCCCCGTACACGAACGTATCACCGATTATGGAGAAGTAGAGCAAACCCTTAATACCCACGACCGGAAACTACAAGCATCGCGCTGCATGGATTGTGGAGTACCTTTCTGCCATTGGGCTTGTCCATTAGGCAACAAGCAACCCGAATGGCAGGATGCTCTCTACAAGGGAAAGTGGAAAGAGGCTTATGAAATCTTGGCTGCCACATGTGATTTTCCAGAATTTACAGGACGCATCTGTCCTGCCCTTTGCGAAAAAAGCTGTGTACTAAAGCTATCGTGTGACGAACCGGTAACCATTCGCGAAAATGAAGCCGCTATTGTAGAAGCCGCTTTTCGTGAAGGATATATCACTCCGGTAATACCCGTACGTAATGGAAAACGGGTAGCAATAATCGGTGCCGGCCCAACGGGATTGGTAGCTGCCAATCAGTTGAACAGAAAAGGATATACCGTCACCCTTTTCGATAAGGCAGAAGCACCGGGCGGCCTACTCCGTTTCGGTATTCCGAACTTCAAACTGAATAAAAACATCATCGACCGCCGCATGGAAATATTAAAAGCCGAAGGGATTCTGTTCAAAATGAATACAGCGATAGACACGGCTCATCTGCCCGAAGGATTCGATGCTTACTGTATTTGTACCGGTGCAGAAACGCCTCGCGATCTTTCCATACCGGGACGTGAACTGAAAGGAATCCATTTTGCATTGGAAATGTTATCACAACAGAACCGGATTATAGAAGGACAGACTTTTGCTAAAGATAAGATGGTGAATGCAAAAGGGAAAAAAGTACTTGTCATCGGTGGAGGGGATACCGGTTCGGACTGTATAGGTACCAGTGTACGACAAGGAGCTGTCAGTGTAACACAAATAGAAATCATGCCTCAGCCCCCTGTCGGACATAATGATGCGACTCCGTGGCCACAATGGCCGGTGGTACTGAAAACGACCTCTTCACATGAAGAAGGCTGTATGCGCCGATGGTCACTTGCTTCCAACCGATTCATCGGTAAAAACGGTAAAGTCACCGGTGTAGAGGTAGAAGAGGTAGAATGGAGCACTCCTGCCGCAGGTGGACGACCAGTCATGAAGCCCACCGGCAAAAAAGAAATCATTGAAGCCGATATGGTATTACTTGCCATGGGATTCCTGAAACCGGAACAGCCGGAATATCCGGAAAATGTATTCATAGCCGGTGATGCGGCAACAGGAGCCAGTCTCGTAGTACGTGCAATGGCAGAAGGACGCAGAGTAGCGAAACTGATTTATGATTTATAAATTAGAAATCATGACCGAAGCTATCAGAAGAAGCTATCAGAAAAGGAAAAGACCGGCTTAACGGGGGGCAGCAAAAAGCCATAATTCATAATTCACAAATCCAGAAATCATAATTCATAAACCATAAATCTCAAAATCATGTGTGGAATAGCAGGAATATTCAATATAAAGAACCAGTCGAAAGAATTGCGGGACAAAGCATTGCGTATGGCACAAAAAATCCGTCATCGCGGACCGGACTGGAGTGGTATCTATGTAGGCGGCAGTGCCATCCTGGCACACGAACGCCTTTCTATCGTCGACCCGGAAAGTGGAGGGCAACCTCTCTACTCGCCCGACCATAAAGTGGTACTTGCCGTAAACGGTGAGATATACAATCATCGGGACATACGTGCACAATATGCCGGACGTTATGAATTTCAGACAGGAAGCGATTGCGAAGTGATACTTGCGCTTTATAAAGACAAAGGCATACACTTCTTGGAAGAGCTTAACGGTATTTTCGCATTCGCACTCTACGATGAAGAAAAAGACGAGTTTCTCATTGCCCGCGACCCTATCGGCGTTATACCTCTTTATATCGGGTATGATGCAGATGGAAAGGTGTATGTAGGCAGTGAATTGAAAGCTCTCGAAGGTTTCTGCGAAGATTACGAACCCTTCCTTCCGGGACACTATTACCATAGTAAAGAACAAAAAATGAAACGTTGGTATACCCGCGACTGGATGGATTATGAAGCTGTGAAAACCAACACTGCCCATGTATCCGATGTACATGATGCCCTTGAAGCAGCTGTACATCGCCAATTAATGAGTGATGTCCCTTATGGGGTATTGTTAAGCGGCGGTCTGGATTCCTCCGTCATTTCGGCCATCGCCAAGAAATATGCAGCCAAACGCATTGAAACAGATGGTGCCAGTGATGCCTGGTGGCCACAGCTACACTCTTTCGCCATTGGCTTGAAAGGTGCTCCCGATCTCAGTAAGGCTCGTGAGGTAGCCGAATATATCGGAACCGTCCATCACGAAATAAACTATACCATTCAAGAAGGGCTCGATGCACTACGTGATGTAATCTATTTTATCGAGACTTACGATGTGACTACCGTACGTGCCTCTACACCGATGTATCTGCTGGCACGTGTCATCAAGTCGATGGGAATCAAAATGGTACTTAGCGGTGAAGGAGCGGACGAGATATTCGGCGGTTATCTCTACTTCCATAAAGCACCGGACGCCCGTGCTTTCCATGAAGAGACCGTACGCAAAATCTCCAAGCTGTATCTTTACGACTGCCTGCGTGCCAACAAGAGCCTTGCCGCTTGGGGTGTAGAAGGACGTGTCCCATTCCTCGACAAAGAATTTCTGGACGTTGCCATGCGTCTCAATCCGGAGGCCAAGATGGCATCGGGAAAGGTGATTGAAAAGAAAATAGTACGCGAAGCCTTTGCACATATGCTACCGGAAAGTGTGGTCTGGCGTCAAAAAGAACAATTTAGCGATGGTGTAGGATACAACTGGATAGATACGCTGAAAGCCATCACCGCAACAGCCGTAAGCGACGAACAAATGGCACAGGCTGCCAAACGTTTTCCCATCCACACGCCACAGAACAAAGAGGAATATTATTATCGTAGTATTTTCGAAGAGCACTTCCCCAGCGCATCGGCAGCGAAAAGCGTGCCGAGCGTGCCCAGTGTAGCCTGCTCCACAGCAGAAGCACTGGCTTGGGATACCACCTTCCAAGGCAAAAACGAACCCAGTGGACGGGCCGTAAAAGGGATACACGAAGAAGCATATTGAAAGTGTCTCCAACAATGACCGTTATTTTCTTGCTTTTTATTTACATAAATGTAACTAATTGGTTTCATTTATGTAAATAAAAAGCAAGAAAACAGATATTATGCTCGAAATTAGTAGAAAGACGAAACAGATATGCAACTTTCCAGCTTCCTTTCTTTGTCTAAGGCATTGGGGATTAAATTGAAAACTGAATATTAGCGATCCATATTAAGAAACTAAAGACAGGCAGGTGGCTATGCACACATGTTAAAAACAGCCTTCGGAATCAATATAGCATGTTTTTATGGTGCGGCAGACATAGCTTTCTCCGTAAAAATGAATCTTGATATATTAACTAAGATTTAATAATGATGTAAAACAATCAAGACTTTCTTTCCTTACTTTTGCAACATAGTAAAAAAACTATTTGCATATGATGAAAATAAAAAAGATTCTACTTGCCTCCGCACTCGTCCTATCAACATGCGGCGTAATGGCCCAAACTCAGGTTATCGCCCATCGCGGCTATTGGAAAACAGACGGTTCGGCACAAAACAGCATTGCCGCTCTTCTTAAAGCCGATTCTATCGGCTGCTACGGTTCCGAATTCGATGTGTGGCTCACGGCAGATGATAAGCTTGTGGTGAACCATGATCCTGTTTTCAAGCTAAAAAGCATGGAACGCTCTACGGCAGCAAACCTTACTTCACTGAAGCTGGATAACGGCGAGAGCCTCCCTACCCTTGAACAATATCTCAAAGCTGCTCTAAAAACCAAGACACGCCTGATTCTGGAACTGAAAGAACTCAGCAGCCCGGAACGGGAAACGAAAGCCGTAGAAAAGATAGTGGCGATGGTGAAAAAACTCGGGCTGAACGACAGAATGGAATACATTACCTTTTCATTGCATGCCACTAAGGAATTTATCCGCCTGACTCCTGCCGGAACTCCTGTCTTTTATCTGGATGGCAAACTACCCCCGAAAGAACTGAAAGAGATGGGGTGTGCCGGACCGGACTATCATCTGAACGTCTTCCGAAAACATCCCGAATGGATAAAAGAATGCCACGATCTCGGCATGAAAGTAAACGTCTGGACAGTCAATAAAGAAAAAGACATGAAATGGCTTATCGAAAAGAAGGTTGATTTCATCACGACTAATGAACCGGTATTGCTGAATGAAATAATGAAAGAGTGAAATAATGAATTAGTGATAAGCGGATCAATGATAAGTGATTAGTGCCATGCAGCATATAGTGCAGCCTGTTTATCTCTTGTCATTAGTCCGCTTATCACACCAATTACATCACCAATTTCAGAACTCTTCCAATACCAGCCGGAATTCATCAATAGTCAGTTCCCCGATTTGCCGCCACAATTCCTTTCCACGGTGCAGTAACACAAAAGCCGGAACAGTTTCTATATTATAAGAATCTGCAACAGCTTTGTCACTTTCAATATTCACTTTTACAAGTTCGACGACTCTCTTTTCATATGCATTAATAACCGGTTCCAACCATTCATAGTGGGGAGACCAATCTGCATAAAATAAAATCAAAACCAGATGATTGGTCTGGGCTGCTTCTTCTAATCGTTTAATTACATCGTCCATCATTTATTTACTTTTTTAATTATACTGCATCAACAAAAGAAATAGAAAAAGGTTTCATCATGCCTTATCGAATTTCAATAATTCATCCTTCGAACGCCTTATACACCGGATATATAGGGGATGAAACGTCGCTGGCAGAAACAACATGCCACACCGGTAAGCCCAAGCAGGGTGCTTATCGTCTCTAAGCACTATCCATACAATCCATATGAACCGTGCAAAGCACTCCTGAGAATGGTGCTTAGCTGTGCTTTGCACGGTTCATAATAACTGGAACAAACTTTCCTCCTCAAACACCGACAAATAAAGAAATGCGGCAAAAAGGTCAAGATAGAGGAAAAAGATACATTCCATGTGATATTCCGCAGTTTCGAACCGCCTATACCACCAAACCGGCAACACATTGTTTCACTAAACGCCACCTCAGATTGATCTAAATCAAGATATTATTTCTTTCATATATACCGGAAAAATATGCAAAACAAAAAGGCCGGATAATAGTTTATTTAAATAGAAGGCTTTCTTGTTTCAAATTAAAAGAATAAAAGCCCCTATAAAAAAAGACTGAAAGTAGCAGAAAAATAAATAGATATTCGATCTAAATTCGAACTAATTACAGAGCAAAAAGTCATATCTTTGCATTATAATAAAACAAAAGGATAGGATAAACAATCAATAAACAACAAAATGACAAAAACAATTCAATTCACAAAAATGCATGGAGCGGGAAACGATTATATTTATATAAACGCCATCAAATATCCAATTGCAGATCCTGAAAAGCGTGCGGTTGAATGGAGCGCATACCACACGGGAATAGGAAGCGACGGACTTGTATTGATTGACACATCCGACAAAGCAGATTTTAGCATGCGCATTTTCAACGCAGACGGTTCGGAAGCCATGATGTGTGGAAACGCAAGCCGTTGTATCGGAAAGTATCTGTTCGAATATGGATTGACTACGAAAACAACCATAACACTGGATACGCTCTCGGGGATCAAACTGCTGAAACTCCAAGTAGAAGACGGCAAAGTGGCAACGATAACAGTAGACATGAGTGAACCACAAGACACGGGAACTATTGATTTCAGAGACAAACTGCCTTATGTATCTACCACTGTGTCAATGGGAAACCCGCATCTGATTACTTTTGTCGAAAATATAGATGAGATAGACCTCCCGGAGATAGGTCCCAAACTGGAAAATGATCCGCTCTTTCCCGACCGCACCAACGTGGAATTCGCACAAGTATTAGACAAAAACAGAATAAGAATGCGCGTATGGGAACGGGGCTCAGGCATCACCCAAGCCTGCGGAACAGGAGCATGCGCCACCGCAGTGGCCGCCTTCATAGAAGGTAAAACCGGCAGAAAAACAGATATTATTATGGATGGCGGCACACTGACCATCGAATGGGATGAGCAGACAAATCACGTATGGATGACCGGCCCTGCCGTAAAGATTTTCGACGGTATCCTAAAAATAGAAGAATAGCAACAAAAAAATAAGGATAAAAAGACAGGTATCAGGATAACTAATTGAATAAAAACAAAACTTAAAACAAGAACAATATGGCACTCGTAAACGAACATTTTTTAAAACTACCGGGCAGTTATCTGTTCTCGGACATCGCGAAAAGGGTAAATACGTTCAAAATAACACATCCGAAACAGGACATCATCCGACTGGGCATCGGAGACGTAACCCGTCCGCTGGCCCCGGCGTGCGTCGAAGCGATGCATAAAGCCGTAGAAGAGATGGCACACGCTGAAACATTCCGGGGATACGGCCCGGAACAGGGATATGACTTCCTCATCGAAGCGGTGATAAAAAACGACTATGCCCCACGTGGCATCCACCTTGCCAACTCGGAGGTGTTCATCAACGACGGTGCCAAAAGCGATACGGGGAACATCGGAGACATCCTCCGTCACGACAACAGCGTAGGCGTAACAGATCCCATCTATCCGGTATACATCGACAGCAACGTGATGTGCGGACGGGCAGGCGTATTAGAGGAAGCTACCGGAAGATGGAGCAATGTGACCTACATGCCCTGCACCAGCGAGAACAACTTCATCCCCGCAATACCGGATAAGCGTATCGATATCGTTTATCTGTGCTACCCGAATAACCCGACAGGAACAACATTAACGAAAGCAGAACTGAAAAAGTGGGTGGATTATGCGTTGGCCAATGACACACTGATATTATTCGATGCCGCCTATGAAGCATATATACAGGAAACAGACGTGCCGCATTCCATTTACGAGATAAAAGGAGCGAAAAAATGTGCCATCGAATTCCGGAGCTTCTCAAAAACGGCAGGTTTTACGGGCATACGCTGTGGATACACAGTGGTACCAAAGGAACTCACCGCAGCCACCCTCGAAGGCGACCGCATTCCGCTAAACCGCTTATGGAACCGCCGCCAAAGCACCAAGTTCAACGGTACTTCCTATATCACCCAACGGGCGGCCGAAGCCATCTATACTCCGGAAGGCAAAAAGCAAATACAGGCAACCATCCAGTACTATATGGACAATGCCCGTATCATGAAAGAGGGACTGGAAAGTACTGGGCTGAAAGTCTACGGAGGAGTCAACGCTCCTTACCTCTGGGTGAAAACCCCGAATGGAACAAGCTCTTGGAAATTCTTCGACCAACTGCTTTACGAAGCAAACGTGGTAGGTACGCCGGGCATAGGCTTCGGGCCGAGCGGTGAAGGATACATCCGCCTTACGGCATTTGGCGAACGTCACGATTGCATAGAAGCCATGAGACGGATAAAGCAGTGGATTTAAAGATATAAAAGGAAACCGGAAAAAAGGAAACCGGAAAGTCAAGAATGAAAAAAACGAAAATAATACACCTCCACAACTTTTATCTTCCAATGGACGATTTACAGATAAAATGAGATAGTACTTGCGCGCTACTATTATATAAAAGTTGGACCGTACATCCACAATTTTCTAACATAAAGGTAAAAAGACGATGAAAACGACAATTAACGGAAAATTAAGGGGAGTAGCAGTAGCGTTATTGAGCATGCTTATTCCGGCAACAGTGACGGCACAAGACAAATTTGAGATTTCACTGGGTGCCGAGGTAGTAAGCAAATATGTATGGCGTGGTTTCGACCAGGCATCGGGCACTTCTGTCCAGCCCTCTTTAGGACTGGCTTACAAAGGAATATCCTTATCAGCCTGGGGAAGTACCAGTGTCACAGACCTCGAACCCAAAGAACTCGATCTCACGTTGGCATATGGCATTGGTAGATTCGGCATTGCAGTGACCGACTATTGGTGGTCCGGTGAAAGTGGCAAATACGGGCATTACAAAGAGAGCCACTATTTTGAAGGCGCATTGAGTTACAACTTCGGCGATAAAGTTCCTCTGACCCTCTCGGCAGCCATGATGTTTGCCGGAGCAGACAAGAATCCGGATGGCGATCAGAATTTTTCAGCCTATTTCAATGCCGCATATGACATTGCCTGTCCGGGGAAGGTTACACTGACTCCCTCCGTAGGCATATCCACCAAGTCTTACATGTACACAGGTGAGAAGATAAGCGGCTTCACGGACATTTCGCTGAAAGCGGCCAAAGAGGTAAAAGTGACGGACAGTTTCTTGATCCCCATCTTTGTGCAGTTCATCGTATCGCCCGTTATGGACAAGACATATCTGATATTCGGTATGAGTTTCTAAGGATTTACGACAAAAACACATTAATTCAATAAGGTATATGAAAAAGATTGAAGCAATTATCCGTAAAACCAAGTTCGAGGAGGTGAAAGATGCACTTCTGGAAGCGGACATCGAATGGTTCTCTTATTACGATGTAAGAGGTATAGGTAAATCACGTCAGGGGCGCATCTACCGTGGCGTAGTGTATGACACAAGTTCCATAGAACGAATACTTGTTTCGATAGTAGTACGCGACAAAAATGCAGAAAAAACCGTGCAGGCCATTATCAAAGCAGCGCAAACCGGAGAAATCGGTGATGGCCGTATCTTCGTTATCCCCATAGCAGATGCCATTCGCATCCGTACCGGCGAACGGGGAGACATTGCACTTTATAATGCCGAACAAGAACGATAAACGGCAAAACACAGAAGTCCCGATATTCATCTCCGGGCCTTCCCATCAGTACTAACAGGTATTACAAATCAACAGATTAACATTATGGATACATATAGAAAACGCAGCATTACAACACTGCGTATAGCCGGTGCTATGCTTTTTGCACTGTGCTTCGCGACAGAAACACTCGCTCAGGAAATATCGACTGCCATCAACGATGCATCGGCAACGTCCACAATAGCTGTGACGGAAATAGCCGCCACAACAATAGAAGTTCCGGATACGGAAACGCCTCCGAACACCGTAGAAGAACTTGCCAACGGATTAAACACCGTATGGATGATGCTTGCAGCCATGCTGGTATTCTTCATGCAGCCGGGATTCGCACTGGTAGAAGCCGGTTTCACACGAGTAAAAAACACTGCCAACATCCTGATGAAAAACTTCGTCGATTTCATGTTCGGCTCCCTGCTCTATTGGTTTATCGGTTTCGGCCTGATGTTCGGCGCAGGCGGATTCATCGGGATACCACACTTCTTCGACCTTTCATTCTATGATGGCGGAGGATTGCCATCCGAAGGCTTTCTGGTGTTCCAGACGGTATTTTGTGCCACAGCAGCCACCATCGTTTCGGGAGCTATGGCGGAACGTACCAAGTTCTCCATGTACCTCATCTACACAGTCTTCATCAGTGTACTGATCTACCCCATCTCCGGGCACTGGACATGGGGTGGCGGCTGGCTGATGAACGGTGAAGCAGATTCTTTCATGATGAACCTTTTCGGAACGACTTTCCAC
>OHCR01000932.1_pt1 | contig 14423 bp, 10 predicted proteins | sample 1566831 | NCBI WGS metagenome assembly OHCR01 (sample SAMEA3879516, study PRJEB24766) | human gut metagenome | biome: human-associated habitat; feature: feces | place: USA | collected 1985/1987
GTCTGGTTCCGGAACCTCCCGCCAGTATAATTCCTTTCATTTCGTCCTCCGATCCGCCCTTTTCGGGCTTCTTTTTACTTGTTTTTTAACACACCGAATGGGAACGACGTTCATCGTTCCCATTTAACAGGTATTCTTTACTTTTCTTCGTACATCTCATTGTAGTACTTCTGGTAATCACCGCTGGTCACATTATTCATCCAGTCTTCATGCTCGAAGTACCAGGCGATGGTCTTGCGGATGCCTTCCTTGAACATGGTCTCGGGATACCAGCCGATCTCTGCCTTGATCTTGTCCGGTGCAATGGCATATCTTCTGTCATGTCCCTTACGATCCTCCACGTAAGTGATCAGGTCGTTGTTAATATGTGCCTTGCGGGGATCGGAATCCGGAAGCATCTCCTGCAGAGTCTCAATGATAATGTGGATGATCTCGATATTCTGCTTCTCATTATGTCCGCCCACATTGTAGGTTTCGAACAGTCTTCCCTGTTCCTGTACCATATCGATAGCCTTAGCATGGTCTTCCACATACAGCCAGTCACGGACGTTCTTACCGTCACCGTAGACCGGAAGCTTTTTGCCATGCAATGCATTATTGATGATCAGAGGGATCAGCTTCTCAGGGAACTGGAAAGGACCGTAATTGTTGGAGCAGTTGGTAATGTTGGCAGGGAAATGATAGGTATCCATATATGCCTTCACCAGCATGTCCGAGCTTGCCTTACTTGCGGAGTAAGGGCTGTGGGGATCATACGGAGTGGTCTCATAGAAGAATGCATTGTCATCATCGGGAAGAGATCCGTAGACCTCATCTGTAGATACATGCAGGAACTTCTTGCCTTCTTTGAAGCTGCCATCGGGAAGCTCCCAGGCTGCCTTGGCACAGTTCAGCATCACTGCAGTACCCAGGACATTGGTCTGTACGAAGATCTCCGGGTTGCGGATACTTCTGTCTACATGGCTTTCTGCCGCAAAATGTACCACACGGTCGATATCATTCTCTGCGAAAATTTTGCTGATGGCATCCTTGTCACAGATATTAGCCTTGACAAAGGTGTAGTTCTCACGCTTCTCCACGTCCTTGAGATTCTCAAGATTGCCTGCATAGGTCAGTGCATCCACGTTGATGATACGGATTTCATTATCGTATTTTTTAAACATGTAATGAATATAGTTGGAACCGATAAAACCGGCCCCTCCTGTTACCAGATAAGTTCTCATTTTTTCTCCGTTCTGCGCACAGCGCACATTTTTTGTTATAGATAGGGATATTTTACCATAAAACGAGCAGGATATCAACACGGCTCCTCCGCACTTCGTGCTCTCGGATCCGTGACACCCATTCGCATTCCGGGCTATCGTCCTACATGCTCATGTGTGTTTCATCAGCTAATGGCCAGCCGGTTCCGCCTGCAAGCAGTCTCACCGGCTGGTCATTGCTGATGTTAATATCCCAGGTAGCTGAGGTTCAGATCCACATTGCCGCTGATGCCGCTGACTTTTCCTGTGGATTTGTATTGCCACAGATCATAGCGTCCGGTGTAGGTGGGTGCTGCTGCATACTGGGCCAGCCAGATCTTGTAACCACTCAGTGCACTTGCATCCATCTTCTGGCTGAGCCAGGTCTTGTTGGCATACACACCTGCGGTGTATCCTGCATTCTGAATGGTATTGCAGAATGCCTTACATACTGCCGTTCTGGTAGCGGAATCGATCTTATCACCTCTCCCGCCGCTTCCTTCCACATCCAGGAATACCGGATAGGAAATCTTGTAACCGCTGATACGGTCCAGTACCATGGAGGCTTCCTGTACTGCCTCGACCTCATCCACTGCCTGGGTAAAGAAGTATACACCCACTTTCAGTCCTGCTGCCGTAGCTCCCTTGATGTTGGTCTTGAAGGTAGGGTCATCGATCAGTGCTCCCTGAGAGGAACCGCGATAACCCACACGGATGATCACATAGCTGACACCGGAATTCTTCACGGCGTTCCAGTCAATTTTTCCATTCCACTTGGACACATCGATTCCCATGGTGCCGGAACCAACTACCAGAGATCCGTCACTGGCAAAATTGTATTTTGCGCCCTGAATGACCTGTTCTCCGGTAACCTTGTTGCCATCCGCTGTAAAGAAATAAAGCTTTCCGTCCAGTGTCTGCCATCCGGTGTATTTCACATCACCTTTGATAAAGAACTTAGAGGCAGTAAAGTAATCCGCATAGACTGCTTCACGATAGCTGTCACCATCCTGCACATACAGCTGTACACCGCTCTTGTCTTTCAGCTTGGTGGTTTTATCTTCTCTTGCATTGGAAGCCTTTACTGTTACTGTGCACTTGGCTTCCACCTTGTTGCTGCCTTCTGTATACGTTACCGTTACCGTAGCACTTCCCGCTTTCACGCCGGTGATAGTAATGGTCTTGCCGCTTACAGCCACAGTTGCTATACCGGTATCGCTGGAAGCCGCACTTACGGTTCCACTTCCGCTGACTTTTGCGGTAACTGTATCCGTTGCCTTCGGATAAGTCGTCACTGCCGTCTTATCCAGAGTAATTGTCGCCGCCGGAGTTGCCGTAGGGGTTGCCGTAGGAGTCGCGGTAGGAGTTGCCGTAGGGGCCACTGTCGGGGTTGCCGTAGGGGCCGCTGTCGGGGTTGCTGTTGCCGTCGGGGGTACTGTCGGAGTCGCTGTGGGCTCTGCAGTCGGGGATACTGTCGGTTCTTTTGTAGGTTCTGCTGTGGGCTCTGTTGTAGGTTCTGCTGTCGGTTCCGCTGTTGGTTCTGCTGTAGGAGACACTTCTGCCATCCGCAGGAACTTACCGCTGTAAGCCACCGTTACGGTCTCCGGATCGGTAATGGTATCCTTGGATACTTCTTTATAAGTATTGGCAGTCGCGGTACTTGCCACCCACTGCACAGTATCCTGCAGTGTGGACTCTACAGTAGTATCCTTGATCTGTGTATCCTCTTTTGCAGCATTGATCTCAGATTCTTTCTTGATCTCATTGGAGACATCGACCTTTTTATAGGCGATGTCTTTCTTTACTTCTACTTTCTGTGCTGCTGTCGGCAGAACATAGTCCTTGTATTTATCATCCGTCAGTGCGTTTACCGCTACGGAATAATTCCCCGGCGTAATACCCTTTTTATAGATAATACCGTCCATATCGTCATCGGTCCAGGTCTCGGTCTTGCCGTTGGGATCTGTGATGGTTACGCTGAAGGGTACATTGGAGATCAGCTTGCCGGTCTTTTTATTGTTGAATTTGATCTTCAGATCCTTCTGTACAGAGACCAGCTCCAGTTCTACCGTACCGCCGTTGGTGTACTCTGCCTCTTCATATTCTTTCTGTTCTTCTGTATCCTCTTCTACTGCATTGGCTGCCGCGATCTTTGCCATCTGTGCGTCTGCCACTGCCAGAAGTCCCTGCTCACCGATCATCTGGATGCCGTCCAGCTGTGTTCCCACGCTGACGAACTCCGATACCTGTCCATCCACTGCCCGGGCACTGGCATAGACACTTCCGGTCACGATAGCCAGAATCAGTACCGCCACTCCGGTAGCTGCCATGATCCGGTCCATGGTACTCAGGTTCAGGAATTTTGTCCAGATTACAGCGATTCCGCCCTGCTTTTTGCCCCCGGTCTTTCTCCTGCCCGTGGGAGCCGGCTCTTCATCGTAATCCTCGTCGGCATAATACTCTTCATCGTCACTCTCTTCGATGTACTCCACGTCATCGGCGTAGTACTCCTCACCGTCTTCTTCTCCGGTGTACTCTTCCTCATCGGCATAGTACTCTTCACCGTCTTCTTCTCCGGTGTGTTCTTCCTCATCGGCATAGTACTCTTCGCCGTCAGTCTCTTCCGGATACTCTTCTTCGTCGGCATAGTATTCCTCGCCGTCTTCTTCTCCGGTATATTCTTCCTCGTCCCAATCGTAACCATCCTGTACGTCTTCTTCCCAGTTACGGTCCGGACGTTTTGTATGGTTAAATAATTTTTTCATCTGATCTATCCCTTCTGCTCATAATTCTCGGTGTAACAATTCCGTAACATTATAGCATTGTATTTTCCCCACATCAAGGCATTCACCCATTTCTTCAGAATTTCTTAAATCTTTCTAATATTATGGACTTTCTTTTCGTATAATAGTAAAATCAATATAACTCTTTTTACCACTACATTATTGAATTACCTGAAACGGAGAGAATACATGAAACGAAACAATAACAACCATAATATCCACGCATCTTCTGTGAATGACATGCCGGATATTGAGATTGTAGATCTGGAAAACGACACAATGCAAGACACAGATTCTGGTAATTTCCATTCCGGGAATACCCGTTCCGGTTCTGTGCACAATTTCCATACCGATTCCGATGACGACATAGAAGACCTTTACGTAGATGCCGATGAAGAAATCCCTGAGGGCGAAGAGTCTGCGGCCCCTGCCGGTATCCGGCGCTTTCTGAATTTTCACGTACTGTTTGCTCTCGTGCTTCTTATTGTTGTCGGCGTGGTAGGATACCGCGTCACACACTGGGGACAGAGGATCAGCCAGTCCGACATCTTCAAGGACGGACAGGGTTCCTACGACGACAGTTGGGATTCCATCCTTCCCCTGACCGACGAAAACGGTCAGATGATCATTAATGATGCTTCCAATATCGTTGTCTTCGGAAATGCTCCCTTCGCAGATGACAGGGACTCTTCCGACAATCTGGCCAATCTGATTGCCAAAGAGACCGATACCACCGTATACAACTGTTCCATCAGCGGAAGTTACCTTGCTGCCCAGCAGTTAAACTACGACCCCACCGTTGCCCCCATGGATGCTTACTGTCTCTACTGGCTGGTGAACCTGGCCGTTGGGGTTCCTCTGGATGGCTACTACACCGATGCAGCCAATGCTCTGGGCGACAAGACACCGGCCGAAGCAGAGGAAGTAATCAACACACTGAAAACTCTGGATTTCAACACGATCGACACCATTGCCATTATGTATGATGCTACCGATTATCTGTACGGAAACGCCATGTACAGTGATGAAAATCCTACGGATCCCACACAGTTTACCGGCAATCTGGAGGCCAGCATTGAAGTATTGCAGAACTATTACCCCCAGATCCGTATCATTGTCATGTCTCCGGCCTATGCGTATGCCGTGGATGAGAACGGTGACTATGTAAGCTCCGATATGTATATTTACAACGGTCGTGATGTCTTATCCACTTATGTGATCAAGGAATGTTACTCCGCCAATATCCACAGCGTATCCTTCATGGATAACCTGTACGGCAGCATTACCGAAGACAATGCCGATGAATATCTTGTCGACAATCTGCACCTGAATGTAAAAGGACGTAAGCTCATCGCCAAACGTTTTGAATACTTCCTGAATTACTATTCCAAGGATTATGCATCCCAGGAAAAATAATTCCGGTCAAAAAAGGCTCCCGAAGCAGCCAGTTACTTTGCTGCTCCGGGAGCCACTTGTTTTTCCCTGAAATCTCATTCCTTCATAAAGTAATACAGATCCACTGTGGAATCTTTGTAGATCACATATCCGTGCATTCTTCCGAATTCTTCAAATTCCTGATTCTGCATCTTCCCCACCAGTTTTTTATCTTCCGACAGGATCACATAGGCACAGGCCTCTTCTCTGGCCAGTTCTGCCAGTTCCTGTGCATCAATGACCTCCTGCTCCATAACATCATAAAGATCATTCTGCACCGTCCACTTGCTCACCATAATGTCCCGGCCGTAGGGCATACAAATCACATTGGAATACTGTCTCACATACTGCAGCAGTTCTCCCGGGAATGCCGCCATGACTTCTCTGCCCGGAACCTCAATGGTATCACAGATATCCACAACGCTCTGGGGTACATGATACGCATTTTCCGCCTTCTGAAAATTGGGATTCCTGTAGATCAGACTGCCGGATATCGTAAACAGCACAATAGCCACCGTTATCCCCACATATCTTTTTCTACCGGCGAGTTTTCCACAAAGCTGCACCGTACCGAAAGCAATCACCGGCGTCACAGGCAACAACCACAGGATCCGGTAATAGATTTCCCCATCCGCCATCTGGGAGACGATCTTCGCCACCAGCGGATTAAAAAAGACAAGCAGCAATACTAACGGCACATAAAGAAACATCACCCGGATATATTTTCTTTTCTCTGTGAGCCACAGATACAGCAGACTCACCAGGAACCACAGAACGATCAGTCCGGTCCCCATATATTCCTGAAACAGCTTTAAAGCATCCATTCTTCTCCTCCGGTCCTATCATCCCAACAGCAAATACATTCCGGCATACACAATGCAGGGAATACAACAGCCGATCAATGGCAGTATGCGTTTCCATTTTCTGTAACTGACCGCACCACAAAGTCCGGCCGTTCCCACCAGCATGCATGCCAGCAATGCTCCCATGGTACTGGCCAGACAGCAGGCCGTCATCACAGATCCCAACAGCACCCAGAAACCGACAGTGATCTTCTGTTCTTCCTGTATTTTTCGAAGCAGTGTCAGCAGCAGGAAAAATATCATGGGGATCAGGATACTTCCCAATGCAGCCTTCCCCTGTCTGCTCCTGGCAATCATAAAATTCTCTACAGTATAATAAGAATAATCTCCGAAAAGCACCAACACTTCCGTACAGAGTAAAAATGCAGGCAACGCCCATTTCTTCCGGTATGCGCCCTCTCCTGCGAATAATACCCTGCTTCCCAGAAGATAAAATACTCCGTAAGTCATGGAGATCAGAGCGACCGGCACCAGAGTCTTCGCCACGATCACCGTAGTGATGCCGGTCATCTGGGCCAGCCATGCGATCCAGATGGGAAAAGGTGCCAGCCCGTGTCTCACATCCAGTTCCGTATGCATTCCCGTATAAGGGATCTTCTGATACATCCTGCCGGATTCCTCTGCCGCTGCGGAGATTGCCACATAATAGGCATCGTCACCGTCACCGTAGACCATCAGCACTGCCAATACCAGCTGCACCAGCAAAAGCACACCAGCCAGCACCCACAAAATAATCTCTGCTTTCTCCGGCTTTGCTTCCCGGACTGCCCGCAGAGTACGAGACTGCCGGAAATACCGGACCGTTGCCACTGCCAGCAGCACCAGGATGTAGCCGCAATAAGCTGCAGTCACCATCCACATACGACCTTCCAGCAGGATCACCGGCACACAGATCACCTGAAATCCCGCCCATAGCAGCATCTGCCCGCTGATCCACAGAAATACCGGATTTCTACAGGGTTTATCCACATTTAAAAAACAATTTCCCACCCATGCCGGTACCACTACCAGCAGAACGGCAAGCCACAGCAAACGAACTGCGATCATGTTTCAACCTCATTTCTGTCTTCTTATGATTTCATTCCTTATCTGGAAAACATATATATCATATCTCCGTGCACGCCTTCCGAAAGCAGAAGCTCCTCCGACGTATAACCATACTTATCCCGGAGCACAGACACCGTTGCTTCTTTATCAACGCCCGGTTTGATCAATACGATCACCCGGTCCAGTGCCTCCACGGATTCCGTATCCTTCCGTTCCTTCAGTTCCTCTGCCGTTACCAGCAAAGTTTTGGTGTAATGCATAAATTCCGGCAGGTTCTCATAATAGCCCACTCCCACATAAACGCAGATGCATGGGAACTCCTCATATTCTTCCGCCAATGCTTCCTGTCCGGCATATCCCTGATAGAGGTATTCCCCATCATAAGCTGCAAGCCGCAGCCCCTGTACCACCACGAGCAACAGCACCAGCATGCCTCCCACGATCTGTTCTTTCCATCCGGAGATCTCTGTCAGTTTTTTTCCAAGGAGACACAATAGCAAAGCAAGCAGCAATGCCACAAACGGAAACAAAGGCATAATATAGCGGTCCACCAGATACGGTGACATGCGGGATGCCAGCAGAAAATATCCGGCCACCGGCACCATCAGCATCCAGGCCGCATCTCTTCCGGAATTTTCACCTTTCTGTTCCTGTTTCCCGGCCCGGAAGCTCAGATACAGCTTTCCCAGAAGCAGGATTGCGCCGGCGGCACATCCGCCGGTCAGAAGAGGCGCTCCCACTGTCCGATCCGCCAGAATTCTGCCAAATGCAGCCAGTCTCTGTCCGTAACCGGCAAATCCGGAGGCCAGATTGCCGAGAGCTTCCGTCCCTCTTCCGCTGGAGAACACATCCGAAATTGCAAAAGGGAACAATACCAGTCCGATCATTGCAGCCATCACCATGGACCGGATATAGCACCATAATTCTTTGTTCCTGTGCCGGTACAGCAGGATCACTGCGGTAACCGCCGCCAGCAGAAGGCAGTAAAACAGGAAAAAATACTGTGTCAGGAAACCCAGCACCGTAATAGCGATAAGGCCCTTGTTTTTCTTGTCAAATCCGTTATTCTTCCATTTTTCCACATGGACGGAAAACAGGGCGGCACACAGACAGGAAAGCAGCCCATACATACGGATCAGCAGCACCGTAGCCAGTGCTCCGGTACTCATTCCATAGAGAAGCACCGCCAGGATCCCCAGCTGTCTTCCCTTTCCTTCCAGGGAAAACACATCTGCCAGCTGTCTCCCCAGCCGCAGTAAAAGCCACAATGTAATTCCCAGACAGACCAGATTGATGCTGCATCCAAGCCACGGTGACAATGTTCCCCGAAAGACAGAACTCATGGCATGCAGCAGCATAAAATGTACCGGCGGATGATTGTCATCTTTTACATTAAAATAAACCGACAGATAATCAAAGGCATCTTTCTGACCCACCGTGACATAATCCTGAAACTGCCGGTTCGTGATCCAGACCGGTTCCTCATAGACATCTGCTTTATAAGACAACAGCTTACTGTTTCCCCGGTTCCTAAGCACATCTGTTACTGTATTTTTCAGATTCTCCAGAGTCTCTCCCGCACTGTCCCCCTCGATCTCCTCGTTCACGAATTTGGCCAGACGCCCTTCCGGCTGGGTAGGTACGATCCAGGGATTATACCTGGCATTTGCCAGTTCAAAGCTCAGAAGTTCGTCCATGTGATAGCCTTCCTTCCGGCTGACTCCCGCACCCATCAATACCAGGCACAATATAACTGCCAGCAGTTCCGGCAGGATTTTTTTCCATTTATCCCGTTTTTCCTGTCCAATCATAGGAATCTTCCCATCTCCGTTATTATTCATTATCCATTACCCGATAGAGATAAATGCGGTAATAGCTGTTCTCTGTCTCAAAGGCCTCCGGCCTCATCAGTTCCAGACCGGTATCCTCACTGTGATCGATATAGGCTGCCGACAACAGATAGCTTCCGCCCAACTGCCTCAGACTTTCCGCATCGATCGTATAGTCCTGAAAATAAAAGCCGCCTTTTTCGATCGTATAATAGCCGGGGCATTCCGCGCTGAACAAATAGCAACGATTCCCCCAATGGTCAAAGCTGTCTTCCAGATATTCACTCTTGTCCAGCTCCGGTGCAATGATCTCCCGGAAACGGTGCTTGTACTCCAGAGAATAGTTATTTGAATAGCCGTCCAGACAGTAAAATCCATGATACAATGCCGCAGCGGGATCGATCCCCAGACTTACGACCCGGTAATCCTGTGGTTCTTCCCCGGTATTCTCCCGCAGGTACTCCTGTACCTGATCCAGCACATCCACGGCATAATAATCCCGGAAGCTCATGGCTGCATAATTCCGGTTCACCAGTTTTTGCAGATTGGGCTTCAGATTGCTCTCCAGCAAAATCTTCCCGGCTGTTGCCACGGTAAGAAGCATTGCGGCCATTACGATAATCCCCGGGATCACACCGTTCCTGCGTCCGTTCCCTGTTTTCTCCGCTCCTGTGTCTCTTTCCGGGAGCTGTTCCGTCAGCAATAACAGGCTGCACCCCAGAATAAAATACCACAGGCAGGGACTCAGCCACAGGACTCTGTTGGCCTGAAAGCCCTTCAGAGCACCCAGACTGGAACGGATAGCGATTCCGATACTGCTGTCCCACAGTGCGGCCACTGCCGCAAAGCCTGCAATAACGGCCAGTGACAGGCCCACGGCTTTCCATAACCGTTTTTCTCCGCCCTCAGGTACATTCTTTTTATCCGCTATGTTCTTCTTCGTTGCCCGATTTAGGAAAAATAAAACAACTGTTGTCATCAACAGCACCACGAGGATCAGTCCATGATAATCCACACTGTGCTGTCCTCCCTGCAGGAGGTTTGTTTTCAACTGACTGAAAAAGTCCACCGGGCTGAGCAGATATTCCGATTTGTGAGAAATCTCTTCTCCCTGTCCTCCGGACAGCTGAAGCAATAACGAACCGTTCTCAACGATATACGTAAGCAGCAAAATCCCCCAGGCTGCAGCCTGTCCGGCGGAGAACTGTTTCCTTTTGTCCACCAGTGTGACGATCTCCCATACCGCCCAGATTCCCAGCACAGCAAAACCGGATAACACCAGGGAAGAATTACATCCGAAAAGCAGTACATAAAAATAACAGAGAATCCGAAAATTCTTCGGTCTGTCCCTTTCCCCCAGCCGCAGTACACAATACATTAACAGCGGCAATCCATACTGGGACAGCCCGTACACCGGCAAAAACGGCAGATACGCATACATACATCCGGTCAGCATGGCTATGAAACCGACAAGTCCTTTTCTTCTCCGCAGTGTTTCCGATGTTTCTCCGGCCCATCCAAGCAGGCAGAACATTCCCAGATATCCGGCAAAGCTGCCAGCCACCTGCATACAGGCCAGTGCCAGTTCCGGTATAACAGCACACAGGCGGGGGCCGGCATGGTAAGCGCTGTTTTTGCTGCACCGTTCATGAATTCCGGCAATACACCGCTGCCATCCCACAGATGTCTTGCCTGCAGAAGATAGGCGATCACTTCACCGTCCAGCTGATCGTGATACACGAACACAGAGTCCTTCCCTAATACAAGATACGGAACTCCCATAAAAAATACTGCCAACGCTCCCAGAAAGAACCAGACTTTTTCTGATTTCTGCGTTTTCACTTTTGTTGTCATCTTCGTCATGGTTCCTCCTTCCCGCGTTTCTGCTGTCACAATTCTATTATTTCTCCGGGTTGTCTTCTGTATCTCCGGCGCTTATGGTCCTATCGGTCCAGAGGATCATTCCCACAAGCCACAGAGAACCCGGCAGCAATCCGTTCTTGTAATCCAGGCATCCGGCATCCCGCATGGTATACCACAGGATCATGCCTGCCGCAGTGATCACACAGACTCCTGAGATCTTCCAGAACAGGCTTCTGTCCGGTACTGTTTTTTCTTTTTTCTGTCGGAGCATAGCAATGATCCCGCATATCATGCCGCTCACGACCACAACAGCGATTCCCGACAGGAACCACCAGCTGCTGTATTTTAACAAAAGCTCTGTCAGCCTTGGATCTCCCGTCATCATAATGTCTACATTTCTGCCAGAGAAGGAGTCATATCCCCTGCCGTCCAACAGCAGCTGCAACAGTACCGTAGGCATGGCATATCCGAGGCAATCCCAGGCGATCTGATGGATATTGTCTGAAGTATACGTCTTCAGATGATACTCGGCATACTCTCTGAATATCTTCTGTGCTTCCGCCTTGCCGAAACGATCCTCCAGCGTCTTTTGTATGCCGGACTCCATGGTTCCCGCATAATACCCGGCATTCCTCATCTCTTTCCAGGTCATCCAGGTACGTAGCTGTTCCGGCCATTCATCGTATTCTTCTTCCTCTCTCATATGCGTCCAGCTGAACCGGCGCATCATGGCGGCGCTCACCGTATTCTCCGCCTTCCCGTAGCTGCCCGGTGTCTGCCACATGGGCACCAGCGTGAATAAAATTCCCGCCATTGCCAGAAGGAGCAAAAATTCCCGGCCTACTCTCTTTTTCTCCGTCTTTCTGCTCCGTAGCTGCCACAGATGTATCAGCCACAGAACAATAAGCGGTACCAGCCCCAGATACAGATTCTCCACCACACACAGTGTACTGAGCGCCCACCAGATTCCGGCTTCGAACAGACCATGTAACGGTCTGGCCGGCGCTGTCGTCTCACCATCCTCCGCCACAGCATCCTGCCGCAGGATCCGGATCACCGCCGACAGTTCCAGCAGTAAAAAGGAATATCCCGGAGAATTCGGCAATACGGCCAGATGACTTTGCATGGCACAGGGAAAGGTCAGAAGCGCCAGGCTTCCCCAGCACAAAAATATCTTTTTCCCTGTCACTCCGCATGCCCGTAAAAATACTACACCGGCATAAAATGCAATCAGGATCTGTACCGTATATACAAAAAAAGTATAAGGGATAGAACTTATGGATTCTATCCCTTTTACAAGCATCAGAAAAAGAGGGTAGCCGATCCCCATGTAGTCATCACACACAAGTGTCTCTGACGCTTTCAGCCATGTGTAGCTATCGCCGAATTCCGGAAAAATTCCAAAGGATCTGACGCCCCAGCAAATTCCCAGAAGAATCTGCACGGAGACACCCAGGAACAGAAATCTGCCTGCAACCTGTGCAGACGCTCTGCCAATTTTTTGCATGTTACTGCTCCTCTAATTCAAAAAAGTTTTTCACCAGTCCACAGATGAAATCCACCTGATCCAGTGTCAGCCCATAGTACATGGGAAGTCTTACCAGGCGCTCGCTCTCTCTGGTAGTATAACGGTCCTCGCCGTGGAACCGGCCGAACTTCTGTCCTGCGGGAGAAGTATGCAGCGGGATATAATGGAATACCGTAAGCACACCGTTCTCCTTCATATAGCTGATAAATCTTGTTCTCTGTTCCAGATCTCTTGCCTTAATGTAGAACATATGCGCATTATGCACACAGCCTTCCGGTACGGTGGGCAGGTCGATCTTTCCCGCTTTCTTTAAGGGAAGCAGCTGCTCATAATAGCGGTTCCAACAGGCAAGTCTTGCCTCATTGATCTCATCAGCGATCTCCAGCTGTGCATAGAGATAAGCCGCATTCATATCACTGGGAAGATAGGAAGATCCGTAATTTACCCAGGTATATTTATCGATCTGGCCCCGGAAGAACTTGCTGCGGTTGGTTCCCTTCTCCCTCATGATCTCCGCTTCTTCCACGTCCTTCTTATCACGGATCAGCAGTGCTCCGCCCTCACCCATGCTGTAGTTCTTGGTCTCATGGAAGCTGTAGGCACCGAAGTCACCGATGGTTCCCAGTGCTTTTCCCTTGTAAGATGCCAGTACACCCTGTGCGGCATCCTCTACTACCTTTAAGTTATGTCTTTTTGCGATGTCCATAATGGTGTCCATCTCGCAGGCCACACCGGCATAATGCACCGGAACGATGGCTTTCGTCTTCTCCGTGATGGCATCCTCGATCAGTGTCTCGTCAATGTTCATGGTATCCGGGCGGATATCCACGAACACAGGAACCGCACCGCGCAGTACAAAGGCATCTGCGGTGGACACGAAGGTGTAAGCAGGCATGATCACTTCGTCCCCGGGCCGAATGTTACACAAAAGTGCTGCCAGTTCTGTCGCATGGGTGCAGGAGGTCGTCAGCAGACATTTTCCGGCTCCGGTCCTCTCCTCAATCCAGGCATTACATTTTTTCGTATATTCTCCATCTCCGCAGATCTTCTGATTTTTTACACATTCCTGAATGTAATCTGCTGCTTTATCCACATAAGGCGGTACGTTAAACTTAATATCAATCTCTCTCATAACACATCCTCTTTTCTGCTGTCTGTTAGCTTTCTCTATGTTCCCGCTTCCAGCTTCCTACGGCTGTCCCAGGCACATTTTCCGTCACATGACTGATAATATATTTCGGTCTTCCCTTGACTTCTTCATAGATTCTGGCAATATAATGGCCAATCACACCAAGGCTTAACATAATAAATCCGCCAATAATGAGGATCAGCAGGATCACCGTGGTAAAACCTTCCACCGCCGTTCCCATCAGATAGCGCACCAGGGTCTGAATCGCCAGGATTACACTGAACAGGATGGATACCCCGCCCATGATCGTCACCAGCTGCAATGGCAGTGTGCTGAAGGAAGTGGCATTGGTAATGGCATATTTCATCAGACTCCAGAAGGACCACTTGCTCTGTCCGTATTTCCGCTCCTGTACTTCATATTCCACAGTCTCCGTACGGAACCCCGCCCAGAAGGTCAACGCCCGGAAAAAGGTATTGCGTTCCGGCAGTTCCAACAGGACCTGTACTACTTTTCTGTCCAGAAGTTTGAAATCGGAAGAAGCATTCATGTCCATCTTGATCAGTTTGCTCATGATCTTGTAAAAAAGTCCGGCAGACAACTTATATCCCAGACTCTCCTTACCGCGGTCGGCCTTGATACCTTCCACGATCTCGGCACCCTGCTGCCATTTTTCCCACATCTGTGGAATCACCTCAGGCGGATG
>OHCR01000951.1_pt1 | contig 14212 bp, 9 predicted proteins | sample 1566831 | NCBI WGS metagenome assembly OHCR01 (sample SAMEA3879516, study PRJEB24766) | human gut metagenome | biome: human-associated habitat; feature: feces | place: USA | collected 1985/1987
TGATGAAAAGGAAGAGGTGGTAAATATGTGTAAGGCATGGGATGATCATAAAAAAAGTGGCATTCAGGAGGGAATGCAGAGAGGAATGCAGCAGGGCCGTCTTTTTGAAATTTATCTTTCAGTACAGGAGGGAGACTATTCTGCAAAAAGAGGTGCCGAGAAGGCAGAGATGTCGCTCGATGAATTTGAAAAAGCGATGAGCAAAGCAGGATATAAAATTCCTGAGCTGGTATAATAATCTAAATATATTTCACACAAACCGGTCTATCCGTGGTACAATAAGCCACAGAAAGACCGGCTTTTTAGAGTATAGCTACAATAAAAGAGGATAGACAAACAGATATGTACAAGACGAAAATAGATAATCTGGATTTAAAACAGATTGCTGACAGTGGTCAGTGCTTCAGATGGAAGAACACAGGAGAAAATGAATACACAGTAGTGGCATTTGACAGGGCGCTTCGGATTAAGCAGGATGGGAATGAGTTTGAGCTGGACTGTGATGAGGCAGACTGGAACAATATATGGAAAAGCTATCTGGATATGGATACGGATTATGCAGGGATTGCAAAGCTGATAGCAGACGGAGATGACGCGCATCTGAAGGAGGCATATGCATATGGCAGCGGTGTGCGCATTTTAAGGCAGGATTTGTGGGAGATGATTGTTACTTTTATGATTTCCCAGAATAATAACATTAAGCGAATCACAAACAGTGTGGATTTACTTTGCAGGCGGTGCGGACATAAAATAGACGGCAGCGTAGAGGGGGAAGAACTGTATACATTTCCCAAGCCTCTTGAGGTACCGGATGAGGTATTTGATGACAGGAGCATGGGCTTTGGCTATAGGGCACCGTATCTGAAGGAAATATATGAGTATGGCGCTAATAATCCTGACTGGCTTGATAATCTGCGCAAAATGAGCTATGATGAGGCGATGGAAAACCTGCTTACTCGCAAAGGAATTGGCAAAAAAGTGGCGAACTGCATATGTCTTTTTGGTTTACATCATGTGGATGCGTTTCCGATAGATACGCATGTAAAGCAGCTTTTGGACAAATATTATAGTGACGGCTTTGATTTTGAACGCTACAAGGGTGTGGCGGGAATTATCCAGCAGTATTTGTTTTATTTTGAATTGTAAATGATATGAGAAAGAGAAAGGATAAACGATGTACGTTATAGTAGGACTTGGAAATCCTGACAAAAAATATGAGCACACAAGACACAATATCGGATTTGATGTGATAGATGCGCTTGCGGATAAATATAATATAAGTGTGACAGATAAAAAGCACAAGGCGCTCTGTGGAAGCGGAGTGATTGAGGGCATGAAGGTGCTGCTTGTGAAGCCGCAGACATACATGAACTTAAGCGGTGAGTCTGTTGCTGAGGTGATGAATTTTTATAAGCTTGATCCGGATGAGGAAATGATTGTTATTTTTGATGATATTTCGCTTGAGCCGGGGCGTATCCGTATCCGCAAAAAGGGCAGCGCCGGCGGTCACAACGGGATTAAGAGCATCATTGCAATGACCGGCACACAGGGCTTCAGCCGTATCAAGGTCGGTGTTGGAGAGAAGCCGCAGGGCTGGGATCTTGCTGACCATGTGCTCGGACGTTTCAGTTCTGAGGACAGGGCAAAGGTGGAGGAAGCTATCGGTCATGCGATGGATGCAGCAGTTCTTATGATGCAGGGCGAGACGGATAAGGCTATGAACATATATAACTAGCTGGAAATCGACAAGGTGATTTTGAACAGACAGAAATGGAGAATTGAAAGTGAAAGCATTTACAGAGCCACTCCTTTCCCTTGCGGGCTTTGAGGAGATGACAAAAACGGCAGAAAAATCGTCCGGACTTATATCTGTCACGGGATGCATAGATGCGCAAAAATCACAGATGATATATGCCTTTGGAGGTCACAGGAAAAACAAGCTTATTGTGACCTTTGGAGAGCAGAAGGCGAAGGAACTGTACGATGAGTACAGTTTTTTTGACAAAGAGGTGGTGTATTATCCATCAAAGGATGTGCTTTTTTACCAGTCGGATATCAGGGGCAATCTCCTGACAGCGGAGCGCATCAGGGCTTTGAAGGCTATCCGTGAGCAGGAGAGAGTGACACTTGTGACCACATTTGATGCGCTGATGAATACGATGGCGCCGATAGAAAAGATGTGGGAAAACGTGCTTACACTTGAGCTGGGACAGCTTTTGGATTTGAAGGAAATTCAGGCTGCTCTTATCAGAATGGGCTATGAAAAAGAGTATCAGGTCCAGACGATGGGACAGTTTTCTGTCAGGGGCGGTATTCTTGATGTTTTTCCGCTGACGGAGGAGAATCCTATCCGAATCGAGCTGTGGGGAGACGAGATAGACACTATCAGATATTTTGACTGCGAGAGCCAGAAATCCATCGAAAATACAGACCGGGTGAGCATATATCCGGCGGCAGAGCTTGTACTTAGCGATGAGGAAAAGGCCGGGGGAATTGAAAAGCTTAAGGCAGAGGCAAAGCGTGTGTCTGACAAGCTTAGAAAGCAGATGAAGACAGAGGAAGCACACAGAGTGACTGTGATGGCAGACGAGCTTACCGAGGAGTGGGGAGAGCTGTCCATGTATGCGGGCATGGATGCTTTTTTGTCGTACTTTTTTGACGAGAGAGTCGGGCTTTTGGATTATTTTAAGCCATCGGACAGCCTTATATTCTTCGATGAGCTGACCAGATGCGCAGAGCAGGGAAAGCTTACAGAGACCGAGTTTTCTGAGAGCATGAAGCAGAGACTTGCGATGGGATATATACTTCCGGGGCAGATGAACGGTCTTTTTACAGAAAAGGAGATTGTGGCAAAGCTCGAGAAGTATTCGTGTATCGCACTCGGTGCGCTCGATAATAAAGCAAACGGACTGCACCAGCTGGGAAGCTATGGTATTCACTGTCAGAGTGTCAGCCCATACAATAACAGCTTTGAGCTTTTGATAAAGGACTTAAAGCGCTATAAGAAAAACGGCTACAGAGTCATTCTTTTATCCGGTTCAAGGACAAGGGCAAAGCGGCTTTCAGAGGATATCACAGATCAGGGAATCACATGCTTTTATACTGAAAACTACGACCATGAGCTTTTTGAGGGGCAGATTATGGTCTGCTACGGCAAGGTGAGAAGAGGCTTTGAGTATCCTATCCTAAAGTTTGCCGTGATTACGGAGTCAGATATTTTTGGGGCGCAGCAGAAGAAAAAGAAGCGTCACCGCACCTATGAGGGTGAGAAAATACAGAGCTTTACCGATTTGTCGGTTGGGGACTATGTAGTGCATGAAAACCACGGACTAGGTATTTACCGCGGCATTGAAAAGCTTGAGGTGGACAAAAAGGTAAAGGACTACATCAAGATAGAGTATCAGGGTGGCTCCAATCTCTATATTCTTGCCACCCAGCTTGACATGATACAAAAATATGCCGGAAAGGATGCCAGGAAACCAAAGCTCAACAAGCTTGGCGGTCAGGAATGGACCAGGACGAAGAATCGTGTCAGAGGTGCGGTAAAGCAGATTGCAGGAGACCTGGTGAAGCTGTACGCCCAGCGTGAGCAGCAAAACGGATATGCCTTCGGCGAGGATACGGTATGGCAGAGAGAGTTTGAGGAGCTTTTTCCTTTTGATGAGACTGAGGATCAGATTCTTGCAATTGAAGCCACAAAGACTGATATGCAGAGTCATAAAATAATGGACAGACTGATTTGCGGTGACGTGGGCTACGGCAAGACGGAGGTTGCAATCCGTGCAGCCTTCAAGGCGGTGCAGGACAGCAAGCAGGTGGCATATCTTGCCCCGACAACCATTCTGGCACAGCAGATTTACGATACGTTTTCGCAGAGGATGAAGGATTTTCCGGTGAATGTGGATTTGATGTGCCGTTTCAGAAGCGCAGCAGAGCAGAAAAAGACGATAGAAAAGCTCAAAAAGGGTGAGGTTGATATCATCATCGGAACACACCGCATACTCTCAAAGGATGTGCAGTTTAAGGATCTGGGACTTTTGGTAATCGATGAGGAGCAGCGCTTCGGAGTGACTCACAAGGAGAAAATTAAGCAGATGAAGGTCAATGTGGATGTGCTCACACTGACTGCTACGCCGATTCCGAGGACACTCCACATGAGTTTAATCGGCATAAGGGATATGAGCGTGCTTGAGGAGCCACCGATGGACCGTGTACCGATTCAGACATATGTCATGGAGTACAATGATGAGCTTGTCAGAGAGGCGATAAACAGGGAGCTTGCCAGAAACGGACAGGTGTACTATGTGTACAATAAGGTGCGCGACATAGCAGACATAACAGCAAAGCTGCAGGAGCTGGTGCCGGATGCGACTGTTGCATTTGCGCACGGACAGATGAAGGAGACGGAGCTTGAGCGCATCATGTACCGTTTCATCAATGGTGAAATAGATGTGCTTGTATCCACGACCATTATAGAGACAGGACTTGACATCTCAAACGTCAATACAATGATTATCCACGATGCGGACAACATGGGACTTTCACAGCTTTATCAGCTTCGCGGACGAGTCGGCAGATCTAACCGTACTGCGTATGCATTTCTCATGTACAGGCGCAACAAGATGCTAAAAGAGGTGGCAGAAAAGCGTCTTGCAGCGATAAAGGAGTACTCAGACCTTGGCAGCGGCTTTAAGATTGCCATGAGAGACCTTGAAATCCGCGGTGCGGGCAATCTGCTCGGAGCGGAGCAGAGCGGACACATGGAGGCAGTGGGCTACGATTTGTACTGCAAGATGTTGAGCGAGGCTGTAAAAGAGGCAAAGGGCATCGAGGATATCAGTGATAAATTTGATACGACGGTGGATATCGTGACCGATGCTTATATTCCGGCAGGTTATATTGCAAACGAATTCCAGAAGCTGGATATATACAAGCGTATTGCAGGCATAGAGACAGAGGAAGAGAAGGACGAGATGCTCGAGGAGCTCATAGACAGGTTTGGTGAACCACCAAAATCAGTGCTCAGCCTGCTTCGCGTGGCAAGGCTCAAGGCGTTGGCACATGCCGTATATATCACTGAGATAAAGCAGACCGGCTCACTGATAAAGCTTACCATGTTTGAACGGGCAAGGATAAATCCGGAGAAGATACCGGAGCTTATTACCCAGTATAAATCCTCCCTCAAATTCAATATGGCAGAAAACCCATATTTCACATTTGATTTAAAAAATGGCAGCGTGGCAAAGAAGCGGGATGTGCTTGATGTGGTGGAGGAACTGGTTTCGCAAATGCGTAAGGAACTGATTACGGCTGAATAGTTACCCGAATTTTGGAATCATGTAGCATATAGCATAGGAAACACCACATGCTTTACGCGAAATTGACGATAATTTACAAAGTTTAGAAAATGCTTGCCAGCAGGCCCGAAAAGCTCTATAATATACGAGCGATACTATACCAATTTTAAAGAGGATAGATACAATGAAAGCGAAAAAAGTAATAGCCATGTTATTAGCTGCAACACTCTCAGTTACAGCTTTTACAGGATGTGCAATAAATAAAACCGCAACAGTTGCGACATTAGATAAAGAGGATATCAAGCTTGGGCTTGTTAATTTTATGATAAGGTACCAGGAGGCCGGTTATGATGACATGTATATACAGTACATGGGCGAGGGCTACTGGGACAAGACAGTATCAGGCAATAATACTGTGCTTGAAACATGGAAGAAAAATGCTATCGAGGAGGCTCATGAGCTTTACACATTAAAGGCGCATCAGTCAGATTACGATGTAGAGGTTTCTGATGATGAGAAAAAGGAAATCAAAAAGGCCGCAGAGAAGTTTATGAAGGCAAATTCCGATGATGTGATAGACGAGATGAGTGCTACAGAGGAGATTGTCGAGGAATATTTAGAGCTTCGCCTCATAAAGAGTAAGATGTATGCTGCAATCATCAAAAATGCTGATTCAAGCGTGACGGATGAGGAAGCCAATATGGCTGCATACACCATTGTGAAGCTTGATTACAAGGGTGCATATGACTCTAATTACCAGTATCAGACATATACAGATGAGCAGTCAGCACAGATAAAGGCACAGGCAGATGCAGTGGTAGAGGCGCTTGCAGGCGGATCATCCTTAGAGGATGCAGCCAAGGCAGCAGGCACTACAGCCACAACAGGCACATACGCCACATACGTTGATCCGGATGCGGAGAAGACAGATGATTCAGATAAGAAATCAGATGACACAGAGTCTAAAGAGAGCTCAGAGTCATCGGACAGCAAGACAAAGGACAGTGTATACACTACAAACAATCTTGATCAGAGCGTTGTAGATGCACTCAATTCCCTTGAGGAGGGACAGACCTCAGACCTCATCACCACAGACAGCACTTACTATATCGTAAGGCTCGACAAAAAGACCGATGATAAAGCAACAGAGTCAAACAGGAAGACTGTAAAGGGCAATAAAGAGGACAAATATTACAATGGCATCCTTTCAGGATGGCAGGACGATGAAAAATGGTCTGTAAAGCAGAAGCAGCTTGACAAGATCAAGATTCACAATTATTTTACTACTACCAAGAAGGACAAAAAGGCAGCAGACACAAGTGCTACAGAGAGCACACAGCAGTCAGAAAGCACCAATAGTACAGATACAGAGAATACTGAGGCAGTAGATGGAACAGAAAACTAATATCGTACTTATAGGCATGCCGGGAGTTGGAAAGAGTACCATAGGCGTAATACTTGCAAAGGTGCTGGGATACAGCTTCCTGGATGCGGATTTACTGATACAGGAGCAGGAGGGAAAGCTTCTGCGTGAGATAATTGAGGAAAAGGGCACGGACGGTTTTATAGAGGTAGAGAACCGTGTCAATGCTTCTATCAGGGCTGATAGGGCCATTATAGCTACAGGCGGTTCGGTGGTATACGGAAAAGAGGCCATGGAGCATCTTAAGGAGATAGGCAGAGTTGTGTATCTCAAGGTTTCTTATGCCATTTTGGAAAAACGACTTGCAGACATAAAGGGTAGAGGTGTAGTATTAAAGAAAGGGCAGACTTTAGAAACCCTTTTTGAAGAGCGCTCAAAATTGTATGAGCAGTATGCAGACATCGAGGTTTCCGAGGATGGGCTTGATGTGGAGCAGACAGTAGAGAAGCTGGTGGAGGCACTTGAATTATAGTGCTTATTTATCGTGATATGATTAGATAATAGTAGCTGCTGCGTCATTTATTAAAAGCAGCACCGGCACAAATGGCGGCTTAAATACGTCGTCATAAATGAAATTTGTAGTTGGATGTATAACAATAGTGTAAATTGAGAATAGTATATTAGGAGGAAGTATACTCCTGAATTCATAGAGGTGGAATATGGAACAGTACGTAATCAAAGGTGGAAATCCTTTATACGGTGAAGTTGAAATTGGTGGAGCTAAAAATGCTGCACTTGCTATTTTGGCCGCTGCCATAATGACAGACGAGACTGTAACAATAGATAATTTGCCAAATGTAAGGGATATCAATGTCTTACTTCAGGCAATCGAAGAAATCGGCGCACATGTGGAGCGCGTGGATATACACAAGGTAAAGATAAATGGTTCATTTATCAGGGGCGTAAATGTCGATAATGAATTCATCAGACGAATCAGGGCATCATATTATTTAATTGGTGCATTACTTGGAAAATACAAGCATGCAGAGGTTGCGCTTCCGGGAGGCTGTGATATCGGAAGCAGGCCGATTGACCTTCATATGAAGGGCTTCCGCTCCATGGGAGCAGACATAGACATAGCTCATGGCCTTGTCATCGCCAGGGCAAAGGAGCTTAAGGGCACACACATATATATGGATAAGGTTTCTGTAGGTGCCACAATCAATATTATGATGGCTGCAGCCATGGCAGATGGCAAGACGGTTATCGAGAATGCGGCTAAGGAGCCTCATGTCGTTGACGTGGCAAACTTCTTAAACAGCATGGGAGCAAATATCAGGGGCGCAGGAACCGATGTCATCAGAATTGTAGGTGTGGAGAAATTACATGCTACAGAGTATTCTGTCATTCCGGATCAGATTGAGGCCGGTACATTCATGTTTGCAGTTGCGGCAGCGGGAGGCAACGTGCTGGTAAAGAATGTCATTCCAAAGCATCTTGAGGCCACCACAGCAAAGCTGTTGGAGGTAGGCTGCCAGGTAGAGGAGTTTGATGACTCAGTCAGAGTAATATCAGACGGACATTTAAAGCATACACAGGTCACTACACTTCCATATCCGGGCTTCCCGACAGATATGCAGCCACAGATGGCGGTGCTTTTGGGTATCGCTGAGGGCACCAGTACAGTGACAGAGAGCATATTTGAGAATCGTTTCAAGTATGTTGACGAGCTCACCAGAATGGGAGCTGATATAAAGGTAGAGAGCAATATAGCAATCATCAGCGGCGTGAAAAGATACACAGGTGCCAGAGTGAATGCACCTGACCTAAGAGCAGGAGCTGCACTGGTTATAGCAGGTCTTGCAGCAGAGGGCATCACAGTGGTTGATGATATCTACTATATCCAGAGAGGCTATGAGGCACTCGAGGAGAAGCTTACAAAGATTGGCGCAAAGATTGCCAGGGTAGAGGATGAGAAGGCGCTTCAGAAGTTCATACTCAAGGTATCGTAATAGATATATACGTAAAGCATGAAATGTAAACACAATATAAATGCAATATATAAAATAAGAACCGGCAGCATCTTACTGTAGATGCACGGTTCTTATTTTGGGTTATTTTATAATTTTTTTGAGTAACGACTCCGTAATCCTTTTGATTATAAATCGGCTTACATCACAGATTTGATGAAAAACTCGCGGTTTGTGGACAAATCAAGTATACTGCCGTCATCAAAACGTACAATAGGGCGTGACAGTTCATGTGGGTTGAGCATCACAATATTACAGAACCGGCTGTCGTTGAGCATTACACGGTTGCTCTGGTATGTGGTAGCAAGCTTTTTCAAAAACAAAAGCAGGAACTTTGTATTGTACTTTGTAAAACCTTCACTCTCAAAGCTTGATATGACAGCGAACGGACAAAGTGGTGCGCGATAGCGTCTGGCAGCAGTCATGGCATCATATACATCGGCGATGGCTGTTATCATGGCAAAGTCGTCAATCAGTGAGCTGTCAAGCTGTGAAGGATAGCCTGAGCCATCACATCGCTCATGATGCATGAGGGCTGTGCGCTTTATTCTGGAGTCAATCTGCAGATCCCTAATCAAATCAAAACCAAACTGTGGGTGCTTTTTTATGAGCGCAAATTCATCATCTGTGAGCTTGTCAGGCTTGTTTAGCACATCATCGGGAATCTTGCATTTACCGATATCGTGAAGTACTCCTGCGATAGTAAGCGTATTCACATCTGTCTTTTCCATATGAAGCCATCGTCCGATCATCCTTGTAATAAGCCCTACATTCAGACAGTGTGAGTACAACGGGTCTGCAATGGTGCGCATGTTGTAGAGCATGTCAAAGGTCTCGATTGTAGTGCCGCACGATGAGGAAAGGTCAATGACAGCAGTAAGAAGCGCAGCCTCATCAAAGGATTTTTCACCGGCACAGATTTTGCTAAAGGTATCCTTGATTTGATTTATGCATGTGAGGTATTTGAGCTGGAAGCCTAGGAACTCTTCTGAGGCCTGAACACGCTGGATGTTGGTCACCATCTCATGTGCGCGGGTTTTGGGTACAGGTTTTACCTTGTCTCGCTTTGCTGTATTTTCGCCGGCTTGCGGTGCTGCTGCATAGGATGGGTTTTGAATTGAGATGCTGCCTACCTTATATAGCTTCATTTTGTTGATGAGCTGACGGGTGAGTGGTGTGCCGGGCAGTGCAAGTATCTGCCCCAGAGGGGTCTTTATCGGTTCTGCTGCCACCATACCAATCTGCGCATCTTTTATGCTGATTTTAATCATGAGTTACTCCAAAAATTTATTTTGATATTGTGTGTTTAGTACTATAAATACAAATTTAAGTATAATTGCCAAAATTATGAAAGTCAATAAAGAAGAAAGAATAATTGCATAAAATAGCTTATAAATAATGAATAGGGTATCGAAAATGGATTATTGATAAATCTGTATCGAAAATGATACTTGACATATATATCATGTGGTAGTAATATAGCTGACAGAGATTTGAAAAATTCTATATTGTAACTTCTCTTATTCAGAGTGATGGAGATACAAAGGATCTATGAAGTCACGGCAACCCCGTTAGAAAACAGGAAGGTGCCAACCTGAGCGAGTAATCGAACAATAAGAGGATTTTTATTATCTTAATTTTAATCCACTTATTTGCAGTAAGTGGTTTTTTATTGGAAAAATATTGGTAACACAGTATGAAAGGAGCAACAGATAATTAATGGAGAAATTATTATTTACATCAGAATCAGTAACTGAAGGACATCCGGATAAGCTCTGCGATGCAGTATCAGATGCCATCCTTGATGCATGCATACAGCAGGACCCGATGAGCCGTGTCGCATGTGAGACAGCAAGCTGTACAGGCTTCATCCTTGTAACAGGAGAGATTACCACAAAGGCACAGCTTGATATTCCTGCAATCGTCAGAAAAACAGCACTTGAGATCGGATATGATGACGGAAAGAAGGGACTCGACGGAAACTCATGTGCAGTAATGGTTTCAATCGACAAGCAGTCTGCTGATATCGCCATGGGAGTTGACAAGGCACTCGAGGCAAAAGAGGGCGAACTTACAGACAACCTCGACACCGGAGCCGGAGATCAGGGAATGATGTTTGGATATGCTACAAATGAGACTGAGGAGTATATGCCATACCCAATCGCACTCGCTCACAAGCTTGCATTCCAGCTCACAAAGGTTAGAAAAGACGGCACACTTACATACCTTCGTCCGGACGGAAAGACACAGGTTTCAGTAGAGTATGATGAGGCAGGAAAGCCGGTAAGACTTGAGGCAGTTGTACTTTCAACACAGCACGACGAGGATGTTACCCAGGAGCAGATCCATGAGGACATCAGGAAATATGTATTTGATCCAATTCTTCCAAAGGATATGATTGATGCTGAGACAAAGTTCTTTATCAATCCTACAGGACGTTTCGTAATAGGTGGACCACACGGAGATGCAGGTCTCACCGGTCGTAAGATTATCGTAGACACCTACGGTGGATATGCACGTCACGGCGGCGGAGCTTTCTCAGGAAAGGACTGTACAAAGGTAGACCGTTCAGCAGCATATGCAGCACGTTACGTAGCAAAGAACCTTGTAGCAGCAGGATTTGCTGACAGGTGTGAGATTCAGCTTTCATATGCTATCGGTGTTGCACAGCCAACATCTATCATGGTTGATACATTTGGCACAGGAAAGCTTGCAGATGACAGAATCGTTGAAATCGTAAGGGAGAATTTCGACCTTCGTCCGGCCGGAATCATCAAGATGCTTGACCTCAGAAGACCTATCTACCGCCAGACAGCGGCATACGGACACTTTGGACGTACAGATATCAAGCTGCCTTGGGAGGCACTTGATAAGGTTGAGGACCTCAAGAAGTATCTCTAAACAATATGTGGGGCTTCGCGCTTTTTAGGTTGTGAGCGCCGGATAGTATACATTATATTTCTTAGAAAAAGTTAGAAAGAATTTAGAGAAAATTTAGACAGAAGTTATCGGATATATGATATAATTAAGTCATGGGACTGACATTGAGTCGGTTTCCATGGCTTTTTATTTTCAGGAGGAACGGATATGAGCAGAATTTTGATAGTAGAGGACGAGGTTGCAATTGCTGATCTTGAGAAGGATTACCTGGAGCTGAGCGGCTTTGAGGTAGAGGTGGAGAATGATGGCACAAGCGGTCTCGCAAGGGCTTTGGCGGAGGATTTTGATCTGTTTATTCTTGACCTTATGCTGCCTGGCATTGATGGCTTTGAGATTTGCAAACAGATTCGTGAGAAAAAGAACACACCGATACTCATGGTTTCAGCCAAGAAGGATGATATCGACAAGATAAGAGGACTCGGACTCGGCGCAGATGATTATGTCACAAAGCCGTTTTCACCATCAGAGCTTGTTGCCAGGGTAAAGGCTCATCTGGCCAGATATGAGCGCCTGATCGGAAGCGCCACACCTGAAAATGACATCGTTGAAATTCGTGGTATCAAGATTGACAAAACAGCCCGCCGTGTGTGGGTAAACGGAGAGGAAAAGCAGTTTACCACAAAGGAATTTGACCTGCTCACATTTCTTGCGGAGAATCCAAACCATGTATTTACCAAGGAGGAGCTCTTCAAGGAAATCTGGAATATGGATTCAGTAGGAGATATCGCGACAGTTACTGTTCATATCAAGAAGATTCGTGAGAAAATCGAGATGAACACTGCAAAGCCACAGTATATTGAGACTATTTGGGGCGTGGGATACCGCTTTAAGCTGTAGTGATTTTTAAAAAATATAGTAGATATTGTAGTATTAATAGGACATATCAAATTCAAATGCGAAAGGATATGTCCTTGTTGTATATATAAAGTGGCTTATTAATTTATTCAAATGGAGAATACTATGAAGATAAAAACAAAACTTGCTATATCATTCTGCATAATTATTTTTGTGCCTGTTGTGCTCACCAGTATAGTGCTTGTGGGTTTCAATAAGATTCAGCTAAAGGCCATAAACAAGACATATGGCATGGAGGATGCGGGCATGCTCGCGCTCACTGACACGGTGCAGTTTCTGAACAAGGTGACAGGGCGCACATATGATGAGCTCGAGAAGACATCGCTCATAGAACCATCCAGGCTTCTTGATAGTGATTATCTGACTAAGATAAATAAGAAGCTGGAGAAGAAGTATTCATATCTCATAGTGAAAAGTGAAGGAGAGCTCATTTTCAATGGTGGAATTGGCAATGATGATATTTTGAGAAAGCTTCCGCGAATATCCAATAAGCAGAGCAGCTCTGATGTGAGCAGCTATATGGACAGTGATGACAAGGTGCTCATAAAGCAGCTTAATTTTCGTGACAGTGATGGTGACGAGGCGAGTCTTTATATAGTGACATCAACCGCGTGCGTGATCCCTGAGGTCAGGACTGTTTTGATAGAGGGAGCATTTGCACTTGTATTGATACTTCTTACTACGGCTGCCATGCTTATAGTGTGGATATACAGGAGTATCATCACACCGATAGAGAGGCTGCGTATTGCCGCTGAAAATATCAAGGATGGCAATCTGGACTTTGAGCTTGAGACGAGTCCGAGCGACGGAGAGATTGGCGAGCTGTGTACTGCGTTTGAGCAGATGCGTGCCCGCCTCAAGAAAAATGCCGAGGAAAAGGTGACGAATGAGTCTGAAAACAGAGTGTTAATCAGCAATATCGCGCATGATTTAAAGACTCCTATTACTGCGGTAAAGGGCTACGCCGAGGGCATACTTGACGGAGTGGCAAACACCCCTGAAAAGGTAGATAAATACGTCAGGACCATTTACAATAAGGCAAACGATATGGATAAGCTCATTAATGAGCTGACACTTTACTCGAAGATTGATACGAACAGGATTCCATACAATTTTGCGAAGATAAATGTCACAGATTATTTTAACGACTGTGTTGAGGAAATAGGACTCGATCTTGAGGCAAAAAATATCAGGCTTTCATATGAGAATCATGTGGATAGCAACGTGCTTATCATTGCTGATCCGGAGCAGCTTCGCCGTGTGATTAATAATATAGTCGGCAATTCGGTGAAGTATATGAACAAGACACAAAGCTATATAGATATCAGGATAAATGATGTTGGTGACTTCATACAGGTTGAAATCGAGGACAATGGACGAGGAATCAACCAGAGAGATATGCCATATATTTTTGACAGATTTTACAGAGCGGATGCGTCGAGAAATTCGGCTACCGGAGGCAGCGGCATAGGACTTTCCATCGTAAAGAAGATTATAGAGGATCACGGCGGCAAGATATGGGCTACCAGCAAAGAGGGTGATGGAACTACCATGTTTTTCGTAATCAGAAAGTATCAGGAAACACAGGATATGAACCGGCAGTAAACAAATAAACAGGATATTGACATAAAAAGTAAAGCTATAATTATAACAGTTAGATATTAGAATTTAAAATTAAGAGCTCCCGATTGACAACGCAAATAGTGTTGTCAGCCGGGAGCTTTAAT
>OHCR01000985.1_pt1 | contig 13911 bp, 10 predicted proteins | sample 1566831 | NCBI WGS metagenome assembly OHCR01 (sample SAMEA3879516, study PRJEB24766) | human gut metagenome | biome: human-associated habitat; feature: feces | place: USA | collected 1985/1987
TTGTGGTTCTGAATGTCGTGGGTTCGAGTCCCATCTGCCACCCAACAAAGAGAGGAAATTCATTATTGAATTTCCTCTCTTTGTTTATATAAGGCAATTAAGGATCAACGTAAGTGAAAGACGGGTCAGTCCGAAAAGACCTGTCCACCAAAGACACAGGATTATAAAAAATCTGCAGAAGCAGGATCAAAATCCCGCCTCTACAGAAAACTGTAAACCATTAAAACAAAATGCACCTTGTCAGACCACAATTAAAAACGAGGCATAACAAACTTGTCATCAGGGGATGTAAAGGATAATCCCGGAACAGAGCGGCGCATATCTTTATAAGCGTATTCTTTAATTAGTGAATAGTCAGTAGCATCCAAAGCATAATAATAGTCATCTTTATCCGTTGATAACTTTACAGTCCAATCAAACATATTTCCAAAGATAGTTAACTCGTCTTTGGTGGGATCGAAACCGGGAAGAGCTGATTTAACCAAACTTCCATCACTGTTGATCACATAAAAATGATGCTGGCTGTCTACCATATACCCCAAAGTCCGGCGACTGCGGAACTCAGTAATAAATACATATTCCGGCAAAACGCCTTCAGGCAGCTGAATCAGTTTCACATACGGACGTCCCTTGGTACACTTCAGATGAAACAGTTTATGGTTGGCATCCAAAACCAGATACCCCTCATCATAGTCTTTACGGGTAGTCGGATTGCCCGAAGCATAGCTTGCGGGAAAAGCAAACCCTTTCTGAACCAGCATCTCCGTAAACAATTTACTCTTCGCCCCATCTATACGATTCGTCTCCATACGAATAAATTCGATACCTTTATCGGTAAAGCGAAAAGCATCTTCGGGCATTTTCAAATCCACCCGCTTGGACATGGACTCCATCAGGAAATAAAGTCCTGTTTGGGGAGCATTGATAGCTGACGGCACACTCTTGAAAGTAAAGTTAGTCAACTGGATGTCTTTCGGACTAACTGCCCTACCGCAAATGGTATCGGGAAAACGTTCGTCTGCCGTAAGCTGACGTACGTAAAGAGAAGGTAACAGACTGTCGACCTGTTGTTGTGTATATGTATTGCCTTTCGTATCATAACGGTGAAGCTGCTTATTCTCATCCAGTTGCGTAATGACAAAATCACCAAGCACGGAACTATACATAGTAAAAGGAGTCTTGGCAGGCTTCAATGTGAGAAAAGCATAGCACCAAGGCAACTGCCATACAAGCAGCACAGCCACAGTAACATAAAAAAACATTTTGCTGAATCGAATCATGTTCGTTTAATTTTTTTAGTATAAACATTCGGTTAGTCTTGCTTACCGGCTTTGAACCGTATCACAGAAATCCATGAAAGAGAAGCGATAAGCAGCGTATAAAGTGTCAGGCAGGGCAAGAAACTGTTATAAGCCTCTGCTCCCGGAGCCAGGAAATAGACACGAAAAATCAATGCGGCAATAATCAGATTCAAGACCCTCCGCTTCCATGTAGGTTCCAGGCAAATCCATGAAACAAGCAGATACCCGGCAAATCCGGCCAAAAACCACGGAGCAGCCGAGAGTAAGATACGCTGTACCAGCTCACTTGTAAAGTGTTGCGGCAAATAAACTCCCATGATAATAAAACTCGTAGCAAAACATGCAAACAGCGCAAGTACTCCAAAGGCTAACATAGCCATGACCATCTTCTTCTGTGAATAAGGTAAATGTAAGGTAAGTTTCAAACACTTGCGTTGCATCTCAGGGAAAAACTGTACGGCTGCCAGCAATATACCGGTCAGTAAAGGAACAAATTGTAACAGATCGATAAATATAGCATCCTTCTGGACCATTACCACCCATAAATGATCGATTCCCTGTATGGCAATGGTACGACCAATACGAAGCATGGAATATCCTGTGATTCCTATCATAAAAAGGGTTGCCAGCAACAAATACCAGCGCGTTTTTATCCACTCTTTATAAAATATGGCTTGTATCATATTTCTTCTCTATTTATTTACATTATTAATACTTTCCGGTGAGACCGATAAAGGCATCTTCCAGACCTACATTTTCGTGCTGCAAACCAGTAAAGGGAACTTGATTTTCCTTCAATAGCCCCTCCACATCCGAAGGGGGCAAAAAAGAATATGTTTCCAAAGTCTGACGAATAACAGCCGGATGATAGCAAGTCACCGGCAATTGAGGCTGATAACCTTCGGGGACAGTGCAAGTATATTTTCTCAACCCTTTCATCAACGTTTCAATAGGTTGCTGGATAAGGATAGAACCATAATCCATAATAATACAATCATCAATCAGCCGCTCCATATCCTGAATAATATGGGAAGTCAGAAAAACCGTCTTGTTCTCGGAACGGGCATAATCACGTAAATAATCTACAAAAAGACGACGATAACCCGGATCAAGTCCTAAAGAGAAGTCATCCAGAATTAACAACTCCGGATTTTGTGCCAGAATCAGCCCTAATGCCACTTGCGAACGCTGTCCGTTCGACATTCTCGAAATACGTTGTCCCGGAGCTACCTTCAATTTGTTCATCAAGTCATAATAAGCTTCTTTCTTCCATTGTCCCGGATAAAAAGAAGCATAAAACTTTTCTATCTGTGTGATATTCATAAACTGATATTGGACATGCCCCTCCAACAGCAAACCGATGTTCCTGCGTAAAGCAGGATCCATGGTCTGAATGTTCTCACCAAAGATGCGACATTCGCCCGAATGCGGCTGAAGATAACCGCTCAATATATTAATGGTCGTCGTTTTCCCTGTGCCATTCTTACCCAACAGCCCCAAGATACGTCCTTGAGGCACTTCAAAGCTCAAGTTCTCATAAATCTTGCGCTGACCGTAATAATGGGTCAGGTTCTTACATTCTATAATTGCACTCATGCTTTATAAATCATTTTTTGTTTGTTACTAGAAACACATCAGGAAAAGAATAGGAATCAGGATACCGCCCACCAACTCGATCCCTCCTCTACCCCATAATCCCTTAGGACCTTTTATCATCACCATACCGCTGACGGTGATAACAATCAGACTGACAGCAAAGGCATCGGCAAACCAAGTCCACCATTTACCCGGATTGAAATGAAGCTGTACCATGGAAGAAATCAGCGGACGACGCTTCACTCCTTCGTAAACAGCATCCTTTGTCCGGGTATTAACCACCAGGCTCGAACCACCTTTCAGAAAAATTTTAATCCGATCCGGCTTTGGATAATAATATTTAGTGAAATTTCCGGCTTCGTTCAAAGGTTCCAGCAAAGCCAAAATCACTTTCTCATTGACTTTACTTTTATCCGACAGGTCCTCTGTTATCTTATATTCCGTTCGTGTCACTGTATAATGAGGATTTATGCTATCCCTATGGTTCATCACGATACCCGAAATAGCATAAATCAAAATCATTCCCGCAAAGAAGAAAGATAAATCACGGTGGATGATCCGGCTCCATTTGCGAAATACAGTACCTTTATTCCGCGATTTCATAAGAACTTGCTTCCATATAATAGAATGATAGGTAATCTTTTCCGGTGGCAGCTTTTCTTTCCGCTATTTTTGCACGAAAGTCTGCAATACGGGCTTCAGGAGTATTAGCTGTTTCGCCACGCGCTTTCTTTTCCGAATCACATCCGGCAGCTGTTTCGCCATGAGATTTTTCGGTCTGCGCTTTCAATTTAGACTCCCAGTTTTGCAAATAGGCTTCATCTACCCGCTGTTCTTTCAATGTCCCGGTCACTGTGACAATGGCATTGATACATTTAGTGTCAAATGAACCCAGCGGTCCGGCTTCCACACGAATCGTTTTGGTATCATCACTGCCCATCAGGAAGATTTTCTTGGCGCCATGCTTGCAGGTATGTGTGCAAACGCCTTCGATGGTTACTTCTTTTCCTGCAAGGTTTTCTGCATTTGCAAGAAGAGAGTCAATTTCTAAAGCAGACGAAGTGGTCTGTTCTGTTGTTGTGTCCGAGGAACTTTTCTGCTGTTTGTTTCCACAAGAGGTTCCGATAACGGCAACCGCCAGTAGAGCGATTGCGATGCTTAGCTTTTTTGTTTTCATTGTTACTTTTTGTTTTTATGTAGTTTATATTCTTTTTTATGAACTTGCAAATGGCTTTTAGTTCTGGTTCTTTACACAACGAACTGTTTGACCGCTAAGTACACTGATATAACTCAGAGACAATCTGCCTTCCGGATACTTCGCCATTGAGAATGTGCTCATTAGTCCGAAGAACTGAATATTGGTCAGGTCGCCGGTGCTTGTACTATAAATAGGCTTATATGCAGTTGAAGTCATGTAATAACTCATACTGGGTTTTCCAAACCATTCGGTTACCGTACTGTTGCTGCTGGTTATTGCCGTTGCCTGATATTTGGGGACGGCTGAATAACCGGTTGACATACGTACTCCCGAGAATTGATAATTAAATTTAGCCTCGTTGAGTGTCGGGATTTTACCACCGTCATATGCTGTGTCATAGAAAAGAGCGTCTTTTCCGTTTTCCAGACTATTGCCGTCCACATCTTTGGTCGAATTACCTACAAGGCTGAAATATTCGGCGCGAGTCGGGATGTGCCATCCCTTCGGACAGATGCCCTGTGCTCCTTCAAAGTCGTAGCAGTTTTCCGGAGTAACTGCTTTGCCGCTAAGTGCGGCATGAATGTCGTAGAGATAACCGTACTGCTTGATAGAGGCTTCGTCCTGCAATGCTTTAGCGGTAAGTGTACCGTCAACTGTACCCAATTCGTACGGATACCAGATGTGAGAATCTGCAGCCGGATCACTTGACGGAGTATATCCATCCGGTACATAGCGTAATGGTTCCGCCATCCATGTTGTTCCGTTGGAGAGAGTTACCGTATTGTAGGTGATGCCGTCATAGATGAAATATCCGTCATGCTCTTCAAAAGGAACTTCCGGCTCATCTCCCTTGATCTCTCCCTCGTCTGTCCAGTTCTCGATTTCACCACTGAGTGTAACGATGATATTATCGGGTAATACACGTATATTGACACTGTATTGTCCGCCTTGAACTAAATCTGTGGATACGAGCTTTTGCATCAATGTATTGTTATCTGAAGTTGTTACTGCAAGAGTGAACGCAGCCGTCTGCGGGACTACAATGGCACGAAAAGTCTTATTCTTTGTCACTTGTTGTGCTGTGATGTCTGTGGCGGCGGCGCTCTCGTTTACGGTTGTCTTCATGGTTGCCCAATCGATATTGGCAGTAGGAACAGAACCTTTGAGCACTATAGATGAAATATCCAAATTCGTTTCGTTTGTCACATTAATAACCAGTTTGGTCAGCATGTGCTTGAAGATCATGCTGATGGAGTTCACCGAAGGAAGTACGTCGGATTTGCTTGCCGCCATAAAGTCGGAAATTCCGTAGTTGGTGGTCTGGTCGGCATGCACGGTGAATGAAGTCGGTACACCGGTTGCGCTGTAAGGATAGTAAGCCACGAATGAAGACTTGTCTGCTCCTTCGGGATACCATTTCAGACTTCCGGCGAAAGCTCCGTCATTGAAAGTCATAAGCTCGTTGGTGGCATATACAGTGCCGTCTTCTTTAGTGACACTCAATCCGATCTGATCCTGATCTTCGAAATTAACCTCTGTGGCACGTGTGATAATAGGAGTGATGGTCACCCGGTCCACAGATGCTACTCCCTCGTTTTCCTCCTGCTGGCAAGATGCCAGAAATGCTGCTGTCAGCACAAATAATATCCCCTTTTTCATCATTTGATAGTTTTATATTATGTAAATGAATAATTTTAAAATGTATAACCTAACTTAATCGTCTCATTCCAACGGCTCGAACCTGCTATATATTCAAGGTTGAAACCGTGCGTATATCCGCCCTGTATTTCGGCATAAATCCCCCGATGAAAGTGATAGCGTAATCCGACGTTCACTGTCGCCCGTGGGGCAGTTGCATACTCATTCTGCAGATGGTAATAATCTGTCAGGCGGTATGGAGGATCGCCCGGTTCGGCTGTCGTTTCAGTAGTCCTGCTCTTCTCCGTGAAGTCTCCTATGGATAAACTTGCGGCAGCTTTCACATCGAATCTTCCGGCATGAAGTACGCCGGATGCGTAAACCCGTCCACAAGTCATTGTCTGTGACGCGACATAAGGGTACATTTGGGTAGTCATGCTTTTAAAAGACGAAATCTCGGCTCCGACACGCAATTCTCCTTTAGGAGCGATCAACTCATATTCGGGCTGAACGGATAAAGCCTTTCTTTCGAAAATCCGGTTGGAACCGTAAACATGGGTAGTCGTGATTCCGTTGGATATCTCCTGTCCCAATACATTCTCGTCATTTGTCTGGCGTGACCATGAGAGGTTGATCCGCAGGAAATGTTCGGTACTGCCTTTGGCGAAACGGTATCTCAGATGCGATGTAATCCGGTGTGCCGGAAACTTAAACCAGATAACCTCTTTCTCTCCGGCGGAACCGGAAGAATGCAGATACTCCACATCTCCGTAAAGCGATCCCCATTGGACCTGAACTGCTGCTCCGTGAGACAGTTCCTTGATGGGGAATCCGTTGATACCCGATTCGCTCAGATGGACTCCGCTTCCCGACCATGCTTCGTAGGCACCGTACATCAGTCCTTTATCAAGGAATGCGTAATAAGGTGTAGCGGCTGTTCCGATCTCTTCTGCTGAAACGGATTCGCTGTTTTTTCTGAAAATATAAGAGAATCCGATCGCATAATGGTCCGAATGATACATGATGCCGGGAGCGACTTTTAAGTCCAGTCTGTAGTTGGTATGCCGCAAGTCCTTGCGTTTGGAGTAATTGGCAGAGGTGAAATCGATCTTTCCGCCGATGCGCCAGTTGGTGCCGGCATCTGCTGCTATACCTCCCATGAACGCATAAGTTTGCAAATCCTTTCGGCCGGGGGTAAACTCCAGCAGGTCTACCGGATAAAATCCGGGATGAATGAACATGGAGCCGCTCATATCCTTGCCGGAAGTGTGGTCGAATGAGAACGAGCCGATCAGAGAATACTTCTTTAAGTGTGTGATGGACTTGGCTACTGCACCGGCACTCCATAATTTGCCGGCTTCGTAGTAGTTGCGGAAGTCACCATGATTGTTTTTGCCGTACAGCTCGGCGTAGGAGACGGTGACGCTGTCCATCATGATTCCCGTTACGTTTGTTCCGGCATTCCATGAATTTCGTCGTTCGATAACATCGTAAGTCTGTGCCGAGCTTACGGCTGCTATACACAACAGCATACATCCTATATATATTCCTTTCATATTACTCATGCAGGGATTGTTGTTCTCTTTCATAAAAATCGGCGGAAGAGTTGTTCGTATCTTCCAGTATTTCATAACCGGCCTCCTTCGATGCTTCCTCGTCTACCCGACGGTGCAGGCTGCGTCCGTCATACAGTGCGCTTTGGCTGACATATCCGGCATCGATGGAAGGCGAAATGCGTTTTTTATTGCTCGACGAACCGCCATAGTACACCTCTACCCCGTCAATCACCCAGTCGAGCGGAATCTTGATGACCTGATCCACCGTGCTGCCGGGCTTTTGTATCACACTGCCTGTTTGCTGTACATACTCCTGTATCGTAGTGTCCTGAGCCTTGAAGATGACAGTGGCGGGAGAAAATATGGAGAATGTATAGGCATTCGCCTGTCCCAGTTTGATGACCACGTCCAGATAATGGTCGTGGCTGATCTGGTCGCCCGGAGCAGGATGATACATCGTATTCCAGTAATAAACATTGTTGTAGCAGGCAAAATATCCCGGTTTGTTCAGATTGACCGACAGCGGGTATTGGGCGGCATGATCTATGGCGCCGTTGACGGCGATGACTGCATCTGCACCGGGTGCCAGCGGGAAGGAAGTGCCGTTACCGCCGAATTGCCAGATGCACTGGACGATAGGAGCGAAATCGGGGAAAATGGTTGCTCCGGTTGCTTCGTCCTGCGTCACCCATACGTTGGTGGACTGGGAGTTGTAAGGATCGAGCGTACCTAAACACAAATGGTCGAGATACTGCGTCTGGGAATCATTGTTGTGCAGGATAATGTATTTATCAGCCTGATAAGTACCTTCCTGCGGCAGCTTGGTACATCCTCCGCAATAGATTTCCTTGATAATGATGGCACCGGCTTTGGAGTGTGTGAGCGGAACGTTGAGTGTGACATCCCCGTTTACGAGTTTTACCTTGTCTGCCAGTCCGTTGAATATATGCTGATCGGCTTTATCGCTGATTTGTATGCGGTATATGCCGTTGGTCAGGGCGAATTGCGCTGTACCGTTCTGGTCGGTTACCGTCTTGTAGGAATTGCCGCGGTCGATGTCTTCGATTTGGACGGTGATGCCTTCCCGAAGGTATTCCGCGTATTCGTCCGGATAGACGGCAGTCACCTGCAAGGTGTGCAGCTGGTCTTCGTAAGGATTGCCTTTGTCGAGGTCCGTACATCCTCCGAGTAAGGATGTGACGAAAAGCAGTACGATATAGATTGACTGTTGTTTCATATTTCTAAAGTTTAATGCGGCAGGTTAGTCCATAATAAAAGTTCGGGGTAAAGATTGCACTGGTTCCGGTTGCGTATGATTTCACATACGCCCGTGAGTTCGTGAAATTAATCGCGTTGAACGACAGCGAAACATGATCGCCTATCTCCTTGGTAATGCTGATATTGGCAGAGAAATACGGATCATATCCGTCGGCTGCGAAAGTATAGGCATTGCCCGATTTACGTATCAGATGCGCGAAGTCCGGATTTTCGGCTTCGGCGGCGGTGAACGGATGTACCTCGTTGTTCTGGTCGAGGTAGGCAACCGGATAAATAGCCGTATAAGAATTTCCGTCGTAGATGCTGCCTCCTGTTTTCTCGTTGCTGTTCTCGCTGACATTGAACGCGTAGGACGTACCGTTATATTCGGAGAGATTCTGCGACCGCTTGATGAGCGAGGCTTCCAGTTTGCAGGATATGATCAGCCTTGCTTTCGGGATACGGGTGATCGCTGTGATATTGGCATCCAGCGAGTGAGTGCGCTTGCCGTTGGCGGTCGTGGATGAGTTATCGCCGTTGGCATATATACCTACATATTGGTAGGAACGGTTGGCGAGACTGGTGTGCGACCATCCGTTTTGGTAGTAATAAGACAAGGAATTGTCTATGTATTTGGTATATGTATAGGCCGCATCCACACGGAACTGCGTACGGAGAGGAGTGATCTCCGGAAAATCGATGATCATTTCCGCTCCTCTGCGGGTGATGTCCGGTCCGTTATCGGGAGAGGTTGACCTGACGAAAGTCTGGTCTTTCACCTTTACGTCCAGCGGTGTCCAGTAACTGTCCTCATCGTCCCGTATATATCCCATGCCCGTCTGATTGTCTACGGTAATCTGCGGATTGGCGGACAGCTCGAATCCTTCCGGCAACTGTAGAACATTGTATGCGAACGGAGTATAGGAACTTGTATATTTATAAGGCATCTTCGTACGGTTAAAGTAGCCTACCAGCGAAATACGGGTGCGGGCTACATTGATGTCAACTCCTATTTCGGCATTCTGATTCTTCTGCCAGCGGAGTTTCTCGTTGTGTAATAAAGTATATGGCTGACTGTAATAGACGTAAGCCGACTCATTGTTATTGTATGAGACTCCGAAAGTCTGAATATCCCGATACTCCTGTCGGGGATAGAGTACATAGTACGAAGGCAGCTTCTCGGTCACTCCCCATCCGCCCCGAATCGCTATGTTTTCGTTCAGTTGCCATCTGGCGTTGAAACGTGGCGACAGTGTGTTCAGCTTGTCGTATTGCGTTCCGCTGATGAACAGATTCTCCCAACGCAATCCCGCCATCAGCCTCAGCATGGTGCTGCCGACAGGTACCGACAGGCTTTCTTCCGCATACAACGAAACATTGTGCATATACGGATAAGCCGAGTAAGAACGGGGGCGATATCCGTTGGGAGCCAGCGAAGGATTCTGATAATACTCTCCGTCGCCCACATTGCCTGTTCCTTTCCATTGCATGCCTGCTTTCAGATTGCTGGTTATGTTCTTGAAACGACGGTTCCATTCGTACTTCAACGAAGCGGCATAATCCAGTTCTTTGGAATCGACAATCTGATCGGCAAAGAAATGGTAAGGCAGTTTGCCTGCAATGAAATAGCCTTCCTGTTCGGCGTGGACTGCCGGCTGTTCGGACGCATAAGAATAAGGTGTATGTGCATGCGACTTGTTATCATTGTAATACACCGATGCATCCAGTTTGAGGTTGGTAATCCATGACTTGTTGAGCAGCCATGCCAATGATGTGTTTGCACGGAAAACGTTGTCTCTGACTTTGGTATATTCTCCCGTATATGCGTCGGGATCATCCTTCGTATTCATACCTCCGATGTTACCGGTCAGTCCGATGTCGAATCGGAGCACTTTCCGGAACGTATTGCTGTAACCTGCGGAGAATCCTCTGCGGGTATAAGAAGTATAGGGTGAATTAAGCTTTTGAGTAGCCTTGATCCATTCACCGCTTATGTTGACGATTCCTTTATCGTTGCCGAGGTCCAGCCCTTTGGAAAAGGATACCTGTTCTGTGCGGGGATTGATGGATAGCAGTACATTCCACGGAGTCTTCCCTTTCTTCGTATGGATTTTGACCATACCGCTGTTCAAGTCTCCGTACTCTGCCGAAGGTACTCCGGTGATGACTTCTACCGATTCGATATCGGCCACGGAGATGCTGCGGGTATCTATTCCGGTCATATTGCCGAAAGAAGAGTTGTTGCCGATGCGTACTCCGTCTACTTCTATCGCCGTTCCGAAAGCCGCGTTGCCTGCGGATGAACCTCCGTCGCGCAGAGAGAAAATATTGTTGCTGGTCAAGTCCGGAACTTTCGTCTTTCCTCCCGGAAGAAGGGCGGAAATATCGCTTACATTCGATATCTGCAGATGTTCCAGTGCGTTACTCCCGATGTTGAGCGTGGTGTTCAGCTCACTCTTCGGAGCTTGTGCGGTAACGATTACGTCGTTCAGGGCAAGTGTATTTTCCTTCAGTTGTATCTTTAATCCTTTGATGCTGTTGTTCACATTCACCGGAACCGTTGCCGGAACATAACCGAGGAAGGAAACTTCCAATTGATACTTGCCTTCCTGTATTCCTTGTATCGTAAATTCCCCCTTCTGGTCGGATACAGCCCACAAATAGGTGCCTTTGATTAAAATGGATGCGCCGGGCAACGGCGAACCCGTCCTTTCGTCGGATATACGACCGGAAATAGAATAATTGTTAGTATTGGCTTCAATTCTGGAAATGATCAAAGAAAGAAGCAAGCAGAGCATTATTTTAAGTGTAAGAAACCTCATAGAACAAATTTTGTGCAAATTTCGTTCTATATCGTTAATACTACAATCGCAAATAATGACTATTTTGGGAGTATGCGAGTACCCATAAATAGGTATTTCTCTCCATAGTGATTTGATAGCAGTTTTGCTCTCATGCTCTAACAAACTGTCTGTATCCCTTTATTCATCGTGGTTTCCAGTGTGGTAGCAACTGTGGCGGCAGGTATGAGGGCAAACGGTTGCTCTCACTTGCATCATGGACTTAATCTCGTTTGTTTAGCTTTATGCTTTGATTTGCAGGATGTTAATGTCTGATGTGTCAACTGTTAACAATTGGCATCCCAGCTATTAATAACTGAGAAATCAGTTGTTAATAGCTGACAACTCCTTCATTATAGACTGATAAATGGTTTGAAATGGCTTGAAAGGACAGGTTAAATGAGTCAGTTGTTACGGTCAAGTCATTTCAATCGACAGTTGTTTCAGATAGTTTCAGGCGCTTGAAACTTTTAGTTTCATTGCTTGAAACCAATGGTTTCAAAGGTTGAAACTATTAGTTCCAAGGCATGAAACCTTTTGTTTCAAGGCATGAAACCGAATTTGGAACTACTTCTTGGAGAATAATCTTGTAGGAGAGATGGGAAAAGGAAAGCCTTGGTGACTTCGAGGCAAATAAAGAAGATCGGCTTGCACTGCGACGATTGTCGTGTAGCAAGCCGACCTTTATTTCATTTTATCTATGTATCTTATACGTTCTTTACCTTGATCAGATACTCAGCGATCTGTACAGCATTCAGTGCAGCACCTTTTTTGATCTGATCGCCAACGATCCAGAATGTCAGACCGTTTTCATTTGTAAGGTCTTTGCGGATACGTCCAACGTACACAGGGTCTTTGCCTGCAAGGAACAACGGCATCGGGTATTCCTTTTCAGCAGGATTGTCCTGAAGAACGAGACCCTCGCCTTTGGCGAATGCTTCACGGGCTTCTTCTACCGAGATCGGACGTTCTGTTTCCACCCAGATGCTTTCAGAGTGAGCACGAAGTGCGGGAACACGTACGCAGGTTGCACTGACTTTCACGTCAGAGTGCATAATCTTGCGTGTTTCGTTATACATCTTCATTTCTTCTTTGGTATAACCGTTTTCCGTGAACACGTCGATCTGCGGAATCAGGTTGAATGCCAGCTGATAAGCAAACTTCTCTACTGTCACAGGCTCGTTGGCCAATACCTGACGGTATTGTTCGTACAACTCGTCCATAGCGGCAGCACCGGCACCGCTGGCAGCCTGATAAGTAGATACGTGCACGGTTTTTATATGAGAAAGCTGTTCGATGGCTTTTAGTGCAACTACCATTTGGATAGTTGTACAGTTGGGGTTAGCGATGATACCGCGCGGGCGGTCCTTGGCATCGGCTGCATTCACTTCGGGCACCACCAAAGGTACGTCGTTGTCCATACGGAAAGCGCTGGAATTATCAATCATCACAGCACCATATTTGGTGATGGTTTCTGCAAATTCCTTAGATGTACCTGCACCAGCGGATGTGAAAGCAATATCTACCCCTTTAAAGTCATCGTTGTGTTGTAAGAGTTTGACCTCGATCTGTTTACCGCGGAAAGTATAGGTTGTTCCGGCACTGCGTTTAGAACCGAACAAAACTAACTCGTCCATCGGGAAATTTCTCTCATCGAGCACGCGCAGGAACTCTTGTCCTACGGCTCCGCTTACGCCAACAATAGCTACTTTCATCTTTTTCTTTTGTTAAATGTGAATAATGTGGTTAATCGCTGCAAAATTAGAACATTTTATCATATAATCAGCATTTTGGAGATACTTCTTCACATTTTATCAGTTCCCATCCTTTAAATTGGAGCAAAATGCAATGCAATGCAGTCCCTTCACTGATAGTTGTTACCTTTTTATCCCGGCTATATTGTTTTAGTTGCCCTCTGCCTTCTTCCGCTTGTTCTTCCAGTTCCTTATCGGTGGCGGTGCGCGGGAGGTATTTTAATTCCAGAATATAACTGTGTGCCGTGTCCGGGTAGCGGGATTTGTCCGGCAGGAGGAAAAAGTCACAATATCCGTAATTCATCTCCAATTCCGGCTGAACCAGATAATAAGAAGCAAGAGCAAGGTATGCTTTGAAGAAACCTTGCAAATTGTGTTCTCCCTCGATGGCATCGCGGATGGCGGAGTTTTCTTTATAGGCAAGGGCTATGTACTCAAACAGAGGGCGCCATTGTCCGTCGAAGGCCATGTCGTCAATTAAATCTTTTAAGTGAGGCAAGAATACTTCCTTACGCTGCTGGTAGTATTCCCGAAGGAATCCGAAATACTGCTCACGGACGCAATTGTTAGGAATGCACATCACAATACGGTCTCCACGTGTGCCACACATTGTAAGCAGTCCATAATAATAAAGCAGGCTGCGGAAATTGTCTGTTTCAACAATCTTCTCTGCCGGGAAGGAGGTGTGGAGGTTTACCAGTATCTCTCCTTTAGCAGCTATCTCTTCAATCGTACTCATGCGGTCTTCCCCCGACACATTCTCATGGTCGA
>OHCR01000990.1_pt1 | contig 13859 bp, 12 predicted proteins | sample 1566831 | NCBI WGS metagenome assembly OHCR01 (sample SAMEA3879516, study PRJEB24766) | human gut metagenome | biome: human-associated habitat; feature: feces | place: USA | collected 1985/1987
TTATCTATTTTGTTATTTTATTTATTATCAATAGTATATAAATATTCAATCATTTTACCTAATAAATTCCAATTGAACATATTTTAGCAGATGTGGGGAAAATGTGGGGAATTTTTCGTATTTTTACTCTGTCAATCCGGAATCTGGGTACTATGAAAATAACTCTCATCATCAAAAAGAGCGTAAAACGCTATGATACAGAATCAAAGGCGACCATTTACGCACGCCTGCGGGACGGCAGGCAGGTAGATATGGTCGCACCGACCCGGCTCACCATCAACCCCAATCTTTGGGATAACAAGGCCGAACAGGTCAAAAGCAAAATCGTTTGCGACGACGAAATGCGTTCCTATTACAACGATGAAGCCCGAAAACTCAAATCCCACCTCGAAAGAGCCTATCAGTCCCGACAGACGGCAGAACCGCAGAAAGAGTGGCTGAAAGAGGCATTGGAACAATATTACAATCCGCAAAAGTACAATGTCGAAACGGCCACGGAAGAAACGGCCAAACCGACATTGATCGCATTGTTCGACGAATTTCTCGAAAAGCACCGTCTTTCCGATGTCCGCAAAAAGAATTACCGGGTCATCAAACGAGGATTACAGCGGTATGAACTTTATATCCGGACAACCAAGAGGGGGCAAAAAGCATTCGTATTGGACATCGATCAAGTAACGGCCGACACCTTGCGGAATATTTGGGATTTTTTGGAAAATGAATACCGCTACTGCGCTCTTTACCCGGAAATCTACGAAGCTATACCCGAAGCACGCACGCCGCAACCCAGAGGAAAGAATACGTTATTGGATTGTTTCTCGCGCATCCGAACTTTCTTCTACTGGTGCAACAGCAACAAAAAGACCCGGAACCGACCGTTCGATGATTTCCCGTTGGAGGAATGCACATACGGAACGCCTTATTATATCACGGTCGAGGAGTTGCACAAGATTTACGGCACGAATCTGATGCGGCATCCGCAACTGGCCGTTCAGCGCGACATCTTCTTTTTTCAATGTCTGATCGGCTGCCGGGTGGGCGATCTGCTGAAAATGACGAAATCGAATCTGATCGACGGAGCCATCGAATACATACCGCGCAAGACCAAGGAAGGGCGACCGCTGACCGTGCGGGTTCCGCTGAATCAGACAGCCAAAGAGATCGCATCCCGTTACAAAGGTCTGGACGGCGACAAACTGCTGCCGTTCATCTCCGAGCAGAAATACAATATGGCGATCAAGCGGATTTTCAAAGCCGCCGGATTGAAGCGGTTGGTTACGGTCATAAACCCCACCACCCGCGAAGAAGAAAAAAGGGTACTTTACGAGATCGCCTCGTCGCATCTGGCCCGCCGGACATTCGTCGGAAATCTGTATAAGCAGGTCAAAGACCCCAATTTGGTCGGAGCTTTGAGCGGACATAAGGAAGGCAGCAAGGCTTTCGCACGTTACCGCACCATTGACGATGAAATGAAGCAACAATTAGTTGATTTATTGTAAATAAGATTGACAAAAAAAATCGTTGTTAATTTGCAGGACATCACAAATTTATGTAATTTCAAATGGATTTTAATGGAAGAAACTTGTGAGTAAGTAAAAAACATCAGCATTTTCCCAATAAACCATTGTAAATTATGTACTTAAGCCGGTTACACATCAGCAAGTTCAGAGTATTTAATGACATTACTCTGTATTTCAAAAATGGTATAAACATCCTGATCGGAGAAAATAATTCAGGTAAAACTGCAATTATCGACGCTTTAAGAATTTGTCTCGGATGCGGGAAACCAGATAACTATATCTATATTCAAGAAAGCGATTTACATGTCGATCCCCAAGACCCAAATGAAAGCAATTCGACGATACAATTTGACTTGATATTTGAATTTGGAACTGCAGAGATTGAAAGAGAATGTTTCTATGATTTCATTTCGCAGGACGAAGAAGACCCCACTAAGCAAACAATACAATTACATCTAAAATTCATTCAAGAAAATAATAGCAAGAAAAAATATTTCAAACGAATAATATGGGGTGGCGACAACGAAGGGCAGCAAGTCCCTTACGAATCATTGCAGGAAATTTTCTATACCTATCTAAGCCCATTGAGAGATGCTGTAAGTTGTCTGCGTCCTTATTCATATGATAATAAAACATCGCAGTTATTTAATCAACTTACGAAATATCACAAGGGTGAAGAGGATATTGAATTAAATGAAGAAAAGAAAAATCAACTCGCAAAAAATTTATACCAAGTCTTTGAGAACGATGCTTGTGATTGGAAGCATATTCTAACCACAGGAAAAGGTAAAGTTAATGCGCACCTTGAAGGTACGGGAATAACCCGTAAACATCCTAACATAGAAATGAACTATGTGGGGCGAAAATTTTCAGATGTTGTACGAGGCATCGAATTAAAATGTCCGGTTTACAAAACAATTGAAGATGGACAAGAACAAAGATATTTTGAATTATACCAAAATGGATTGGGTGAAAACAATCTTATTTTCACATCTGTTGTGTTAGGCGATCTTATCAATCGATGCGAAGACCATGCTTTGGAAATATACAACGCTTTACTTGTGGAAGAGCCCGAAGCACACTTGCATCCACAATATCAGAATACTTTCTTCGAATATTTGAATGAACTACAAAGCAAAGGACTTCAAATATTTGTAACCTCACATTCGCCGACAATTACAGCAAAATCGGATGTCAATAACATCTCAGTTTTACAACGGGAACAAAGCACTATACAGTCATTTTCTTTTGATGAATTATCGGAAGTTGATTATCCGAAAGAAAGTAAACGGCATTTGCGAAAATTCTTGGACACGACAAAAGCTCAATTATTTTTCGCTAACGGAGTATTGCTGGTAGAAGGTGTTGCAGAAGCGATTATTATACCGATTCTTGCAAAGAAATTCTTGACCGAAAAGATTGACTTGTGTAAAAGTGGAATTGAATTAGTTAATATCGGAGGTGTCGCATTCAATCATTTTGGGTTATTATTCAATAATGATGATGAGAGAAAGCGGCTATTGTCGAAATGTGCGATTATTACAGACAGCGATCCCAAAGACGATGGGGATATATCTGACAGAGCGCAAAAAGCAAAGGATTTAGAGAAACATAACCTGAAAGTATGTTTGGCTCCACACACTCTTGAGCATGATTTATTCGAACAATCTGAGCGCAACAAGACTATAATGCGAGAGGTATATCGAAACATGCACACTCAAACAGATGATTTAAGAGGTGATTTTAATGTCTCTACTTTAATGGGAAAACTCAAATCTAATAAGGATAAAGCAGAATTTGCGTTGCAACTATATGACCGATTAGAGAAAGAAGAAGCATTCGATGTGCCTGATTATATCAAGGATGCTATTTTGTTCGTAGTACCCACAGAATAAAAGTATGGATATTCAATTATCAGCACAACAACAAGCTGTTGTAGATTGCAACGAGCCGAGAATTGTCGTGAAAGCCTGTCCGGGAAGTGGAAAGACTTTTTCTGTGGCTGCGCGTATGGCAAAACTTTTACGAGAGAATAATCTATCGAGACACCAAGGAATTGCAGCCATATCTTTTACTAACACCGCATGTGAGGTTATACAAAAAGAACTTAAAGAGACATTTGGTTGTCGAAATATAGGTTATCCTTCATTTATCGGGACGATCGATAGTTTTATAAATACATACATATTCTTACCTTATGCTCACTTGGAAATGAGGTGCAACTGCCGTCCCGAAATAGTAGGAACCGTGTATAATAAATGGTTTGATTATGATTCTTCCCAAAGAGGATATGGCGGAAAAATCATTGACCCTAACTATTTTATAGATAAAGTTTCATTCAATCTCAACGGAAATCCAATTCCATTAGTTCCAGCACAAGAATTTAATTTCTCTTGGAGTAAGATAAGAAAAACTAACGGACAATATCGAAAAAATATAACAGATATTATTGATGCAAAACAAACTCATTTTGCACAAGGGAAAGCCAATCAAGCCGATGCAAATTATTTTGCAGTTAAGATATTGAATAAATATCCTGCAATAGCACAAAACATCGTCCATCGGTTCCCGATTTTGATAATTGACGAGGCTCAAGATACCACTGAGTTACAAATGGCTATAATCGATATATTCTCTCAATATGGCGCAGATTCTATTATGTTGATCGGAGATCCCGATCAAGCTATTTTTGAATGGAACACAGCCAACCCATATTTATTTATGGCAAAATATAATAGCCCAGACTGGCATTCTTTGGATTTATTGGAAAATAGACGTAGTTCAGATAGCATATGTCAACTGGCCAATCTATTCTCTGGAAATGCAATGAACTCAATAGCGAATGACAAATATTACGTAGAAAATCCTCGCCTATTAGATCATACAAATACGGCAGAATCTATTAATCATATTACAGATGAGTTCATAGAAAAATGCAACGAGATCGGATTGAATGAATCTGAGTATGCAGTTGTCTTTCGAGGCCAAAGTTTTGGAGCTACCTACTTTGGATTAGCAAATAATGACAGTTCCATCAAACAACATAGCCCATGGATAAACGGACACTATTATGTACGAGATATAGTATATGGAAAATATCTAATTGATCAAGGAGACTACACGGAGGGATTGACTCTTATCGAAAAAGGGGTCTATAAACTAAGAAAGCATGTAAGATACGTTTCCGCAAGCACTATACGAAGCAAAATAGCGGAAATAGGATTTAGAAGTCATAGAGAAAAAATGCTCAAATTAATTCAAAGACTTCCTTCAACCAATAAGACATTATCAGACTGGATTACAGAACTTCGCCGAAATAGAATTGATTTAATAGTTGACCTCAGCAAAGCGAATGTTAGTATTGAATCACTTTTTAGAACATCTAATCATCAATTACGACAACATCGCCCTTATTTGCGAACAATTCATTCTGTAAAAGGAATGACATTAGAAGCAATTTTAGTATTCCTTACTAAAAATGCAGCTAATAAGAGTTATGTAAATATTTTGAATAATCCGGCTCAGAACAGCATCCACAATAATGAAGAACTCCGCATTGTCTATGTTGCTTGCACTCGTCCTAAGAAACTATTATGGATTGCCGTACCAAAAGACGATATTGAATGTTGGAGAAATAAATTATTCCTCGAACACAACTAATAATTGCGAATAAAACAAATCATAATATAGTTGTCACAAAATGAAAATAAAAAAGATAGAATTAGCTGAAATATTTATATCCGATATTCGGACTATTATTCTTTCTGCCAGAGAATCAGCGATTCGTAGTGTGGATACCGTCCGTGTACAAATGTATTGGAAATTGGGCGAACGCATCTTTATCGAAGAACAAAAAGGCCAAGACCGAGCGGAATACGGAGCATACCTTCTTCAAAACGTTGCATTGGAAATTGAAAAAGAATTCGGTAGTGGATTTTCCGTGCGTCAGTTAGAACGAGCAAGGCAGTTCTACCGCACTTATCCAATTGCGACCGCACTGCGGACGCAATTGAATTGGTATCAATATCGCCTTCTGATTCAGATAGATGACAAAGACAAGCGTGAATATTACGAGCTGGAAGCCACCAACAACAACTGGACAGGCCGCGAATTGGAGCGGCAGATCAATTCTGGACTATATGAACGTCTGTTGTTGAGCAACGATAAGAAAGCTGTGCTGGAGGTTGCCCGTAAGGAACGCATTCCCGAATCTCCGACTGAGATCATCAAAGACCCGATGGTATTGGAATTTCTCGGTTTGCGTCCCGAAGCGACCTACTACGAAAAAGATTTGGAGCGTGCGTTGATTACCAATCTTCAAGCGTTTCTGTTGGAGTTGGGCAACGGTTTTTCGTTTGTAGCCCGCCAAAAACGAATCTTGCTTGAAGACGACGAATTTTTCGCTGATTTGGTATTCTACAACCGCCTGCTCCGCTGTTTCGTCGTTATCGAACTGAAAACCCACAAGATTACGCACGAAGACATCGGGCAGTTGCAAATGTATGTAAATTACTACGACCGCAACGAAAAAGCCCCCGACGAAAACCCGACGATCGGGATTCTGCTATGTGCCGATAAAAACGATACGTTGGTAAAATACACCCTGCCAGAAAATAACAATACGATTTTAGCAAGTAAATACCAACTCTATCTACCGTCCGAAAAACAGCTCGCCGAGCAACTGAAGATCGAATTGCAGGAACTCAATCAATAGCATCATGGGCCAGCAGGAATACGAGGCTTTCAAAGCGAAGTTGCGGGAATGGATGAACACCCACCCCGACGAATACGCCGCATTCGAAGAGGCGATGAACGCCCGTGACTATGCAGGGTGCCAGTCGGTCATATTCCAAGCCATGTCCCTTATCCCCCGGTACCGGCGCCTCATGTCCGACAAAGCCAATGAAGGACTGTTCGAGCATGTCGATGAGATCGAACAGGCGGCCCGACAACACGACCTTGCCGGCAAGATCATCCGGGAGTGCGAACAGCCCGGCAAGGATTCCACACTCCCGGCAATGCTTTGCTGGCTCTACTTCGGCAAGAGTTTCGAACGGATGGTGGAGCGTTGCGAAGAGCTGCGGCGCTCGCCCGATCTGGGATTCTTGCAGAAGATGACCATGAGCGCCACGATCAGACTGCTGATCTCCCGCTCCATCAAATTAGAACTGCGCACCAAGCAGGACTGGGATGCCCACCGCGAAGCGATGCGGCTGGCCGAAAGCGACCGGGTGCTGGAATGGGCTGCGGGCACTCTTCCGGCCGAAGATGCGGGTGAAAAAAGGAAACCCGGCCGGCCGAGTACGACCAAATCATTGATGGACATGTTTTCGCCGGCTGTCACGCATCCCAACGAGTTGCGGCGAAAGATCGGCGAATACCTCACGAAGAAACACACCCAGACCGACATCGCACGGTTGAAGATTGCACTCGATGAATTGCGCTATCTGGTAGTTCCAACCAACATCAAACCGTTCCGCGATGCCCTGCAAGCGGAATACGGCTCTGACATCCGCATCGTCCACGAGCGGGGCATACAGGAAGCATACAGCCGTCTGACGGAACCGTTGCTTATCGGATCGACCGTCAGCAGTCGGGGCGGCGAGGCCCTTATCATCCGGGAAATAAAAGATTTTCTATCGCAATAAGGCTCGTTAAATTCGTCTTAACACACCGCGAATTAAACGCTTAAATATCGCTCAATCATAACATTATATTTGCGCCGTCGCTCGGATTTCCGGGCGGCGGCGTTGCTTTCCCGTCCGCCGGAAGGCTGCGCCTCACAACGGGCGGAAAGCAATGTATGAAAGATTTATTATCCATCCTCCGGGATGCTCCGGGCAGCATCCGGCTGGAGGTAAGCGGCGAGGATCTGTTGGCTTTCTCCAAAAGCCTTATCGACCGCGCCAAAGAAGAGCTGGCTGCACAAGTCGCCGAAGCCCGCAAGGAACGTTACCTGACCAAAGAACAGGTCAAAGAGCTATGCGGCGTTTGCGATGCGACGCTCTGGCATTGGAATCGCAAAGGATATCTGAAAGCCGTTAAGGTCGGGAACAAGGTTCGCTACCGCACCTCGGACATTCAACGGATTCTCGGCGAACAAGATGGCAAATAAGGTGTCAGACAGCGTTGCAGTCCCCGGCAAGCAGTCCCGGAACGAGCGTATCGAGGAGTTCCTGCGGGAGCATTACGCCTTTCGCTACAACACAGTCAAAAGCCGTGCGGAGTTCCGCAGCAGCGACGGCGAGTTCCTCCCCGTGACCAAATACCGGCTTAACTCCTTTCGGCGGGAGCTCGACCGCACCATCGGCATCTCCACCTCGGCGGAGAACCTGCGCAGCATGCTCGAAAGCGACTTTTCCGAGCGTGTGAATCCCGTGCAGGCGTATTTTCATAAACTGCCGCTAGTAACGGGAACGCAGGCCATCGACGAACTGGCCGCGACCGTCACTGTGCACAACGCCCGGCATTGGTCGGAGTACCTGACCAAATGGCTCGTCGGCGTGGTCGCCAATGCGATGAACGACCTCGGATGTCAGAACCACGTCTGTCTGGTACTGACCGGCGAGCAGGGAAAGTTCAAGACCACATGGCTCGACAACCTCTGTCCCCGCGCACTCGCCAGTTATCTTTTCACGGGAAAGATCGACCCGCAGAACAAAGACGTGCTGACGCTGGTCGCCGAATACCTCTTCATCAACATCGACGACCAGCTGAAGGCGCTCAACAAACGGGATGAAAACGAGCTGAAGAACCTCATCACGGCTCCTTCGGTCAAATACCGGCGACCCTACGACGTTTACATCGAAGAGTATCCCCACTTGGCGAGCTTCATGGCCTCGGTGAACGGGAACGACTTTCTGACCGATCCGACCGGCTCGCGGCGCTTCCTGCCCTTCGAGGTGTTATCCATCGACATCGACCGGGCGATATGGGTAGACATGGATCAGGTATACGCCGAAGCCCGAACACTCCTGCATAACGGATTCCGCTACTGGTTCGACGAAACCGAAATCGAAGAACTGCACCGGGGTAACACCGCATTCCATGTCCAGACCATCGAATACGAAATGCTGCTGAAAGGGTTCGAGAAACCTCCGGAACATGCCGTCACGGATTGCTTTATGACCACCGTCGAGATTCTGAACTACCTGCGCAGCTATTCGTCGCTGAACCTCTCCGAGAAACGTATGGGTGAAGCCTTGCGCAAGGCCGGGTTCGAACGACGCTCGAAGCGTATCAACGGAAATCCCGTCTACGGCTGGGTCATTGAAAAAATCTCACCCAACCCTTTCGTCTCTTACGGATTGTAGTTACTACGCTACTACACACTGCGATAAAACATTGAAAAAGAACACGCAGGCGTGTAGTAGGATGTAAAAACACACCTTACTGCATCTTACGACGCTACTACGTCAATTACTACGGTAGTAAGCTGCTATGCACTTCATTACTACGCATAGCAAATTGTTTATCAAACGATTACGCGAATGTAGTAGGTAGTAAGGCAATATCGCTAAACTTCGAAAAACAAACATTATGAATGATCTGAAAAATATCGGCATCAGGCAATTCCTCGCACGGCGGGGCATCCAGCCCAAGTACGAATGCAACGGCTACGGTATGTATCTTTCCCCTTTGCGGGAAGAACGCACGCCGAGTTTCAAAGTGGACTACGTGCGAAATCTTTGGTACGACTTCGGACTGGGCGAAGGCGGCACATTGCTCACCCTCGTGATGCGGTTGGAGCGGTGCGACAGCCGCGAAGCGGTCCGACGGCTGCAAAACGGTGAAAAAGGAGACACAGGGATTGCTTCTCTTTCACCGGGTATTGGTGAGCCTCTTGGCGTTGGCGGGGCATTGTCGGTCGTGCGTCCGGCCGCCGTTCCCGCGCTCCGCATCCTCTCCGACGCTTCGCTCCGGCATCCGGCATTGGTCGGTTATCTCGCCTCGCGCGGCATCGTCCCGTCAGTCGCCGCGGCATTCTGCCGCGAGGTCCGCTACGAGGTAAACGGCCGCGCCTTTTTCGCCGTCGGGTTCCGCAACGATGCCGAAGGGTGGGAGCTCCGCTCCGCACGGTTCAAAGGCGGCTCCTCGCCCAAACATATCACCACCATCGACAACCGTTCCGATACGGTAATCGCCTTCGAGGGATTTATGGATTTCCTCGCTTATCTCTCGCTGAAACACCCCGAACGACTGCGCATCGACGCCGCGGTTCTGAACTCGGTCGTCAACCTGCCCAAAGCCGTACCGTTTCTTAGCCGACATCCGGTGATCCACACCTTTTTCGACAACGACGAGGCAGGACGCAAGGCAACAGCCGATCTGATCCGTCTTTGTCCCCGCAGCGAGGTAATCGACCAAAGCAGTTTTTACAGCGGGCACAAGGACGTAAATGACTATCTAACCGCCCGCATAAAAGACCGAACACAAAAGCCTTCGACACAGAAGAACGCCCCCGAAACAAAGGCTGTTCAGGCTCTTCGGAATAATCTGCAAGCCCTGAAAGCGGAAACGGCGGAAATTGAACCACCGCGTCGGAAAGGGGTAAAGATTTAAGGAAGGCAAGGTTGTGTTTTCGTAGACGAAAACTGCGCCTTCCCCGCTGGTCGGCGTAAAATCCCGCTGGTCTGAACAAAAAATGCTTAACCACTTATCATGGAAACACCGAAAAAAACATATGGCAAACAAGGCGGGCGCCCGAAAGTCGGCATCGGTCACATCCGCAAATACGTCGTCAGCACACGGCTCAGCCCCGAACGGAAACTCCGCTTCTCAGCCCTCTGCCGTGAAGCAGGACAACCGCCGGCCGAAGTCTTGCGCCAGCTGATCGACCGAGGAACGGTGAGGGCGCGGATCACCCGCGAACAGCTGGATTTCATGGCCCAGCTCAAGGGCATCGCCCGCAACCTGAACCAGCTTACCCGGCTGGCCAATGCTAAAGGTCTGGCGGCTGTCAGGGTACGGCATGCGGCGATCGTCACGGCTATCGAAAAACTCCTGAAGCAGATATGCGATGGTCGGTAAGGTAATATCCGCTTCGTCCTTTTCGGGGACGGTGGGTTATGTAATGAAAGAAGAATCCCGGATCTTGGAAGCCGAAGGCATTATGCCTCCGGAAGTGAAGGACATGGTGCAGGACTTCAAAGACCAGACCTTATTGAACCCACGGCTGAAAAACAATGTCGGCCATATCTCCTTGTCTTTCTCACCCAAAGACGCCCCGCGGATGACCGACGCCCTGATGACGCAGATCGCAAAGGAGTATATGCAAAAGATGGGCATCACCGATACGCAGTATCTATTGGTGCGCCATCTCGACCAGCCCCATCCGCACTGCCATCTGGTCTACAACCGGGTCGGGAACAACGGGCAGACCATTTCGGACAAGAACATCAAGATTCGAAACGCCAAGGTCTGCCGGGAGCTGACCGAGAAGTACGGATTGTATCTCGCACCGGGAAAGGACGACGTACGGCGGGAGCAATTGCGCGAACCCGACAAGACCAAATACGAAATCCACGATGCGATCAAAGGCTGTCTGCCCAAGAGCAAAAGTTGGAACGAACTGGAAGGCAAATTAAAGGAACAGGACATCGGCGTCCGTTACAAGTATTGCGGAAATACCGACCGCAAGCAGGGTATCCTCTTCTCGAAAAACGGCTTCGAGTTCTCCGGATCGAAGATCGACCGGGCTTTCAGCTTTACGAAACTCGACCAGCATTTTACCCACGTGCAGCAACAAACCCAACACCGGGCAACGCTCTTCGGGAACCTCTCGACGGCGGCAGGCAATTACCGTTCGGCATTTGCCGGGCTGTTCGGAGGCATGGGCGGCAGCAGTGCACGCGAAGAGCCGCCAACGGTCAATCTCGGAAAAGCCGGGGGTATTCCGCTGTCGCCTACCGATTCGCCCGGCGGAGTGTCGGCCGGGCAGTTGCAACGCAAACCGGGAGAAAGCCCCGAAGAGCATATAGCACGAATCACGGCGCTGCTCGATGCCGCGGCCGAGGCGATGGCCATAGCTGCGATGGAACACCGACGCAGACTCGAAGAACAGAAAAGAAGAGCCAAAATGAAAATATAACCGAATTAGAAAATCTCAAAAGCCATGAACGACGAAAATAGGATCGACCTCTCGATCGAAATGTATGAAGACCTCAAGGAAACGCTTGTCAAAGCCATCAAAAACGCCAAAGCAGGCGGCGCAGGAAACGCAGGTTTGGATAATGTCCAGCTGGAACGGATCGAACGGCTGATAGAGGCCGCAGAGCTCTCGCAGGGACAGGTCGCACAGATGCTCGAACATCTGCAACGGCATACGGCCTTGCCGGGAGTAAAAACCGAGCAGGAGCGGGAATTTACCGACAGATACAACACGCTGCTGACGCAATTGGCGGGCAAACTGGGGACAATCAACCACGAGACCCAGCAAACGCATACATTGATCGAGCAGGTTGGGCAGGCCGTCGAAGCATTGAAAAGGCCCAATGCCCTGCCCGTGCAGGAGCACCGACATACTTATACGCTCGACATCAAATCCTCGAAAACATTTCTGACGATGTTCGCCATGCTGGGATGTATTTTCCTGCAGATCGCGGTTATCTATCAGATCGCAAGGAACAACCAACAGTTAGCTGCGAACGACCTGAAATACCGCTACGTGAAAATGCGGGGTGAGATCAAGGAAAGGGAGCTAATGGAGTTGGAAACGATATTCAGGGATGAGCAGCACACGGCCATACGCGATACCGTCCGAAACCAGGTCGAACGATACGAGGAAGCCGTAAGGCGGCGGGCTGAGCAGCTGGAACAGGCTTCAATTAAAGAGCGGAAAGCGTATAAGCTACTTCAAGATGCAGAGCATCTGAGAAAAAAGTAATTATTCTTAAAATCTCAAATCAGATAAGTATGATTCATAACTGTAAAATACCCAAAATACAGGATTGCATTTTTTTCGTATCGAAGATACCTAACAAGCAAAATATTTGTATATTTGCCGTCGCAAAGGTTTCCGAATCGCCGATTACGCGATGAAGAATGAAAAGGGAATGCAGTGAGAATCTGCGACAATACCCGTTGCTGTGAGTTCCTGCCCCAAACATGGGGCGCAAAAGGTTTTACAATCTTTGCCACTGGCCGCAAGGCTGGGAAGGCGTAAAACTGGAACAAGTCAGAAGACCTGCCGATGCATTTATAAGATTTGCAACCTGCGGGTGTACGGGTGAAAATCAAAACAGCGATTTCCCCCTGCATCCGGCATTCCGGTCTAATACGAGGCTTCCGACAGCCCTGCGAAAGGTGTGAATCCGTTTTGAATTTCTGTTGTGCCGTATCCCGCAAGGATACGGTTGATTTTTTATTTGTCAAACTTAAAATACAACAGGAATGAAAAAACTATTTACCCTTTTGGCAATCGCCCTGTTCGGCGTTGCGATGTGGAGCTGCTCGTATGATGACGACGATCTTTGGAAGAAGGTAGACGACCTGGACGATCGAGTAACCAATCTGGAGAATGCCCTCGCTCAAATGAATAAGGATATCATCAGACTTGAGGGACTTATTAATGCAATAGATGTAGGTGATCCCATTACGGGTTTTTCCGCAATGGATTCCGGAAAGGGCTGGATCGTAACTTTCGCCAGTGGCAAAATCATCGAGTTATATCACGGAAAAGACGGACAGGATGCACAAGCTCCGATAATTACCGTACTGGCAGAAGAGGGAATCTACTATTGGGCGATCACTATCGACGGGAAAACGGATTTCATGTATGCCGACGATGCCAAAACCCAGAAAATTCCTGTTACGGGACAGGACGGAACGACACCGGAGATCGGCGTAGACGAAGAAGGTTACTGGACGGTAAACGGCGACCGGGTTCAGTGGAAGGGGAAGGATCTGCCGGCCACGACCGAAGGATATACCTATCTCTTTACAGACGTTGTGGACAATGGTCGTTACTACACGTTCTACCTTGCCGATGGAACTACGATAGATGTTGTGAAGCGATTGAATGCCAGCATTAAGATTGACGCCGAACCGACCGAGCATTTCAAATTCGGACAGAGCCGTATTTTCCAATTTACTACCGAGAATGCGGTAGCCCTTGCCGGAGCAGCCACCGGGCCTATGGACTGGACGGTCAGCGCAAGTTTTAAAGACAATGCCGGGCGTCTGCGCATCATAGCACCTGCTGCGGATGGATGGGAACTCGAAGGAACAGTAACCGTAGGCGTAGTAGGCAGCGACGGAGCCGTAGTGACTGCCTCGATATTTGTCACTTCAAGCAGCTACGAACTGCGCTACCTCACTTTCGAGGACGAGGATTACAAG
>OHCR01000997.1_pt1 | contig 13796 bp, 8 predicted proteins | sample 1566831 | NCBI WGS metagenome assembly OHCR01 (sample SAMEA3879516, study PRJEB24766) | human gut metagenome | biome: human-associated habitat; feature: feces | place: USA | collected 1985/1987
CCAATGTGGAGCGTGACTTTGTGGAGCTACCCAGCCAGTTTATGGAAAACTATCTTCTCCAGCCTGAGGTGGTCACCGAGCTGCTCTCTAAGCACTACCAGACAGGCGAACCGCTCCCCGCTAAGCTTCTCAACAAAGCGATCCAAGCGACTCAATACCCCGTCGGTTACAGCACCATCCGACAGGTGATCTTTGGCAAACTGGATATGGCTTACCACACTTTAGCCGAGGGTGAGAGCCTGCCCGATGACCTCTACACCTACGAGCGGGAGACCCTACGAGGCACCACCCTGCGCGACAGGGAGCGTGATCCGCAGCATCCGAAGCACATCGTCGCCACCGCCTTCAGTCACATCTTCGCGGGAGGCTACGCTGCAGGCTACTACGGATATAAGTGGAGCGAGATGCTCGCCACAGACGCTTTCGAGCGATTTAGCGAGGAGGGGATCTTCTCTCCGACGGTCGCTGCCGACTTCCGACATCAGATCTTGGAGCGGGGTGACGAGCTTGACCCGATGGAGCTTTATGTACGCTTCAGAGGGCGCAAACCAACACTCACCGCAATGCTCAAGCGTGACGGCATTACACCAGCTAACTAGCTAAGAGAGAGAGAGAAGCTATGCGCCTTCGCTGGATCTGGTTTGCACTCATCTTAGGATTGCTCAGCAGTTGGTCCGCCGTGGGGCAGTGGCAGGCGCACTTTGCCGATCGCCCGCCGTATGGCGGGGGACGCTCGACAAGTTTCGCTGCGATCCCATCAGAGGGCTACAACTCAACGATGGCAAGCCTAGTCGCACGACCAACTACGCCTACATCAAGGCAAAAGTGCCCCTCAGCAAGCAGATGACCTGGCAGGGCAAGGTGCAACTAGACTACACCCCGACCAAGGGCAACAATGTGAAGCTCCTCCTCTACTGCTACGAAGCTCTAGCTGACGGCACCTTCAACTATGTGGTGCTCAAGATGGACAACAAACAGGCTCTCTTTCTGGCAGAGAGCAATGTCGCTCTAGAAGGTAATGGGCGCATCAGGCAAATCTCGCTTCACAAGCTAATCGAGTACCCTTACTTTGACGAGGTCCACGAAGATGGCGGGGTCATTGACTTTGTCATCCAGTATGATCCGACAGCTGAGGCGCGCTGGTCGATGTGGGTGCGACACCGTGCGACCGACCTCTACAAGTATGTGGGCAGTGCAGGCAGCACGCCCGCTGCGCCCAGCAGCTACAAGAGCACCTCGTTCCTCTTCGCTTGCGAGTACAGCAAGTCTCGGTCGAAGCACAGTTCGCTAGAGTTCCTTGACGTTTACCCCGCACTACGCTCTCCCGAGGAGTTGACTCGTGAGCGCAATGTGATCCCAGCGAGCCAGTTTTACCAAGAGTTTCGTCAGAGAGATCCGCTCACGGTCGAGATGCTCTGCGCCGAGCCGGCCGACCTCTCGGAGGCAATCATCGCAGTGGCTCCCTCGTGGGGCAAGCTCGCCACCACGACCGAGGGCAAAAGCATCTATATAAGGAGTGAGGCGGCGATCCCAGAGGGTGAGTATGCACTCTCCTTCCGCGGGGTACGGACCGCCAGCGCCAAGCGTGTCGAGAACGCGATCTACAGGATAGCCGTCGAGTATGACCAGCCGCAGCCTCGTCCAGACAGCTTGGCACTCACCTTTAGCGAGTTTATGGCCAACCCGCTCTCGGGTGCCTCTGAGTATATTGAGTTGCACAACCCCACCGGTCAAGTGCTCGATGCTAGTGGTTACTCGATCGGTGTGTGGCGACAGGGCAAGGTGACCACCTGGTACCCGCTGAGCAATCGTCCCTGTCCAATTCCAGCGGGAGGATATCATGCCTTCACCACTTCGGTAGAGGGCATCACCGCCTTCTATGAGGCACCGCACGATAGCCTGACTCAGAGCAAGACGCTGCCACAGCTTGCCAACAAAGGCTTCACCATCGAACTACTCCGCCATGCCGACTCAACGGTTGTAGAGACCTTTCGCTACGATCCGGGGCTCCTGGGTAAACTTTGCAGTCAGCGTGGCGTAGCCCTCGAGCGATACTTCTCCCCCACGGGCGACAAGAGCCACGAGTATTGGGGCGCAGCCACCCCGCAGGCGCACTTCGCTACCCCGGGGCAGCGAAATAGCATACAGACCGCAGGCAGTTCGCCTAGTGACACGATCCACCGCGCAGCTCCCCTACCGCTCTACATCACCGAGATCATGGCGCGTCCTACGGTCGACGGCTCCGAGTACATCGAGCTCTACAACCCCAACGACACCACGGTCAATACGGACCACCTCGGACTGGTCATCGTGCGGTCTGGGCACCCCTCCAAGGTCTATCCGCTCCCGCCCCACCCCACGGGCGGCATCCCCCCACGGGGCTACCTCGCGCTCACTCCCAGCACGCATCCGCTCGAGCGTCTCTACTACGCCAAGCCCGACAGCTTGCTCCTCTTCCCTGAGATGCCTCAGCTACCGGATAGCGAGTGCGCGATACGGCTCGTGCACTTGGCAAATGACAGCATCGTCGAGGAGGTTTACTACGACATCAAGACCTTCCCCAAGGCTCTGCAAAAGGTCAAAGGGGTAGCTCAGGAGCGCATCAGCCCAGACAAGCAGCCACAAGACTTGAGCAACTGGACAGCTGCTGAGGCGTGGGCTAACTACGGCACGCCGGGGCGGCAAAACAGTGTCTACGGACGCACCGCCACCTCTGACGAAAGTCTCGATCTGCCGAAGCGACGCACGCGCCTGTCGCTACCGCAGCTCGCCCGACTGGTACTCCAAGAGATCTCAGATGGTGAGACCCACTGCACAGCCACGCTATACGCTGCGGCGGGTTATCGACTAGCGCAGTATGACCACGCCAGCACCGAGACCCTCTGCCGAGCCATCGTAGAGCGGCAGAGCCTCGCTGAGCTCTTGCCCGCGACACTCACGACACGCGCCATCCTCCTCGTGGAGCTACGCCACCCCGACCGCAAGCGCGCCTACCCGCTCGTCAGCATCATCGCCAACTAAACACGTCCCGTTGTGTCAAAACGAGACGAGTAACGATTTGTAGGGGCGGACCTATGTGTCCGCCCGTTCTCGTTGAAGCACAGTATGACCTGTGGGCGGACACGCAGGTCCGCCCCTACAACGAGTTATTCCTATCTCTTTGACACAACGGACACCCTCCCACTAGACACTCTCGTGCGTCCCTATATGACGATGTCTTCACTATTCTTATCATGCTGAACTTGTTGTACATACGAGTTCCAAAACTGGTTCCCCTTTTGGAACTTTTTAGTTCCAACGGAGGAACTTTTCGGTTCCAAGGGAGGAACTCTTTAGTTCCAACGGAGGAACTCTACGATCCCTAGGGAGGAAAGGCAAAACTTTTCGAACTTATGATTTGATTCTTCCAGAGTTTCATTTGATTCTTTCGAAGTTTCATTGCTTACCTCCGTAGAGGGGGCGCTTGGCGGGTAAGGCTTCCAGAAATGGTCCCTCCCCCCTACAGCGGACTACTCGTACTCTCTGTTCCTCCGATAGTAGCTATAATTCCTAGTTACAGTACTTCTCCTCCTAGATGTCACACGTTTATCGAGATCCTTTGGATGCAATACGGGCTGTTATTTAATGATTTGTCAAGAGATAAGAACACATACTGGGTCTTACCCTTATCAGTTCTCTTATCACATGCAAATATCTATACTACAGAGTATTAAACCACATGTCATGTCCGGAAATGATAAGTTGTGGTATGTAATCCTGTCCGAATATGATAAATATTTGTCCGCAATTGATACGATGTTTAACGGTGTCGAGACCTAATTTTGCAACAGAAACAAGAGAAACAGATCACCGACCTCGTTCACGAGATGAACATTAGGTACAGGAGCTGCCTCCCTTCAAGATTAGTCATGAAACCGTTATTGCAAACCGTATGAAAAATAGACTTATCTCACTCCTTCTCTCCCTGCTTGCCTGCATAACATGGTGTACGGCGCAGGATGTTGGGATCAAGAGCAATCTCCTCTATTGGGGCACTGCTACACCCAATCTTGGCTTCGAGGTCAAGGTCGCACCACGCTGGACTTTCGATTTATCGGGTGGGTACAACTTCATCAACCCTATCAATAAAGATACGGGTATGAAGTGGCTGCACTTCTCAGTCGTACCAGAGGCCCGCTACTTCCTCTGCGAGGCGTTCAACGGACACTTCTTTGGTCTACACGGAGTCGTCGGCTTTTACAATCTCAATAGGCTAAACCTCCCTATCGGTTGGTTCAAAGAGCTCAAAGACCGCCGCATACAGGGGTGGGGCTACGGTGCAGGTATCACCTACGGATATGAGTGGGTGCTCGGTAAGCACTGGAATCTAGAGGCCTCCCTAAGCGCTGGTTACATACTCTTCGACTATACGAAGTACCAATGCGAGCATTGTGGTAAAGAGGTCGCCAAGGAAAAGAAAAACTACCTAGGACCGACTAAGGCAACGCTTTCTTTGATTTACACCTTCTAATCGTACAACTCACCAAAAGTAGTAGAAGACATGAAACACTCTATATTACATCTCACTACGCTCACATTAGTTGCTCTAGCGATGCTATGGCTGCCCTCAGAGCTTATCGCTCAGGAGGCTGTCAATCCACTAGATGGGCTTAGAGCCACTTCTCAGACGGTTGCAACCAGACAGGGGGCAAAGGCTGTTGTGGACTTTGACCTAGACCTCACCAACATGAAGCAACTGAAGAGCAATACGGTACTACAGATCGTTCCGACGCTTCAAGCCAACGATGGCTCTGCGCAGCTCGACCTGCCAGAGATCTCTATATCGGGTCGTACACGCGCCATCATGCTACGTCGTATGGACAAGCAGGTGGACATAATTCGTAACAAAAGCGGTGAGCAGCACTACCACTACACGGCAGAGGTCCCCTTTGCCTCATGGATGAAGGATGCTTCACTGATATTTCGTGCCAAGGGCTACGGCTGCGCTGAGTGCGAGCTAGGAGACTACACCACCCTACTGACACCCAATGCACTAGCCCCACTATACCAGCCTCAGTATCGCTATGCGATGCTCGTACCTGAGGGTGAGGAGACCAAGAGACGCGAGGAGAGCCTCACAGCTCAGATTACCTTCCCAGTCAGTCAGACGAGTCTCAATATGAACCTCGGCAATAACCGCGCTGAGATCAAGCGTATCGACGACAAGCTGACAGAGCTAACACGCAATAAGAACTTGACCGTCGATGCCCTATCCCTAGCAGGTTACGCATCTCCTGAGGGTAGCGAAGATCTTAACAAGCGCCTGGCTCAGGGACGTGTAGACAATGTCGCACAGCATATCGTTAGCAAGAGTCCACGCTTGAAGGGGCACTACACCTCAAGGGCTATGGGTGCAGACTGGGATGGTCTACGAGAGGCCATAGCAGCCAGCTCATTAGACCAAAAGGAGCAGATCCTAGAGGCCCTTCAGAAGGAGCCAGCCAGCGATCGCGCTGCAGCCCTACGAGCTATAGACGATGGACAGACTTATGCCCAGATGCTACAGACTTATTACCCACCGCTACGTCGTACCGTCATAACCTTCTCCTTTGTCGTCAAGGGCTTTGACCTGACGGAAGCCAAGGAGGTGATCAAGACACACCCGACACACCTTAGCCTAGCCGAGGTCAATCTAGTAGCCAATAGTTACCCTGCTGGCAGTGCCGAGCGGTACCAGACTTGGGTGATTGCAGCTGACGCCTTCCCCAATGCTGTCGAGCCTGCCACCAATGCGGCTATCATGGACCTGGAGGCTGGTCGCTATGCACAGGCGGTCAAGCTGCTAGAGCGCTACAAGAAAAACAGCAAGCTCTACACCCTCCTAGGCATCGCCTACGCTTACAACGAGCAGTATGACAATGCTCGTACCTACCTAACCAAAGCTGCTCAGCTCGGCTTGCCCGATGCTCAGCACAATCTCGATGAGTTCCTACACTACATGCAGGACAACTTCTAAGCAGATAGCAAACAATACAAACTATATATTCACCACTAATCAAATCAACTATTATGAAAAGTAAGCTTTTCCTACTGAGCCTCGTGGCTCTCATGCTCGCCTTCACAGCGTGCAACAAGAATCAGGACGAACCACAACAGTCCGAGACAGACGCTACCATCAGCGTCGCAGTTAAGTCGGCCGACCTCAGAGCTTATGAGGATGGCGCAGGCGATGCAGACAAGAAGGTCCAGAAGCTGGCCGTCATGGTCTATCAAGGAGGGGCACAGGTTGCCTTCAAGGAGGTAACAGATGGATCTCTCGAGGTTAAGGATATCGAGACAACAGCTGGTGCTAAGACACTCGTAGTCGTAGCTAACTATGCTGACAAGAGCCTCCAGGGTCTCTCTCTAGACAAGGTTAAGGCTCTAACGCACACACTATCTGCAGATGACCAAGACCCCAACAAGGGAACCTTCATGCTCACCGCAGAGCCTGTACCCGTTAAGCTTGATAAGGGCAAGAACTACTACGGCTACGCAGCTGGTGACGGCAATCTTATCTCTAAAGACAAGCCTATCGAGCTCAAGCACATCCACGCTGGTATGGCTCTGACGAACCTTACTGTAAAGTTCGCAGATTCTTACGCAAACCTCTATGGTGTCAAGTTTGACGAGGGTGAGCTGATAGCTCTCATCGCTAAGGCTCAGTCCAATGTCTTAGGTGAGTCTCTAGTCAACGCTGATGCTAACTACTTCTATGGTGCTGAGCTCTTTGGCAAGACTGACGGTAAGTACACTCCAGATAACTACACGGAGATGGCAGAGCTCAAGATGGCTCTCACAGAGACAGGAGCACAGACAGGCAAGGGCTTCTATGTCCTAGAGAACAACTCTGCAGAGCACCCAACCATCCTCTGTCTCAAGGGCGAGCTCACACAGGCTGGCGGTGATGCACTAACAGCCGAGCAGGCTGCACAGGCTGTAGAGGCTGGCTGGATCGTATCTGCTGAGGATCACTCTACCTACTATCCAGTACTTGTCAACTGGGAGAAGGACGGCTACACCTTCGAGGGTACGACTGACAAGAATGGTATCGTACGCAACAACAAGTACGAGATCTCTCTCACGATCACTGGTCCTGGTACGAACTCTCCAGAGGATCCAACTGCAGAGAAGGCCAATCTTGACGTCAAGTGCACGGTTCTACCTTGGGTCATCGTTAAGCAAAACGTTGTCTGGTAGACACTCTTTACAGATAGCTTTAGAGCCACCGTCTAGTTGTGGTGGCTCTAGAGCCATCTCTACGAAGTCGGAGAGTCTGTATCATATACAGATCACGAACGCATCATAGCAAACTATAAAATCAGACTAACGATCGGATATATTTGATTGCAGACTCTCCCTCTTGTCACTCTTTATTTAAGCACCCCATTGAGACACTAATATGAATATCGTACAGAGATGGATCAATAAGACAGCAACCACGGCTTGGATAGCGTCGATGGTAGTTCTCTTGTCTGGCTGTATCGCAGAGAATATCGAGGATTGTCCTCAACCATTCGAGCTGACCGTACGAGCTGTAGATATCTCCAACAAGGATATAACTTCTGATGGGGATGTTGAGAACGTGATCCTATTCACATTCGACGAGAATGGTAAGCGCATAGACAAGATCATCTTAACAGCCGAAGAGGTCAAGTCTCGCAAACCTATACACATCGAGCACTATGGCCCTAAGTCCCTTACTTTCGTAGCTTGGGGTAATGTGGCTCCAGAAGATGTAACACGACTAGAGTCCGTACAGCGCATCGAGGATGTACAGATGCCCCTACTGCGCACAGACGGCTTTGGGCAGTATCCTACAGACCTATTCTCAGGTCGATTAGATCGTCAGCAGCAGTACGGCGTACTCAAGCTAGGCGAACCCGCTACTATAGACATTTACCGACGCACCTGTCAGGTCAATGTGACAGTCCTAGGCTACGAGCAGTGGCTTGAGATCCACGGTGGCAAGAAGCCATTTGATCCTACCGACTATGCTTCAGCCCAGATACTCTTTGGCAAGTCCCTAGACAACTACTCTATAGTTGACACATACAGTGGTAATCCCACGACCTACCGCCTGACGGGATCTCTAGATGGATCCACAGGCGACTATCACATAGCACCCTTTAGGGTCTATCCGCCTATCGATGGCAAGCCATTCCAGCTAGACTTCTACGTCGGCGACAAATGCTTAGAGAGCTTTACAAGAGACTCTCGAGACACGCTCATGCTACCCGAGATAGGCAAGATGCTCAATATCCTCATTGACATGCGATCTGGAGATATATCTGTACAGATTGTTGTGACCCCGTGGAATATTGTTCACCAGTTTGTCATCTACTAAAGTCTCATTCACATGCAAAGTTTGAAATCCTATGAAACCATATAGACCTATACTTACATTGCTGCTCGCACTATCGGCACTCCTCTTGACAGCGCTGTCAGGGTGTAAGCGCAGTGAGCTGAGAGAGACTTTAGAGTCAGCCACCGTACAGCTCTCTATCCCGACGATGACCCTGCGCGGTGGGGAGCTCTTCGTAGAGGATCTACCTGTGCAGACGATCCGCATCCTAGTCTTCAATCAGACGGGAGGCGCTCTAGACGTGCAGAAGAGCTTTACCACTCCGACCGACCTCAGCGACTGGCTACGCGTAGAGGCTCACGAAGGAGCGAAAGATATCTACGTCATTGCCAACGAGAGTCCCGCTATGAGCGACGCTCTGAACAAGATTGTCTTCAAGCAAGACCTGCTCCGCATAGCTATCCCTGACGAGGATCCCAGCAGTGCTACAGATCCTCAGCCCATCTTGATGGTTGGTCAGGGTACAGCGACTCTCCTTAAGGATCAAAACGTAAAGGCTGAGATCGACTTGATCAAGACAAGAGCTAAGATCACGCTTGACTTCAAGCAGGCGACACCAGCCGATGACGAGATCATCATCCGTAGCGTCTCGATCGATCGTTTGCCTAAGACCAGTATGCTCTTTACGCCTGCACCTTATACGCTAGGCGAGACCTGGGTCTACAACCTAGACGACAAGGAAGCTACGCTAGTTAATAACGGAGAAGCTACCTCTTATATCGCTGACAAGACGCTCTACACCTACGAGAATATCGGTAATGCGGAGGACACAATAGGTCGTGCGCCTAGACTGCTTGTCACGGCACTCTACAACGGAGTCCCTACGACTTATACCGCTTATGTCAATGATAAGACGAGTAACGCGGATCATCACTACGCACTGCATCGCAACTGCCACTACCAGCTGACAGGTACGATCACCAAGATTGGAGCGCACAATGCGTTGGTACTGCAGACGAAAGTACTACCGTGGGAAGTGGAGGCGAGTGAGAAGAAGCTCGAGGTTCCTAAGATTGTGAGCCTCTCTCCCGATCCTACGAAGAACTACTACGTGACAGATACAAAGGCTATCGAGTTCAAGGTCAAGATAAGCTCCAGCAGCGATCCATCCAAGTGGCGCGCCACACTGACCAATGCGCTCGACTTCCGCTTTGACATCACAGGGGGCGCCGTACGAGAGGGATTAGCTGATGGTACTACGGAGTACACTGTTCGGGTTATCGCTACGAAGCCCGCAGGCGCCTCACTACGCTGTACGCAGCTACTATTCACCTCAGAGTATCTAGACCTACAAGGAGCTGGCATCCCAGTGACGGGCATTAGGATCTGTCAGAACAACGCTTAGCAACCATTAGAAGCATCATAGATTATGAATAGACTAATAGATATTTCTACCCGCTTAGTGGGATATGCCTTGATACTGCTGATGGTATCAGGCTGTGTTACGGAGAGGCCTGTGGCGTGTCCCGACGAAGGCTCCACAGCAGAACTCTCACTGCGACTCGCTGTGCAGGAGATCCGCTCGCTGCGTGCTACTACAGAGCCAGGGGTTGATGATCTTAATGAGAACAAGATCGAGAGCCTCCAAATCCTCTTCTACAAGGATGGTGCGCTCTACTGGTCAGTCTCTCCTGCGCCCTCCACGGATGGCAACTACAATATACCGATCCCAGAGGATAAGCAGGTAGGCTTCGATGGCAACTCTACGTATGACATCTATGTCGTGACCAACCTGACCTTCACAGCTCCACAGCAAGAGAGCGATCTAGCGAAGATCCCGGTTAGCGAATCGGTAGCTAAGCTGCCTAACGATAAGTTTGTCATGCAGGGTAAGACTTCCAAGCAGATCGACCTAAAGAGCACTGAGGGTAAGCAGCTTGGTACCGTTGAGCTACGTCGTGTAGCCAGCAAGCTACGCATCACGCCTACTGTCGCTGTCGAGGGATATGCACTAGATGGTACGATCCAGATTAAGTTCGTCGGAGCCACAGATCGTGGATGTCTTATAGCTGAGGAGGCAGCTACAGGCGTCTCCGCTATTGTCTATGACTATCGAGCTACTCAGGACCAGCAGCCTCAGCTCTTCTACTCTTACTATAGTAATTGGAGTAGCGATCCTGACCAGGCACCTTACTATCTCCTCACCGTGCCACTCAAGAAGGAGGGCGAGACGACCGCAGTGAACTACTACTATCGCGTAGCTCTCACGCCTGTGGAGCCGCACTTTACGGCCAATAAGCTCTACGACCTGAAGCTCGGCATCCATAAGCTCGGCTCCACGACTCCCGAAGAGCCTGTGTCAATCACAGGCAGTCTCTCTATCCTCCCCTGGACCATCTGCAATGATCAGTATGATCTACCCGCATCTAACTATCTGGAGGTGTCAGAGAGAGAGGCACATATCTACAACGTAGAGACTCATACCATATCTTATGAGTCCTCTAAAAAGCCAGTTACGATTCGGATCGTGGAGGCTAGCTTCAGCTATGTCAATGGAGCTACGGGACAAGCGATAACAGACGCTATCCCCACTTCCAGTGATCAGTACCCGACAGTTACCGTGGTGGGCAATCAGATCAAGATCCAGTCCACGCTACCTATCAACAACATTCCCAAGAAGATCCGCTTTAAGGTCAGCAATGGCATTGCTGAGCTAGACAAGGAGGTCACGGTCTATCAGTACCCCTCCCTCTTTATCACCCACACGATGGGTGCGAAGTCTTCGCGAAGACCTGACGGCACCTTGGCGCATAGCGGTCTGAACAACAAAGCGATCTACCGTATCACCGTTCAGAATCCACCCGCAGGTATGATCCTAGGCTTCCCGCCGAGAGAAAACACAAACTTCTATAAAAGTGAATGGGTAAGCGATGGTTGGTTATCTGGACACAATGAATATCAAATACAGCACTCTGACTATACCACCAAGCGAGATGCAGAGACTGCTCAGATGGTATCACCCAGCTTTGAGTTAGCCTCTCAGCTTGGAGCTACGCCTTCTATGCCCTACGATCAAACTCAAGAAGATTATACGATGTATGATAAGAAAACTGCTCTGTGCAACTGTGCTACCTATACAGAGACGCGTATAGTCAATGGCAAGGAAGTGATCCTCGATGACTGGCGACTGCCGACAGTGGCTGAGATTAGACTGATAGACCAGCTACAGAACGACCCCAACAGTGCTGTCCAGTCTATTATGACTGGTAGATACTACTGGAGTGCTAAGGATAATGCAGCCATAAGATTGCAAGGAGGTAGTGAAGGCTCCACTAGCGACGCTTACACCCGTTGCGTGCGAGATGTCAAGGATCCGACGATTCAGTCACATATACCATACAGATTAGACCGATAGAAAGTTATGACTAGAACGAAGATATTTCTATACCCCCTCCTGCTGTTAGCCTTTGTAGCGCTGACTGCATGCCAGCAGGAGCAGCGTACAGCTCCCGTAGATCAGGATGGTGAGCGGGTCTCTGTATCCTTTTCGGTAGATGTACCATGCTATGCCCCCATGCGCGCTTTGCAAGAGGGTATCGATGAGAACAAGATCGACCGGCTAGAACTACTCGTCTTCAACAAGGAGGGACTGATGGCAGACTACGCCCTTGCGACCAACCTTACCAAGGTTGGCGACAACCAGTACACCTTCACCGCTAAGCTGAAGCCACAGACAGAGCCGTGTGTCATTCACTTTGTTGCCAACCACAACTACGGGGGTACCGACTCGGGTCGACAGTACCTAGGACGTAAGGAGAGCGATGTACTCCTCTCAGACCTAGTAACTATGGACGAGGTAATCCGAACTAAAACCATCCCGATGTGGGCTCGCTATAAGTATAATGAGGTGAAGGAGGGTGACAACCTAGGGGAGATCAAGGTCCTGCGCTCTATGGTTAAGTTTACGCTAGAGAGCAATTTTGGTAAGCTCAAGGATGTTCACTACACACTGTGCAATAGCTACGACTGTGGTACCGTGGCTCCCTTTAAGCGAATTGCGATGCCAAACCTTGATGGAGCATTTAGCATAGACAATCGAGTGCCTACAGTGCCGAGAGAGACCTTCCTACCCAATGGGGATCTCGGATGGTACATAAGTGGTGAGCCCGTCTACGGCTTCGAGCGAAAGAATAAGATGGCAAAGCCTATCTCTTGTCTCGTGCTCCGAGCTAAGTATAATGGCGCAACAGAAGACTCTTACTACAAGATTGACTTCGTCAAGAGTGATAATCGTCTAGAGCGCTACGACCTGCTCCGCAACTACTGGTACAAAGTGAGCATCAAGGATGCCCTAGCTGCAGGTGCTCCCACATTAGAAGAGGCGCTCGCAGGACCTGCGGTCAATAACCTCGCACTCTCTGAGGAGCTACAAGCCTACCCCTCTTACTCCGACGGTAAGGGACGACTAGAGGTAGAGGCGGCCAACTATATCCTAACACATGGAGAGACGACGCTCACCTTTAAGGCAAATTATTACCCCGAGGGCAGTGCCACAGCTCAAAATGATAAGCTACGGATTGTTGACGTGCGCAATGCTACTGACTACAACGCCATAATTGGTAAGGATCGTGTCGATATCGATAATACCACAGGACAGATTACAGCAACGCTCGAACCGGCTTTGATTGGAACGAGTCGTATATCCGACATTATCGTAGGAGTAGCGGGTGACCCCGACCTCATGCGCATCGTACGTGTTGAGGTGAGAAAGCCTTACAGCTACGAGCTCTTTCAGGTCAATGGTCAAGCTGCGGTTAGCAATACGGTTACAGCTACTGTTAATCAGCAGAAGGGTGCACTCTCTTTCGTCATTACCCTACCAGAAGACTTTAGGGCGCAGCAGCTCCCGATGCGACTACGCTTCTTTACGGAGCACTTCTATCCAGATGCCTCCGTGGCAGATGGTGGCATGGGCAAGTTCTCCTTTGGTCTCGCCAAGGATGGCGCAAATCCTGAGGGTCGACCATGCTACACGACAATCATCTCTAGGCTGCCGGATGATCGAACGCTCAAGTGCACCTTCCTCTCTAACAAGAGCGCCTGCGCAGAGACCATCCAGGTGGTATCGCTAGAGCATCTCTTCGACACACAGAATGTCATAGTTAAATAAAGGTTAGTAGTTAAGGCCAACTGAGTAGCTTAAGAGGGGGGCTCTACTACTTGGTTGTGCTCATGAGACTGTTGCTGGATAGCAGCAGTCTCATGTTGTAACGTCACTCTAAGAGTGATGCCGATAGACAGGTCGGAGATGCGTATCTCCGACCTGTTTTTACGTTTCTACTGACTGGACTTCTTTCGGACCTTACCGAGGCAATTCGAGATTTGGGTGTGGAGATTTTTCTGTTCCTCGGAGCTACGAAAAAATTCTTCGGACTTATCGTTTGATTCTTCCGAAGTATCATTTGATTCTTCC
>OHCR01001001.1_pt1 | contig 13766 bp, 9 predicted proteins | sample 1566831 | NCBI WGS metagenome assembly OHCR01 (sample SAMEA3879516, study PRJEB24766) | human gut metagenome | biome: human-associated habitat; feature: feces | place: USA | collected 1985/1987
CGTCTGATTTCTCAGAATCGGTTGATTCTACAAATATAAACTACAGCCTTCCCTTATTCCCTGCTGCCATGGCAGGTAAAATAAATCACCTGATACTCTTTCGCGATCTCTGTAAGGAACCGCATTGCTCCCTTGGTCCGGTTCTCATCCAGATTCACAAAAGGGTCATCCAGAATCAAAAACGGCTTCTGTTCCTCATACATGGCTTCCACCAAAGCAAGTCTCATACAGATACCGATCAGGTCACGGTTGCCCAGACTCAGGTATCCGATGTCTCTGGGCATATTTCCTTCAATCACCTGTAATCTGGTATTGGCATCCATCTGATAATTTTCGCATTCCGTTCCCGTGAGAATTCTGTAATATTTCCGGAACCCCTGCATGACAGGTTCTGTATATTTCGCAGTGAACGAACTCTTTGCCTGTTCCAACAGATTTTTTGTCATTCCAAGCAATTCATATTGTTTGAGTCTTTCCTCTGTCTTCTCCTGCAAGGCTTCCAGCTCTTCCTGCATATTTTCCACAGTATCCCAGGATTCCTGTAAGTCGGAAAGTTGTTTCTGATAGCTGTCAATGGTCTGAAAACGTTCTTCCATACGCTCCGAAAGGACCTGCATTTCATCTGCCAGACTTTCCAGGGATTCCTCTCCCTCCGGGATCTTCAGTGCCAGAAGTGCCGGAATGTCCTCTTTCTCTTCAAACGCTTTTATCTCCTGCTCGATTCTCCTATATTCCTGTAACTCCTTCTCATAATCCTTTCTATGACTTTCCAGTTCGGCCAGCTGTTCTTCCGGGTGCTCCTCCGGAATCAGCTGCAACGACATCAGATAATTTTTTACCTGTTCTGCCAGCGCTTCGTATTTCTGCTTTTGCTGTAAATATTTCTTTTGTTTTTCCAGTAAAAGCTGTCTCTGTCTGCACTTTCCCGCCAGTTCATGCAATGCTGCAAGATAGTTTTGTGTTTCCGGTACTTCTCCGTATTCTGCAAAAAACTGCTGTAAATCTTTCTGCAGTGCGGCAATTCTCGCAGTCTTTTCATCTGATCCAGCCTGCTTCTGCCGCTCCAAAAGTGCCTCGTAATCTCTTCTCTTATTCTGCAGTTCCACAAGCCAGGAGGTCAGTTCCAGTCCTTCCCGAAGTCCCCAACGAGTGCAGAAATCCTCAATCTGTCCTTCCTCTATGCAGACCTGTGCCTCAAGTTCTTCCATTTCCTGTTCCAAACGGGAAAGCTCGGTATTTTCTCCCGTTTGGTCTTTAGATCTGCCTGCTGTAAACAACAGTGCCGCTGCCACAGCTGCAATTCCCAGTACGACCAGGACTCCTCCGATCACTCCCTGTCCCAACAGGATCACAGCAAAACCACCAAGCGATAAAAGAATGCCAAAAAGCAACAGCATTTTTTTCCTTTTACCTGCTTCTTCCTGCTCCCGTAAGCATCTGGCATCTTCCTGTGCCTGTATGGATTGCAGGGTTTTCCTCTGTATTTCTTTCGCCTGCAGAAGACTTTTTCCTTCATTGCGGTTCGTCCAGGCATTTTTTACACTGTCGATCTCCGCCTCCTGCGGCATTCCTTCCGCAAAATATCCGGAAAGCTCCTCTAACCGCCTGCTCTCTTCCCCTGACAGGGCATTTTTTCTTGTTGCGCTTTCCAGGCTCTCAAGTTCTTGTGCCTCAGCATATTTTTCTTCCAACTGCGCATTGTCCGCCATGGGAAAATTATCTTTACACTGCGCCTGTTCTTCCTCTGTCAGGCAATAGATTTCCATTGCCTTGCGGACAGAAATCCCCTGATTGCAGACGGCTGTTTTTTCGCGTAATTCTTCCCCTTTTGGTATCACGCCGTTAAAATAGCTTTCCGCTTCTTTTAAAGTCTGCTGTCTCTGTGCCATTTTTGCACGCAGATCCAGGTACTTCTCTTTTTTCGCCTGTTGATCCTTATAAATTCCCAGTTCCTTTTGTCTCTCCTGCAGTTCTGTCAGTTCCGCAGAAAGCTTTTCTCTCTCCTCGATTGCCGCCTTTTTCCGGGTATCAATACTTTCCATCGTATTGTGTATCTCCTGCCCGTTACGGATCTGCGTCTTCAGTTCCGTAATGCGGTCCTTGCTCTGACGGAGCGATCCGGTCTTACGAGAGGGTGACATGCTGTTTAACAGATCGTTCAACCGCTTGTCCGCTGTCTCAAAATTATTGATATCATCCGTGTTCTCCGCCAGATTCCCGATTTTGGCATTGATACCGTCCGTAACAAAGGTCTCGCAGTCATTCTGTGAGATAAAAATCGTCCGTTCAAAGGATCCTGCGTCGATCCGGAACAACTCTTCTCCCAGATTTTGTGTAAAATCACTACACGGCAGATGCGTTTTCGCATCCGTCAGCTGAAATTCATCTTCTGCGCTTTTACTTCCGAAGGTTCTGCGGACAGAATATTGTTTCCCTTCACTTTCGAATTGCAGTTCTCCGCCGTAGACCCCCTTTTGCCAGGGACTGTATCTCTTTCTCTCGTTTTCCAGAGGATCTCTCTTCCCTTCATTCCGGAATCCGAACAGCATTACCCGCAAAAAAGCCGCCAGTGTGCTTTTTCCCCAGCCGTTTTCCTCACAGACGGTGTTGCAGCCATCTGTAAAGTCATATGTAAAATCACTTAGTTTTCCAAAATTCTCAATGTGACATTTGATCAGCTTCATGCGTCCAGGATCTCCTCTCCGGCCAGTGCCTGCAATCCGTAATGTATCACTGTCGCCTTATCCTCTTCCGACAGATCCTCTCTGCCCATAACCGTACGGATAAATTCTCCTTTTAAGGACTTATCCTTTGCAAAAGCAGCATAATCCACCAGGTACTCCGAGCTGTCCTTAATCTTCACATAATAAAAGAGGTTATTAAACTGATGTAACAGGAAATCCATATCCTTTTCACTTTCCACATCTATTTTCCCGACCAGTTCATACTTGATCAGACTTTTCTCCGGGTAACCTTTCCCGGCTGTCTCGGCTCTCATCCGTTCCATGATTTCCGTCGTGGATTCACAACCGGTAATATCTACCGGAATGGTATAGAGCTTCCGGGATGCGAAAGGAATAAACGTACTGTCAATTGTACCTGTCAGCTCATCAATGTCAAGCATCACAAAACCATGCTCTCCGCATTCGTCAAACCCTCTGCCCTCCAGACAGCCGGGATAACAATAGACGCCTCTCGCATCCAGACGCTCTTTTTTATAGCTGTGGATGTGTCCCAGGGCAAGATAATCAATTCCCTTATTTTTCAATGCCGTCAGATGAATGATCTCCGCCTTATCTCTCGCACTGTATTCCGATTCCTGCCCATGCAGGACTACAATGTTGCATTGATCCACATCCAGTGACAGCGTATTATATATGCTTCCACTGTTTTCCGGTGTCAGTTCCACCCCAGTAACCGCAACTCCCTTACCGGAGGTATTCTCCGTCCCTGAAAGTTCATAGCTTGTCCAGTTGTTCCCAAATAGATGAAGATTCTCCGGAAGTTCCGAAAGACCGGACGTAAAGCTTCCTTCGTCATGATTCCCCTGTAAGTAATAAAAAGCTATTTTGGGATATCCCTGAATTAAGTCTTTTACCACATTCCGGGCGGTAGCGGATACGTTTTTCGTATCGAACAGATCTCCTGCGATTATGATCGCCGCCACGCCCTGCTCTGCCCCGTAGGTAACCATATTCTGAAAAGTAGTCAGCAATTCCGTCTTGCGTTCTCTCGCTTTTTCTTTGGTCAGATTTGCACTCATTTTGGAATCCAGATGGATATCCGCACAATGGATGATTTTCATATTGCTGCCTCCCGCATTAACCCTGTAGCACCTGTTTCAAAAGATTGGAACTATGCAGAATCTCATTCGCAAAACCGCATCTGTGATGCTCTCGTTTTGCAGACATATTCATTATATACGAATCTTTGTTCGATTACAACAAAAACGTATCGGTAGTGAGACATTCGATCTCATTTTCCGATACGTTTTTTTCAGATGTTGAATCACCTATGTTTATGACTATACCTGCAGTCTGCCGGCTGTAATAAGTTTGCCGCTTTTTCTGTCAAATAACAGAATATCTTCTCCACCGATCTCGAACTTCACTTCCTGACCGATCTTGTAAGCGGTATTGCCAAAGACTACGCCGGTCAACAGGAAATCACCGATACGAAGCTTAATCGTGGATTCCATACCGGTGGGCATGGCACCGTAGATCACGCCGTCCAGACCTGCACCATCGTGTAATTGCAGGGCTTCGGGACGTACACCGATGACAAAATCCTCGTTGGTGATCACGGGAGCTTCCTGCAGTGCATAATCATCTTCGTTCACTCTGGCAATATGATACTTGAAGACTTCATCCTTGTTGGATTTCTCCACGGCTTTCTTATCCTGCATTTTCTCTTTGTGACGGGCTGCCTCATCGGCTTCGTTCTTATCTCTCTCAGCGAACCATCTCTGCAGATCCAGGTGTTCTTTCGGAACAAACTTTGCCTTTCTACCGTCTAAGATTGTCACATCCAGGCTGCCGTTTTCATTCTGCACACCCTTGGCTTCGATAAAATTAATGGAAGGATTTCCTACGAAATCAGCCACAAACAGGTTGTTGGGTCTGCTGTACACGGTCAACGGTGCTTCATACTGCTGCAACACACCGTTGTTGATCAGGCAGATCTTCGTTGCCAGTGTCATAGCTTCCATCTGGTCATGCGTTACATATACGAAGGTGCTTCCGGTCTCCACATGCAGACGCTGTAACTCATATCTCATTTCCAGACGGAGTTTTGCGTCCAGGTTAGACAGCGGCTCATCCATGAACAATACCTGGGGTTCCGGCGCCAGTGTTCTGGCAATGGCAACTCTTTGCTGCTGTCCACCGGACAGTTCTGCAGGATAACGATTCATGAACATTCCGATCTTAACGATACGGGATACTCTGCGTACTGCCAGGTCAATCTCTTCCTTGGAATATTTTCTGACCCTGGTTACTACCTTGCCACCGGATACGACTTCGAATTTCTCGTTAAGTTCTTCCCCTTTTTCCTTATGACCTGCCAGGATGCTGTCCAATTTTGCAGTCAGTTCCTGCTTCTTTTGTTTTGATGCACTTTCTTTGTCTGCTGCCTCGTGGAGTTTGTAATTATACAGCTCCTTTGCAGTATAGATAGAAATGGTGTAATTATCGATCAGCTTCAGATAGACCATATCCAGGTCTAATTTTCCCTTTTTATCTCTGCATTCCTCAATGAGTTTTACCAGCTCTCCCGGATTCTCCAGTGCCTTGATCATGCTTTTTAAAGCTTTGGCCTCCTCATCGATCACGGGAAGTTCTTCCTTGATATTGCCAAGTCCGAAGGAGATGTTCTGGTATACCGTCATATTCGGCCACAGTGCGTAGTTTTGGAACAGAAATCCGACTTTTCTCTTATTTGCGGGAACATTGATCCCCGCTTCACTGTCGAATACCACCCGGTCTCCGATCTTGATCTGCCCGCTGGTAGGGGTCTCCAGACCGGCGATCATACGTAAGGTAGTGGTCTTGCCGCAACCGGAGGGACCAAGCAGAGTGATAAAGGAATTGTCCTCCATATCCAGACTCAGATCATCTACCGCATAGAATTTTCCCCAACGTTTTGTAACATGTGTTAATTTGATTTCCGGCATAGTTATTTACCTCCGATACCTTCATCCAGGCTGGACCCGGTCAGTTTATTTACCAAAGTGTTAAAGATCAGGATCGTTACGATCAGGATCAGGTTGATGGCGCTGGAGAATGCATACAGTCCCATCTCATCGAAATAATCCAGTGTCGTGGAGAGGATAAAGCCCTGCGTACATAACAGTAAGAACAGAGACAGCTCTCGCAGACAGGTCATAAACGGAAGCATATATCCGTTGATAATGGAAGACTTCTGGATCGGAATGATGATCCGCAGCATCCGCTTGTACCAGGGAATATCCTGGATGATGGCCGCTTCCTCAATCTCTCCCGACAGCTGCAGCATGGAGTTCAGTGCACTTCTGCTGGCGAAAGGAATGTACTTGATCACGCCTGCGATGATCAACAATGTGTAAGTGTTGAACAGGTTGATCTTGTCATTGGAGAACAGGATGAAGAAAGCTGCGCCCACTGCCAGGGACGGCATCAGGTACGGCAGGAATGCCACACCATTGACGTAATTCGCCCACTTGCTTCTCCGGTTCTTGGATACTGCATAACCGATCAGGGTGCCGATCGTACCTGCGATCAGAGCACAGCAGACAGCGACTAACATTGTTCCCTTGAATGCTCTCCAGATCAGCGGATTGTGGAGGATACCGGGCTGTCCGTACAGAGCACCGGCTCCGTTGTTATCCGTCAGCCACCACTTGGTGGTCAGAGCGCTGGAATCCATGGTGTACAGGAAACTATAATCTCCCGGATTCGGAAGGAAAGTCTCCAGTGCGAAGGACAGGATCGGGAAAATACTGGTGAAGAAGGTGATGACGATCAGGATGACCGCGATCAGATATTTCCCGACTTTTCCTAAGTTGATCTTGGAGATCTGTCCGGATTTACCGGTAACCGTCGTATAATTTTTACGGCTCTTTAAGCTCATCTGGTTCATTAACAGGATCGCCACACCGAAGATCATCATGATGATGGCAAGAATACTGGCTTCCCCGGTATACTTGGAGTTCATGGAGATGTACTTGGTGGACAGAGTGGTCAGTCCCAGGTAGTGAGGTACGGGATAACTTCCCATGGCGCTTCCGAATACCAGCAGGATCGTGGAAAGAATCGCCGGTTTGACCATGGGTAAAGTAATACGGAACATGGTCTTCCACTTCGGTGTATCCAGAATCGTCGCTGCTTCCTCCAGATTGGCATCCATGTTGCGGAAGATGCCGCCGATCAGTATGTAGGCAAAGGGGGCATAATGCAGTCCCAATACTACTGCACTGGGGAACAGCCCCAGGCACCACCATTTGGGCATCGTAATGTGAAAGAGCGAAGCCAGCAGTCCGTTGGAGGTTCCGGTGACTGCATTACTGTTGAACACATTCTGCCATACCACAGCCAGTGTCCACTGGGGCATGATGTAGGGGAAAATAAAAATGGAGCTTAAATATTTTTTACATTTTAAATTGGTTCTCGTAATTAAGAATGCGAACAAGCCGCCGAACAAAATGGAGATCAGGCAGGTAAAAACTGCCAAAAGAACAGTATTTAACAGCGGTGTCCACAGATTTGTTCTCGCCAGTTTACTGGTGAACAGATCCACATAGTTAGCAAAGGAATATCCGCTTGCTTTTCCGGTAAGATGTGCATCGATGGTGCCCGGATGGATCTTGAAGGTATCCTCGACGATTGCCACGATCGGCGCCACTGTGGTAAAAGTAAGTACGATACCAAACAGAAGCAGAATGATATTTTGTGGCTTGGAGAAATACGTCTTGATCTTGTTCAGAACAATCACCATCTTGCTTGTTTTTTTTGTGGCACTCTGATTCATGGTTAACCTCTCTTCCCAATACAAGCTTTTGGTCCTGTAAACCATCCACCCCTGCGAATAAGAAAACTGCTACTTACATGCAGGCATGATGTAGCAGATTTTCTTATTCTGACAGGACAAATAGTCACTTTTTTATATCATATATCACTCAGCAGTATACTTCGGTAACAGCTCGATCCAGCTTCCTACCGTGAAGGATACGGATGCACAGTACTCAGGATCTTCCAGCACCAGTTCGCCATCGGTAGACCACCAGTCGAAGCCTCTGTCATTCTTGCTCTCGTATACAACATTACCGTTCTCATCATTACCGCCGGTGCTGTGCTGATAGGTAGCTTCGATTGCCTTTGCCACTTCAGGGTTAGCGGAATAACCGCCCATGTCTTTGCCCCATGCGCTGAAGCCGTCTTCCGTACAGGTCATGTATGCGATGAAAGCACATGCAGTCCAGGGCAGCGGGCTGTTATCAGTAACGAACAAGTAATGACAGTAACCGTAGCCACCAATTCCCTTATAGCCATCCTGATAAGCGGCAACCTTGATATTGTTCACAGATACACCTGCGGACTCTTCTACGGAGCGCAGTTTACTGTATACTAACAGTCCACACTGATCGGTAGCGGAATCGGATACCAGCGTATTACAGATAGGTCCATCATCGGTCTGGGCATTGTAGCTGCCTACCCAGAGCTTGATCCATGCCAGGGCATATTTACCATCAGCGCCTAAGCCTAAATCATTTGCCTCGGATTCCATCTCATCAATCGTGGGCTGGAAGTAAGCCTGCTCATCAGCGGGTAATGCATTGAAAGCATCCTTTAACATGGCTGCGTATTTGTCTTCGGTCAGCATGTACAGGAAATTCTTACCTACAACCTCGGAATCAATATCCATGAACAATGCGTGAGTTCCTTCCGCTACGAAGTCCCAGCAGTTGTCATATACTTTATCTCCGGTACAGTTGTATTCGAATACCTTATTCAGCGTCTGTAATGCCAGATAACCGTCCACCGCATCTGGTGTGGTTCCGTTAGCCTCTGCCCATTCCTTGGGAATGAACGTATCCAGTATTCCGGTCTGTGTCATCTTGGATTCGATCTGATTACCATCCTGGATCAGGGTCATTGCGAAGGTTCCTTCCGGCTTCAGGGAATCAGCGGTCAGCTGTTCAAAGATCTTGTTGTTCTTAGGCTGCTGCCAGTCAAATTCCATGCTGTAAGAAGGATCAATAGACTGCAGATACTCGATGAACAGAGGAAGTGCTGCTTTACCACGGCTGGAATTACCTACACCGTAAAAGGTCTTGCCGTTGGATTCTTCAATGGCCTTCTGTGCCAGTTCCTCCATGGTCATTCCTTCTGCCTGTTTGATGATCTGCTGAGTTGCAGTAAGATTTGCGTCGTCGGCTACCTCCGGGGTCTTGGTCTCTGCCACCGTCTCGGTTCCGGCTGTCTGTGTGTTATCTGCGCTCCCAGTTGCCTGGTTCTGGGTCTCGCTGCTGCCGCATCCGGCTAACATACCAACACTCAGTGCACAGATCATAAGTAACGATACTACTCTTTTCTTCATATGCTGTCCTCCCTTGAAACATATAGTTTGTATAACCCTTCATGGTCCACGTACTTGGAATGGGATGTTTCCCACTTCCGTTCTGATGATTCTATTATACGTTGGGAATTCAGCAATTTGTATAAGGCAAAACTGTTATTATTTTAATATTTCTGATACTATGTATAGTTTTTCCGATATTTTATCGTTTCTTTTGTGCATCTTTGTTGTTTTACATGCTTCTATCCTGGTATTCGGAGGGAGTAACACCAACAATCCTCTTAAAGCTGCTGGAAAAATGTGCAACATCACGATAGCCTACCTGTTCTGCGACTTCATACACCTTATTCCGGCAGTCATTCAACAGTTTCATGGCAGTGCGCATACGAACTCTGGTGATGTATGCCGCCACCGTATAATCCGTCTCCCTTTTGAAAGTATGACTCAAATGTCCTTCACTGATCCCCAGGTGCTCTGCGATCTCTGCCACACACAGTTCCGGATCCCCATAATGAGCGGAAATATAGTCTACGGCTGCCATGACATATTTGCTCTTGTCGCCTTTATTTAAGACCAGTTCGGGAAGCGGCTCCTCCTTTCTGTTTTCCAATTTTTCCTGTGTCCTCTTACGTTTCTCCAGTGCATTGTTCATTGCCTGTTCCAGTTCCCCGTCTCCAAAAGGCTTTAACAGATAGTCACTGGCCAATAATTTCAGGGCGCTCTGCGCATAGGAGAATTCACTGTAAGCAGTTAAAAAGATCACACTGACATCATTGCCTTCTGCCCGCAGTTCCTTCAGCATTTCGATGCCGTCCATTTTGGGCATACGGATATCGCAGATCAGCAGATCCGGATGATATTTCCGCACGGCTTCCAGTCCTTCGATCCCATTGCCGGCTTCCGCCACGACGACACAGTTCAGTGCCTGCCAGTCTGTCTCCATCACGATTCCTCTGCGCACCAGCATCTCATCATCGATCACGATCACTTTGTACATCGTATTACTCCCTCCATTGTCTCTTCCCGTTTTCTGTATATTCCCCACTATCCGGTAAAAATTCCTCTCTGTCCGTTGCTCTGTATCGGTTCCTCAGGCTTCTCCGTATCTTACCGGCAATCGTAATGTCACTTTCGTACCGTGGACTTCGCCTTCCTCTTCTGTTCGCTGTCCGTCCGTAGGGTTTTCGGCGTTTAAGGTAAGACTCTCCATATGAATGCCATATTCTTCCCCATAGGTCAGCCGGATGATCGTGTCCACATTGGATACTCCGATATGCCCCACCAGCTGCTCCTGTCTTCTGTGATTGATGGCATCCATCCATTCTTCAGGAGCGCCACAGCCGTCATCGGTTACTTCAATACACAGAACATCTTCCTGTTCTGTGATCCGCACAAGGATATTTCCTTCTTCACTCTCCTTTAATCCGTGCAGTACCGAGTTCTCCACGATGGGCTGTATGATCAGCTTTGGGATCACGCACTCTTCCAGTCCCTCCTGCAGATCCACGGTGTACGAGAACTTATCATTGAAACGGATCTTTTGGATATCTACATAACAGTTCACCAGTTCCAGTTCTTCTTTCAGATAGATGAACTGTCTCTTGGAGATACTGGTCCTAAGGATCTTCGCCAGTCCCGCCGCCATGGTAGCGATCTCCGGGATATGGTTGGCCTTCGCCACCCATTTCATGGTGTCCAGTGTGTTATACAGGAAATGAGGATTCAGCTGTGCCTGCATCATGGCAATATGGGAAGCATTGAGTTCCTTCTGCTTCTCCACCTTATCCTGCACGCTTTGCTCCAGTTCGTTGGCCATGATATTAAAGTTCCGGGACATCTGTCCCAGCTCGTCCTCTCTGTCGGAGACGATCCTGACAGTAAGGTCTCCTTCCTGCAGTGTACGCATGGCCGTATTCATCCGTTCGATAGGACGGGTCATATTTCTACCCAGCCGGGAAGCCACCAAAACACACAGAATGACACTGATGGTCAGCATCACGATCAACACACTGTACATGGAGTTCAATACTTCTGTTGAAAACACGCTGGGACAGGACAATGCAGTATACAATCCACTGTCTCCCAGCGGCTGGACCAGCAGTTCTCCGGCACGATATACTCCCAGCAGCTTATGACCAACCATGAGTTCTTCCCGGATCTGCTCTTCCTGCAGGTTACCATTATCATAAATGGTTCTCCAGAAGGGGTCCATGATTGCTACCTCCGCTTTGGCATTTCCCTTATCATGAAGCACTTTTTCAAAATTTTCTGCGCGCATGCTGATCACAATATAACCTTCCGGTATACCGTCTTTTCCCATAAGTTTACCCGCTGCATACAATAAAATCTTGCTGTCATTCGTATCTGCCCGCCGCAGCACCAGCGTCTCTTTACTATCCTCGACTGCTTTCAGGATGCCCCAGTATACCGGCAGATCTGTCTTGGCACTTCCCTGTGCCGTAGTGTAAATACATTTTCCGTTTTTATCATACAGATCAAATTGGGCATATTCTCTGTAATCAGCCACTTCCCGATAGAATTGCAGGTAAATCTTGCTCTTCGACCAGGTGTCATCTTCACCTATCTGTTCCACGATCCGGGTGTTAGCATTTATATTCTCCACTACCGCCTCGAACTCCTGAAACAATTCCAATATGCCAGCATCTATCTGTTCCGCCTGCTCTGTTACTTTTTTCTCATAATCGCTGTTGATCTTGGTCTCCATAGTCTGGATCAGGAATACCCCAAAAAGCAATAACGGCAATAACGCAACTACACCGAAGCAGACCAGCAACTGTCTGTGAAACGACTTTTTAATCCACTTTTTCATCTGTTCTCCCCTGTAACGTCTCCCATGTGTTCAGAATTTTTTCCTTTTCCTGAGAAGCCCAATGAATATCATAATCGATCGTTTTTAATTTTGTCTGCTCCGGTGCTGCATACTCTTCCATATCATTGCGGACAGTTCTCCGGAAAAAGACTTCCTCCACCAGTCTCTGTACATCACTACTGACGGTAAATTCCAGAAATAATTTAGCATTTTCCATATGCTTTGCGCCCTTGACGATCGCTGTAGCGTCCGGTATGGCACTGGTGCCGTCCGTGGGGTAGATCACTGTAATATCTGCCCCTTCCAGAATCTTTTGTCTCGCCATTCCCTCTGTGGTAATACCTACCAGTCTGGTTCCGGCATTGACTTCCTCCAGTACTGCTACAGATGAGGGTGACAGGTAACCATCCAGTGCACCGGTAAAATCCTCCAGCGTCTTCTGCTCATCCTGATCCGATACCTGAAGCATCGTACAGAGTGCTGTATAACTACTGCCGGATTTCGTGGGATCTGCGAACGCGATCTTTCCCTTCCAACGATCGGTCTGCAATTCCTCCCAGGTTCTGGGAGCCGCTACGGGATAGACCAGTTTATTGTTATAGATAAATACAGTCGGCAGCACAGAAAAGGGCGTATAGGCATCTCCCTCCGTGCGATACTGTTCCTCAATTTGATCTATTTCGCTGACTTTATAAGGTTCCAGATAGTCTCTGCACTCCTCAAAATTTTCAACACCTCCACCGAACATGACGTCAAAGGTACCGGGTGCATCCTGTTGTAATTCATCAAAAAGTGCCAAAGTATCTCCTGCTTTGAGCTCTACAAAAATCCCTGTACGTTCCTCAAATTCCTTGATGATCGGTTCGTATACATCTGCTTTGTGAGCGGTATAGACGATCAGTTTTCTGTCCTCCGGGATCTGATAGACCGTCTCTTCGGACTTGCTGCAGCCAGTAAGTAACAGGAGCGCCGCAGTCAGTCCGGACAGAACAGATATTGCTGCTTTATGTTTTTTACTATACGAAGTCCTCATAACTTTGCCCTTATCTTTTTCGTTTGTTTATTTTCACTGTATTGTTTCTGTTATCTCTCTGGTTTTTCGATTTTGCTCCCGGCTGCTGTCTGTTGCAGTCTCCGCATCCGGTCGTACTGCCCATACATTTTTTGCACTTCGTTCTCCAGGATGTAGTAGTGGCGGATGTATGGGATCAGCAGAATCAGGATCACTATGGGGAGTAATAAGGTAAAGAGGCTGTCGGAGATCACACTTAAGACGATCGCCAGCATCTCTAACAACGCAAAAGTCACCGTAACGATCAAATGGATCAGGCGCTCATGTTGGAAAAATCCTACCTGCACCAGATGCTCCTTAAGCTTGTCCTGAACCATTTCCTGCATGGCCTGTTCCTCGGTATCCGTTTTCTCTATGTCAGATTTCTCTATGTCAGATTTCTCTGTGTCAGTTTTCTGTGTATCCGACTGTCTCTGTATAGCCTGCGTTGAGTATTCACCGTGCTGTGACAATGTCAGTGCTCTCTGCTCCATTGTCTGAAGCCACTCATCTATCTGCTTTCGATATTGCAAAATGCGCTGCTCCATTATTTTCCCCACCTTTCCGGTACTTGTATTACTCCATCATAGCTAGCCTTCTATTGTTATATAGATAGTTTTAAATGGTATACAATAAGAGTGTTAGTATTCATCAATGTGCATATTTATAAAGCTTTAGATTTTTCTAATAGCTTTAGGTACAAATAAACGAATTGGGAGTAAATTTTTTATAAGACTTATGCCGCCCAAGCGCAGCATAAGTCAAAATAAATATTCTACAACTTTTCATAAAAACAAGCAGAATTGGCTTTATGCCAAAAGACCAAAACAGACA
>OHCR01001017.1_pt1 | contig 13534 bp, 9 predicted proteins | sample 1566831 | NCBI WGS metagenome assembly OHCR01 (sample SAMEA3879516, study PRJEB24766) | human gut metagenome | biome: human-associated habitat; feature: feces | place: USA | collected 1985/1987
GCACTGCGTGCCTTGACCTGTGCCTATTTAGCACGGACCTCTGCCGAGGTCCTTACTCATAGATACCCCGCCAAAAACCATACAGTTAGAACTTTCTAATGCGTAACCCCTGATTTCAGGTGGTGTTGGGGCTGTATTTTCATTCGTTTTTGGTATATTGCAAGTTGAAACGAACATGACATATTAGAAGCAAATATATGATACTAACGGTACTATCCACCGACCATCTACTTCTGTACGGCTCTATACTGGCTGTACTAGGATTATTTCTAAGCAAAACTGGTTTTAGATTTGGGCTACCCACCCTGCTCCTGTTCCTAGGTGTGGGAATGGCAGCGGGTGCCACTGGCTTCATCAATTTTGATAGTCCTGTGATCGCACAGGCGATCGGCTCGGTAGCTCTGGTGGTGATCCTCTTCTCGGGTGGTATGGATACCTCCTTTAAGGAGATCAAGCCTATTATGGCACCTGGAGGGCTCCTAGCTACAGTGGGGGTGCTATTGACTGCACTATTCACGGGCACCTTTATCTACTTCCTTTTCCAATGGCTAGATATGGGGATCAAGCTCACGTTTCTACAGTCGCTCCTCTTTGCCAGTGTAATGAGTTCAACTGACTCGGCGTCGGTCTTCTCGATTCTTAGAAGCAAGAAAACCAACCTGAAGCAAAACCTCAAGCCGCTCCTAGAATTTGAGAGTGGTAGTAACGACCCAATGGCGTACATGCTCACCATGGTGCTGATACAGATGATTAGCCAAGGGGATAGCGTAACGATATGGGACGGGGTTTTGATGTTTGTAGTTCAATTTTCACTCGGACTACTCCTCGGCTTCGTACTCGGGAAAGGTGCCATTTGGCTGGTCAATAGAGCCAACCTCTATGCGACGTCGCTCTATCCAATACTGATGCTCTTTATCGCCTTTTTCATCTACTCCCTCACCAATACGGTACAGGGCAATGGCTACTTGGCAGTCTATGTTGGGGGCTTGGTGATTGGCAATTCTCGCATGCAATACAGCCACACGATTGCTAAGTTTTTTGATGGTATGCAGTGGCTCAGCCAGTTAGTGATGTTCTTGACACTGGGTCTGTTGGTAGATGTCCCATACATGATGAAGCTAGCACTCCCCGCGCTATACATTTCGCTATTTATGCTCTTCTTTGGGCGCCCACTATCGGTATTCCTCACGCTGCTTCCCTTCTGGGGGAAGTTTAGCGCCAAGGCTCAGCTCTATACCAGTTGGGTGGGGCTGCGTGGAGCAGTGCCAATTATCTTTGCAATATCGCCGTGGGTAGCTGGGCTGGAGCATGCACAACTCACCTTTGCCATCGTCTTCTTCATTACCATCCTCTCCCTACTGATTCAGGGGACTACGGTGCATACGATGGCGGATAAACTGGATCTTATCGACTATTCGGTGAGGGAGAATGTCTTTACCGACATCAACCTACCGCAGCAGATCAAGAGTGCTATTTCGGAAATCATCGTGAATGAGCAGATGCTCAGCAAGAGTGATATGATGCGTGACCTGGAGCTTCCCGACCACACGCTAGCCATTATGGTACAGAGGGAGGGGCAGTTTTTTATTCCCCGTGGGCATACTCAGCTTCGGGTAGATGACCACGTCCTCTTTATATCGGACGACCAAGAGGCGCTGGTACAAGCTTATGAGGAGCTGGGAGTTAATAACTATAGTTTGGATAGCAACGCATGAGCCAAATAATATTTGATAAGTTACACGGTCTGGGCAATGACTACATTTACATAGACCTAGACAAGTATCCACTGGCAGACATTGCCCAATTTGCTCGCCAATATAGCGACCGACGAAAGGGGATTGGCGGTGACGGGGTGATCACTTACCACAAGCAACCATCGGGTCATTATATGATGCGGATCTTCAATCTCGATGGGTCGGAAGGGCTGATGTGTGGCAATGCGATTCGCTGTGTGGCTAAGCTCCTCTACGAGAAGGGGCTGGACCGCTCGAATCCGATGACGATTGAGACGCAGTCGGGCGATAAAATACTTGCCCTTACGCTAGAAGGGGAAGAGGTAATGGCGGCTAGAGTGGATATGGGATTGCCCCGAGTGTTGGAGGTGGGAAAAAGAGTAGAAGAGGTAGTGGGGAGCTATGTCTCTGTCGGCAACCCCCACTTTATCCACTTCATTGAGAGCGACCCTGATGATTACCCTCTTGCAGAGGTGGGGCCAAAGGTGGAGCACGACGCAGCCTTTCCAGATGGCGTTAATTATGAAGTCGCTATGATCCAAGACCCCAACACGATTAAGATGAGGGTATGGGAACGTGGTTCGGGGCTCACTCAGGCGTGTGGCACAGGGGCTACCGCCACGGCTGTTGCTGCAATCAACCTCGGTTTGGTCGCCCATAAAGTGAAGGTAGAGATGCCTGGCGGCTCTCTCGTGATTGAGTGGAGTGGCAAGGAGAGCGACCCTGTCTATATGACGGGGCCCGCTACGTATGTTTACCAAGGAATCGTAACGATATGAAAAAGATAAACAACCAATTTAATAAGCTCCCTGGGAGCTATCTATTTGCCGAAATCAATCGGCGAATTACTAAGTATCAAGAGGCTCATCCCGAAGCGAAGATTCTACGCATGGGGATTGGTGACATCACTCGCCCCCTTCCCCCAACTGTTATCAAGGCGATGCACGAGGCGGTGGATGAGATGTCGAGTGGCAAAACGCTCAAAGGGTATGGGCCAGAGCAGGGCTATGCCTTTTTGCGTGAGCTGATTGTGCAGCACGACTATGCCTCGAGGGGAGTAGAACTAGCAGCAGATGAGATCTTTGTAAGCGATGGAGCCAAAAGCGATACCGCTAACATTGTGGACCTCTTTAGCAATGATGTGCGGATAGCAGTCACCGACCCCGTTTACCCGGTCTATGTCGATAGCAACGCCCTTGCAGGGCGGGCAGGTGATTATCTTGCCGAGAGTGGGCAGTGGAGCCAACTCACCTATCTCCCTTGTAGCCAAGGCAATGATTTCATTCCGCCACTTCCTCAGCAGCCAGTAGATATCATCTACCTCTGCTATCCCAATAACCCCACGGGCACTACCCTCACCTACGATGAGCTAAAGAAGTTTGTGGAGTACGCCCGTGAGCACGATGCTCTCATCCTCTTTGATGCCGCCTATGAAGCCTTTATCCGTGAGGAGAATGTACCCCACAGCATTTACGAGATAGAGGGAGCGAAGGAGTGTGCGATTGAATTCCGAAGCTACTCCAAGACGGCTGGCTTCACTGGCGTGCGGTGTGGTTATACAGTGGTGCCCAAGTCGCTTCCAGGCGGGCTCAATGCCATGTGGAGCCGTAGGCAGACCACCAAGTTCAATGGGGCTAGTTACATTAGCCAAAGGGGCGCCGCAGCTATCTACACTCCAGAGGGAAAGGCCGAGGTACGTGCTAATATCGATTACTACCTACAGAATGCCCAAACCATTAGGGAGGCACTCACCGAGATTGGAGTAGCACACTATGGAGGCGTCTCCTCGCCCTATATTTGGCTCAAGACACCCGAAGAGTACCCTGCATCGTGGGATTACTTCAATTACCTACTCACCGAGAAGCAGATTGTTGGCACGCCAGGTGTTGGCTTTGGGCTAGAGGGTGAAGGCTACTTCCGCCTCTCCGCCTTTAGCACTCACGAAGCTACTGCTGAAGCGATGCAACGGCTCACCAAATAAAAGCACAAAACTACTAATGTAAAAACCAATAGCAACAGATAAATAATGGATATAAGACTTAAGAGGCTAGTTACACTTGGAGTACTCATACTCCTTTGCTTTACCCAAAGCAGGGCAGAGGGAATTTCACTAGAGGCGATCACAGGTGGCAGATATTGGCCACAGAGTGCAGGCTATGGCTTCCGTCCCATGGTAGATGGAAAGAGCTACACGGTCATCTCGGATGATGGCACTCGACTAGTACAGTATAGCTATGAAACGGGCAAAGAAGTAGCCGTACTCTTTGACACCCAAAAAGCTCGTGACTGCGACTTTGATACTTTTAGCGACTACCTCATCAGTGATAGTGGGCACCATATCATCATTCTGCGAGATTGGAAACCTATCTACCGCCGAAGTGCTACGTATGATGCTTATCATTACGACGTGCGTCGCAATAGGGTAGAGCCACTGACTGCGGAGGGGCGTCGGGTACGTGTTCCCCTCCTCTCGCCTGACGGTCGTAGCTGTGCCTTTGTGGTGGATAATAATATCTACATCAAGAAGTTTGACTTTGATACGGAGGTGCAAGTGACTACCGATGGCAAGTGGAATGAAGTGCTCAATGGCGTGACCGATTGGGTGTATGAGGAGGAGCTCTACGTCACAAGTCTGATGAGCTGGAGCAAGGATAGCCAGTATCTGGCCTATGTACGGTCCGACGAAAGCCAGGTAAAGCAGTATGATATGGCGGTGTATGGCACCGGGCTATACCCCTTTACCTACCAATTTAAGTACCCAAAGGCTGGTGAGGAGAATAGCAAGATTTCCATCCACCTTTACCACCTTGACAATCGCAAAACCTCTACCGTTGATCTTGGGATAAAAGAGGAATTCTATATCCCTCGGCTAGAGTTTCACGAGGAGAGCCTTTACGTCTTTACCCTCAATAGGCATCAAAACCACCTTCGCTCCTATCAGGTCAACCCTCAAAGTCAGGTGGCACGCCTCTGGATTGAAGATAAAGATGACCGCTATATCGATAGCAATAGCTGGGTGTTACAATTGGCCTTCACTCCTCAAGGGGCTTACTATGTCTCTGAAACCTCGGGTCGCCCACAGCTCTACCGCTACGATAAGGCAGGTACACGTCAGGAGCAGGTAACCAAAGGTGAGTATGATATCGATACCTTTTATGGGGTTTCTCCTCAGGGCGAACTCATTTATTCTATCGCCTACCCCACCCCAATGGATCGGGTGGTGGTGGCTCAAGACCGCAAAGGAAAGATCCGTTATCTCTCCCCAGAGAGTGGCTGGAGCAATGCCACCTTTAGCAGTGACCTGAGCTACTATCTACTCAACCACTCATCGGCGACAGAAGTGCCTAGATATCAGATTTGCCGAACGAAAGATGCCAAGGCGCTGACGCTACTGGAGGATAACCAGGCGTTGAAAAATAGATTGGCACAGATCAGATATAATCAGCGTGAGTTTATCAAAGTAAATACCCAAAGTGGTCAGCAACTGAATGCTTGGATGATCAAGCCAGAGGGCTTTGACCCCAATAAGCAGTACCCTCTCGTGATGACTCAGTATAGCGGTCCCGGATCACAGACGGTGGAGAATCGCTTTAGCTTTGGCTGGGAAGAGTATCTAGCACAAGAGGGATTTGTGGTAGTTGCTGTAGATGGACGTGGCACTGGTGGTCGTGGAAGCGATTTCAAGAAGTGCACCTATCTACAAATGGGTATTCTTGAGACTCAAGACCAGGTGGAGGCAGCTCAAGCTCTAGGACAACTTCCCTACATTGATGCCAAGCGGATCGGTATCTTTGGCTGGAGCTTTGGAGGGTACATGACGCTGATGACCATGACCCGTGGACAAGGCACCTTCGCAGCAGGCGTAGCAGTCGCCCCGCCAACCGATTGGGGGCTATACGACACGATCTATACAGAGAGATATATGCGCACGCCCCAAGAGAATGCCAAGGGATATCAAGCGACTTCAGTAATGCCCTATGTAAGGGGTCTGAAGGGGGATCTACTTATTATCCAAGGTACGGCCGACGATAATGTACATATGCAAAACGTGATGCATCTGGTCCCTGCATTGGTTGAAGCAAATAAGGATTATAGGATGCTCGTCTATACCGATAAAAATCACAGCATTTACGGAGGAAACACACGCAACCACCTGTATAGGCAGATAACGAATCACTTCAAAAATAGCTTAATGAAATGATAGAGGGCAAGAAAGAACGGCCACTTCGTAAGCCCGATTGGCTAAAAATTAGTATCTCTAGCACCGATAGCTATTCTGGCACTTCTGAGACCATTAAGGAGGCGGCTTTACATACCATCTGTAGTAGTGGCCGTTGCCCTAATCAGGCTGAGTGCTGGAGCCGTGGTACCGCTACCTTTATGATTGGAGGCAATGAGTGTACCCGTGCATGTCGCTTCTGTGGCACCCCTTCGTGTAAAACACCCGCTCCCCTCGATCCTGATGAACCTAGGCGTGTGGCGGAGAGTGTCCGCAGGATGGGGCTTAAGTATGTGGTGATCACTTCGGTGGATAGAGATGATCTGCCCGATGGAGGAGCGGAGCATTGGCGGCAAACGATTGAGGAGGTGCGTCGGCTGAATCCGCACGCCACGATAGAAGTACTGCTCCCTGACTTTGGAGGACAGCTAGCGTCTCTCGACTTGGTCTTGGAAAGCCAGCCCGATGTGGTAGCCCATAACCTTGAGACGGTACGACGCCTGACCCCCACCGTTCGCCACCGTGCCACTTACGAGAATAGTCTCAAAGTATTGAAGCATATCTCCGAGCGTGGCTTTGTTACCAAGAGTGGCATTATGGTAGGTCTGGGCGAAACACCAGATGAAGTTAAGGAACTATTTGCCGACTGCCTTGAGGCGGGAGTTTCGACACTGACCATTGGACAATACCTACGCCCTAGTCATCAGAATATACCAGTGGAGGAGTATGTGCACCCCGACCAATTCAAAGCCTACAAAGAGGAGGGTGAGGCAATGGGGCTTTCACACGTAGAGAGCGGACCGCTTGTGCGCTCCTCCTATAGAGCAGACCAACAGTTTGAAGTAGCTAAAGAGCATATCAATCTCAGAGATCTCCTTCAAAAGTAACTAGATGAAGCAGCACTTTCTACTCCTTCTACTGCTACTTCTACTGTCACCGCAGCTCGCTCACGCCCAAGGGGGGTGGACGGGTGATCTGGACGAGTTTATCATTGAAGATGGCATTGCAAAGCACCAAAACAATGGCAAGTCGGGCAGTGCCGTTATCTACAAGGACTTTACCTCCGAGGCTTCAGGGAGTTTCACCTGGAGCTTCGGCTTTGTATTCCAAGACCTTCCGACCAGTAGCAATACCTTTGAAGTAACCCTATTCACCCAAGAAGTAGGCAACTTTCGATACTATTACAAGGTGGTTCCTACTAAAAATAATACTAGCATTGGACTGGTCAAAGAGACCTACCAGAAAATAAGCTCCACAGAGAGCCGTAAACTTTCAAGCACGGTACTCACCTCATGGCAAAATAATAGTGGCTACCAACTGTGGCAGAAAGTCCAAGTAGAGGTAGACTACCACGCTACAAAAGGGACACGTTTCCGATGGTTCACTCCAGTTTCCGGGCTCCGTCAAGGCGAGTGGATTGGACTACCCGAAGGTCGCCCCTATTGGCGAATGAGCCTTCGCACAAAATTCACCTCAAAGAAAAAGCTCAATAACGCTTATATCCTTCCCAAGATTATCCAGGATAATACTGGGGGAGAAGAGGAAAAACTCCATATCCAAGAGCAATGGGCTGAGCAATCAGGACGGGTACACCTCAAGCTTTCAGGTCCAGTCTCGATCCGAGATGCTACGGTCACCTGCGCTGGATTTCAACCCACCATCTACTCAGGAGATAAGGCTGAAGATATCGTCATCAACCTAGGAGCTACTTTCATGCCTGGAAATAGCTACCACTTTGAGATTAAAAAACTAATAGATAGAAATGGAAAGTATGCAGATCTATCCTTCCAAATCGATATCGAATCTATCCAACCTGGCACCACCATCATCCCAGAAGGTATATTCATTACAGAGGTAATGGCCTCACCACCTGATGATGGCCCCCTTCAAGGTACTAAGTACATAGAGCTCTACAATAATACAGGTGCACAGCAAAATCTAGCTCTTTACACTCTTTACTATGGAAAATCAAAATATCCATTACCAAATATAGTGCTTGCACATGGGGCATTTGCCATACTCTATCTTGAGAGCAACCCCTATCCCACCAGAGTAGCGACTCTAGTACCAATGCCAGAGTTTCCAGCTTTGAGCGGAAGCTTTAAGTTGCGACTTGTAGGGAGTGACAATAAAACCCATGATGAGGTAAACTTCAATTCACAAATTTATGGTGAAGGAGTTCCCAAAGGCAAAGCCTCAATAGAGCGGGTAGGCTATCAGCCAGACCTATGGCGACGCTCTGCAAACCCCAACGGTGGCACTCCTGGTCTGCCCACAACACTTCAGCCATATAGAAATGTAGCATCAAAGAGCATCGTAATTAATGAACTGCTCCTCTCTCCACCCACTACAGGTGAGAAGTATATTGAGCTATTCAACACCTCAACAAAGGCAGTCAACCTTGCAGATCTCTATCTGACGTATCGAAATAAGGAGGAGAGTATTACCTCCACCTCCTGGCTAATTGTCCCCAACGACTACCTATTGCAACCCAATAGCTATGTGGTACTCACACCTTACCCAGATGCCCTTCCCCGCTTATACCCCGAACACGATAGCCATACATTTGTAGAGAGAATAGACTTCCCAAGTATCTCCACCACCTATTCAGAAGTGGCACTCCGTGCTCACTCCAATGGCGAGGTGATAGACCAAGTTGTCTATCGACGTCAGTGGCTAGGAGATACCAGTAACGATCGAACTGGGTTCTCACTCGAACGCCTATCGCCAAGCGCCGATGGTACTAAAAAGGAGAGCTGGCAAAGAGCTCAAGCAAATGGCAATACTAAAAATACAGGCGGTACACCAGGACGACCCAATAGTGCAAACGGGATACCTCTACCGGATAGAGATAACTATTATGTAGAGTGGCCAGAAGACCCCATACTCACCTACGAACAAGTAGAGCCATTACTACAAGTATATGCACCACTTGCAACATTAACACTCTACTCAATCAACGGCGATCTACTGATGACCTCTCAAAGGGAGGAAATCACCAATACCCTTCAAAGTATACGGTTAGGCAACCTACCCTTCCCAAGTATGTTAATGGTACTTGTCCTACAATTCCAGCACCCAGAAAAGCAACCCAGCAACCTCTTCTACCGCTCTGTGTGGCTACACATATAGTAAAGCGCTTATGGAAACAAGCAAAACCACTTGCAAGGGGCTTGACAGACACTCTACCAACTTTTCCATGAACATTCTCCAAAAAGCAAATCAAAAGAGGCCATAGTGGTCATCATTACAACTGGCCCCCTACAACAGCACAAAGATACCAAAGAGCCCCACCTACCTTGCTCCCTAGAGAGCCCTAAATAAAGCTAAGGAATACTATGGCCCTCTTCATAGCATTGGTCAGAGTTGCCCACCTGTCCGAATTATCCGACCTGTCCGACTCGTCCGATCTGTCCGACTTGTCCGATCTGCCCGACTAATCCGATCTGTCCGACTCGTCCGATCTGCCCGACTTGTCCGACTCGTCCGAGATTTGCTACAGAAGTGGCGGTGGAGAGGCAAGTGGCAGTGAACAGTACAATAAAGAAGAGAGACACTCTAGGAAAACCTTCCTAAAGTGTCTCTCTCTAAAATGGCGACTACCTACTCTCCCTTGTTAAAAGTACCATCGGCGTGACTAGGCTTAACTTCTCTGTTCGGAATGGTAAGAGGTGGATCCCTAGTGCTATAGTCACCTAATTATATCGTGACATACTGGCAAATATTATAGCTATCTACTATCAATAGCTCTTAGAAACTCTGAGATGACATCTCGAATGTATATCTCAATTCTCTCTATCTTACTCAATATATAAAGCGTACAACATTTAGTAACCTATTCATGCGTACTGTAATTACACAACACTACACTTCGGCCTAAAGTTTACGGGTAATTAGTACTGCTCAGCTAAATGCATTACGGCACTTACACTTGCAGCCTATCAAGGTCGTAGTCTCCAACCACCCTTAAAAGATATCTAATCTAGAGGAGGGCTTCGTGCTTAGATGCTTTCAGCACTTATCCTAAACCACACATGGATACTCAGCTATGCTCCTGGCGAAACAACTGATAAACCAGAGGTGTGTCCAGTACGGTCCTCTCGTACTAGTACCAGACCCTCGCAAATATCTAACGCCCACAATAGATAGAGACCGAACTGTCTCACGACGTTCTGAACCCAGCTCGCGTGCCACTTTAATGGGCGAACAGCCCAACCCTTGGGACCTTCTCCAGCCCCAGGATGTGACGAGCCGACATCGAGGTGCCAAACCGCTCCGTCGATATGAGCTCTTGGGAGCGATCAGCCTGTTATCCCCGGAGTACCTTTTATCCTTTGAGCGATGGCCCTACCATGCGGAACCACCGGATCACTATGCTCAAGTTTCCTTCCTGTGCGACTTGTAAGTCTCCCAGTCAAGCGCCCTTATGCCATTACACTCTACGACCGGTTACCAATCGGTCTGAGGGCACCTTTAGAAGCCTCCGTTACTCTTTTGGAGGCGACCACCCCAGTCAAACTACCCACCATACATTGTCCTTGCTCCTGCAAGTTAGCATCCAAATATCAAAAGGGCCGTATTTCAACAGCGACTCCAGGCACACTAGCGTGCACCCTTCAAAGTCTCCGGCCTATCCTACACATCTAATACCCAGAGGCAATGTAAAGCTATAGTAAAGGTTCACGGGGTCTTTTCGTCCCATTGCGGGTAATCGGCATCTTCACCGATACTACAATTTCACCGAGCGCGCGGTCGAGACAGTGCCCAAATCGTTACACCATTCGTGCAGGTCGGAACTTACCCGACAAGGAATTTCGCTACCTTAGGACCGTTATAGTTACGGCCGCCGTTTACTGGGGCTTCAATTCAAGGCTTCAACTTACGTTTGACCTCTCCTCTTAACCTTCCAGCACCGGGCAGGTGTCAGGCTATATACTTCTTATTTCTAATTCGCATAGCCATATGTTTTTGATAAACAGTCGCGTGGGCCTATTCTCTGCGGCCGTTGTGTCGCCACAACGGCGTCCTTTATCCCGAAGTTACAGGACCAATTTGCCTAGTTCCTTAACCGCGGCTAACTCGAGCGCCTTAGTATACTCAACCCAACTACCTGTGTCGGTTTGTGGTACGGGTCAATATGCTATTAACGTTTAGCGGATTTTCTTGGGAGCCTGCTTACGTCCATATTGCTGCACCCGAAGGATTCACATACTATCAGGTTCGACTCTCTCGGCGGATTTGCCTACCAAGATCAATATCTACACCCTTTAACCTACTATTCCAACAGTAGGCAGGACTGTCACTTCTCCGTCTCCACATCACTTAACATACCGAGTAAGGGAATATTAACCCTTTCTTCCATCGAGATCACCAAACGGATTACCCTTAGGTCCCGACTAACCCTCCTCCGACGAACGGTGAGGAGGAAACCTTAGTCTTTCGGCGAGGGAGATTCTCACTCCCTTTATCGTTACTTATACCTACATTTGCACTTCCAGAATGTCCAACAGACCTCGTCGATCTATCTTCAACCACGCTGGAATGCTCCCCTACCAATCATAAATGATTCCACTGCTTCGGTAGACAACTTATGCCCGATTATTATCCATGCCACAATCCTCGACTAGTGAGCTGTTACGCACTCTTTAAATGAATGGCTGCTTCCAAGCCAACATCCTAGCTGTCTATGCATCGTGACCTCGTTTAAGTCAACTGAGCTGTCATTTCGGGACCTTAGCAGATGGTCCGGATTCTTCTCCTCTCGGACATGGACCTTAGCACCCATGCCCTCACTCCTAGAGTGTACATATAAGCATTCGGAGTTTGTCTGGACTTGATAGGCGGCGAAGCCCTCGCATCCAATCAGTCGCTCTACCTCTTATATTTAAACTCTAAGGCTGCACCTAAATGCATTTCGGGGAGTACGAGCTATTTCCAAGTTTGATTAGCCTTTCACCCCTACCCTCAACTCATCGGGGAATTTTTCAACATTCTGCCGTGCGGTCCTCCATTCAGTGTTACCTGAACTTCAACCTGGTCAAGGGTAGATCACTTGGTTTCGCGTCTACTATATATAACTCTATCGCCATTTAAAACTCGCTTTCGCTACGGATCCAAGCCTGAAGCTCTTACCCTAGCTATATATAGTAACTCGTAGGTTCATTATGCAAAAGGCACGCTGTCACTCCAAATGGAGCTCCAACCGCTTGTAAGCAGACGGTTTCAGGGTCTATTTCAATCCTCTACTAGAGGTGCTTTTCACCTTTCCTTCACAGTACTCGTTCACTATCGGTCTCTAAGGAGTATTTAGCCTTGGGGGATGGACCCCCCAGATTCGTACAGGATTGCACGTGTCCCGCACTACTCAGGATACTACTAGCCAGGCCTTCACTTCGCATAAGGGACTATCACCCTCTATGGTGGAGCTTTCCAGCTCACTTCTGCTCGTTACCGCCTGTAACATATTGTAGTCCTACAACCCCACTCTTGCCGAAACAAGAATGGTTTGGGCTCGTCCCCGTTCGATCGCCACTACTAAGGGAATCACTAAATTGTTCTCTTCTCCTATGGGTACTTAGATGTTTCAGTTCCCCACGTTTGCTCATGCATAGCATGTAGTAGGCTGTTAAACCTACTGGGTTGCCCCATTCGGAAATCTGTGGATCACGTCGTATGTGCCAATCCCCACAGCTTATCGCAGCTTGTCACGTCCTTCATCGCCTCTTAGAGCCAAGGCATCCGCCGTCTGCCCTTACTTACTTTATAACCTTTTATACTAGTGCCTTACTTACGTAAAACACCACGCATAATGTTGTATAATAACAATACAAATATTATTTGCTCTCGCATTTAATTAAGTATACTAAACATTGTCGCTCAAGTAAAAATCGAAAGAATTTGCTTTACACAATGAGATCTCATCTCTATCTCGAAAAGACCTTCGATAGTACTCGCGTACCATCTCCAGAATCCTCTTTGTCTCTTTACTATTGTTTCAATATCTATATATTTGCCAATATGTCTATGATCGCTCGGCTTGTCACCATAAATGTGACGCCAAATGTGGAGAATAACGGATTCGAACCGATGACCCCCTGCTTGCAAAGCAGGTGCTCTAGCCAACTGAGCTAATTCCCCATATCTCTATACTTTCCTATCTCATAAGTAGCACTCTTGCTAGCTTATCATCCCTCTCGTAAGACTCGTAGACCCAGGCAGATTTGAACTGCCGACCTCTACATTATCAGTGTAGCGCTCTAACCAACTGAGCTATGGGTCTATATCACTCATCATCAATAATGAGCTCCTCTCTAGCCCCCAATCTCTACACCTCAACCTTACTAACTTATACTCATCATAAGCAGGCAGTATAAAAATAGGGTTGCCGTATGATAAAATATACTAAGACAAAGGAACAAACAAGATAGATACAATCTAAACATCGTCTAGACCACGTACTCACTCTTGATTATCAATCCATTCATACAAACTACGGACAGTCGAAACTAGAGGAATAGCTACTCTGCTACTCCAGAAAGGAGGTGTTCCAGCCGCACCTTCCGGTACGGCTACCTTGTTACGA
>OHCR01001028.1_pt1 | contig 13400 bp, 8 predicted proteins | sample 1566831 | NCBI WGS metagenome assembly OHCR01 (sample SAMEA3879516, study PRJEB24766) | human gut metagenome | biome: human-associated habitat; feature: feces | place: USA | collected 1985/1987
TAAGAAGTCTTTTAGAGCATACAACACCCGCCGCCTGCTTGAAAGCCTTAAACTGTTTCACCGCCACATGGTTGGGCTGTTCTTCTTCCAATGCCCGAAAGAGCATATCCAGCGGGCTGCGGTATTGATCGTCCTCCTCCCGCACCTCGGCAAAGTTCATCATGTAGATCAGCATTTCAAAATTCTGTTCCTCCGGGGGCGCTTCGCTGACGAGGTAGAGCATAAGGGCTGAATCCAGCGCGATTTCCGCCTTCTCCCAAAAGGGGTCGTTGCTGGAAGCGTTGCGAGGCGTGGTATTTTTGATGAGGTTATCAATGAGGGTCAGCACATCTTTTTCGCTGTGAATGTACGAAAAGGGGTTGTATCCGTCGGACTGGCTGGGGTCGATCAGGTTGAACACCCGGACTTCGTAGCCCTGCGCTGCCAACAAAGCGCCTGCCGCGCGCAGCAGCTCGCCTTTGGGATCTGTGATAAGATAGGAGCAATTCGCACTGTAAATATTGGGTTTGCAGAAAAAGCGGGTCTTGCCGGAACCGGAACCGCCCACCACCAGAACATTCATGTTGCGCTGGGTGATGTAGCCGTCCATGCCCAACCGGACGCGCTGGGTCAAAATGATGTTGGCGTCCTTATGCTGGTGATCCATATACTTCCGGTTCAGTTCCTTGGGATTGCCCCATTTAGCGCTGCCGTATTCCTCGCCCGGTCGTCGGTTCTCCCGGCTGGAGTAGTAAAGTGCAATGCCACAGCCATAGAGCAGCAGGCTCCCCAGCATACATTTCAGTGTGTAGGGCGTCCAGCCTATGGAAAAGGGGCGCTCCAGTACTTGGCTGAAACGCCCCATCCATTGAAAGAGGTTCATACCGTCCTCGTAGGCATAGGCGGCGATTGCCGCCAGCCAGAGGACCAACGGGGAAAGCGCCGCCCACACAGGGGCAGCGCTGCGAAAGTCATTCTGCCGCAAGGCTTAGTACCCCGTTTTGGGCAGCTTCACCGTTGTTTTGGTGTAGACGGTGGTGAGCCAGCGTGACACCGCCTGAATCCACTGCCCGTTGTAAAGACCACCCACATCTGCCACATTCACAATGCCGGAGTTGTTGGCAAGACCGCTGCGGGCAGTGGCGTAGATATAAGGCGTTTCTACCTGTGCAAAGCCCGCCTTTACATTTCCGAACACGAACATGACTTCTGTAACACGCTCATTGGCGGCAAGGCCGAGGACAGCGGGGCGGGCGTCCAATACGTAAACCTTGCTTGTACTCAGGTTGTCCGCCAAAGTGCGGTAGTCCCCGGAGAGGTTGGTCTTATAGACCACCTTGTAGGAAAGCGGCTGATTGTAGCTGCCGGTGACGATTTTGCTCAGCGTCACCTGCGCGGGAAGCTGATCGCGCCAATAGAAGGAGTCGAGGGCAACGTTGGAGCTGTTCTTGATCTGTGAGAACACGTAGCGGATCGGCTGACCGGGGACAGCCTGCACAGGACCGGTTTTCTTAATGGATACGCCGGTGGAAACGCTGGTATTCTGCACTTCAAAGGTGACGATCTGTCCGTTGAATTCCAGATAGGCGGTCATCACTGTGGGGTTGATGGAGTAATTCGCAGGCGCTTTGATCTCGCGGACGGTATAGCGGGACAACGGCAGCGTCTTGGAAATGGCGCGTCCGTTGCGGTCGGACTTGATGGTATCCACCACATTACCCGCCTTGTCGTAAATCTCAAACACCGCGCCCTCCAGCAGCGTCCCGGCAGGCAGACCGTTGATAGGATTGTCGTTCGCAGATTTTTTGATGACCTGGATCTGGCCGCACTCCGCGGTATTGCTCCACTCGATTTCTGTGGTGGAGCCGTAGCGGACATAGATCGTTTTCAGTTCAGGATCAAGCACATAACCGGGGGCGGCTTTGATCTCACGCAGATAATAGCGGCCATCCGCCAGCCCCTCGTCGGCGTAGATGTAACCGTCCTGATCGGTCACATACTCCCCGATGGGATTGCGATTGCTGTCATAGAGCAGAAACACCGCGCCGTAAATTCCCTTGCCGGTAGCCTTGTCCACCTTGTGGAGCAGGATTCTGGAAGACTTGTGATTGGTGATCTCCAACGTGGCGGTCTGACCGTCCTTGACCTCAATACGATGAGGTGTGGTATCCAGCAGGTAGCCGGACGCAGCCTCCTGCTCCGTCACGGTGTACCAGCCGCTTTCAGCTTCGGGGAGATAGATGACACCGTCGCTGTCCGTTGTGTAGGTGCCGATGATCTCACCGTTCATCTTACGGATCTCGAACTTGACACCAGAAATACGCTTTCCACTGTCTTTGTCGCTCTTGATGATCTGCAACCCGCCCACAGGCGTGTTGTAAAAATAAAGCGTCTGCGTGTCGTTGGGATTGACCACAACAGTCTGCGTGCGAGTGTTTTCATCAATGGTGTAACCGGGGATCGTTTCAATCTCTGTGACCACCACGGTGCCGGAAATACCGGAAATGGTGATTTTACCCGCCTTATCCGTCCGGTACAGGCCGGTGGAGGACAACATGCCGCCCTCGGCATCTACATACGAGCCATCTGCGTAGGTGATCTTAAACTCGACACCTTCCAGCGGCTCCTTTGTAACGGAGTCCTGCTTTACGATGATGAGATTGCCCTTGGGGGCGTTGCGGAACTCCACCGTGACAACTTCATTGGACTTGACCTTAACCGTCTGCGGGATATCATCGAGAATGTACCCCGCCTTCGCGCGGGTTTCCTTGATGACAAGTGTGGTGCCGGGGGCGATGTCCGTAATGGTGAACGTGCCTGCGCTGTCCGTCACGAACTTGCCGTTGGAGTTGCCGATGAGATTGCCGTCGGAATCCGTGACAAGGAACTCCACGTCAGAGATGGGAGCGTTCGTCACAGCATCGACCTTTTTCACCAAAACGCCGCCCTTGGGCTGGTTGCGAAACTCCAGGGTCATCACAGAATTGCGTTTAATCTTGATGCTCTGCGGGGTATCGTCGAGGATGTAGCCATCTTTTGCCCGCACCTCACAGGCGATGACTGTCATACCGGGAGTCAGGCCGTCAATGCGGATGGTGCCCGCGCTATCGGTCACGTAGCGGCCATTCGTCGTACCGATCACACTTCCGTCCGAGTCAGTCACAAGGAACTCAACATCGGAGATGGGGGCACCGGTCACGGCGTCCTTTTTGACAATAAGCAGAGAACCCATCTTATCGTTGCCGAAGGTCACGGTGATCACGTCCTGATCCTTGCCGGAAAGATAGACCGTTTCCGTGGCGTCAGTGATCACATACCCGTCCGGAGCAGAAATTTCTTCGCAGACATAAGTGCCCGCGGCGAGACCGGTCACAACGATGGTTCCATTGCTCGAAGTGTGGTACTCACCGATGACCGTGCCGCCTGTACCGGAGGTGCCGCTGAGGTAGCGGATGCGGAACCACGCGCCCTCCAGCGGCTGACCGCTCTCACTGTCCACCTTGCGGATGACGATGGCGGAAAGGGGCGTATTCTCGAAGGTCAGGACTTTGCTCTCGCCACCGGAGATGAAGCATTCCTGCGTGGCAGGCTCCTTGATGGCATACCCGGACGCCGGTTCCAATTCCGTTACCTTGTACCAGCCATCCTTGATCTCAGGGAGAATGATTTTTCCGCTTGCGTCAGAAAAGTAGGTGCCGAGGTCGTTGAGCTCGCCGGTGTCGGTGTGGTTGCTGCCATACCAGATCTGGAACTTGGCACCCTTGATGGGATCGCCGGTGACACTATCTACCTTGCGGATCTCCAGACTGGGCTTGAGGGCGTTGAAGAAGGTGACGGTAGAGGTCTCGCCGGGCTTCAATGCCACTTCCTGCGGGATGGGGCAGAGAATGACATGGTTTGGGACATTGATCTCTGTTACTTTGAATGTGCCAACAGGAACTGAGTCGAGGAAAATCCGCCCGTGGTTATCGGTCGTGGCGCTGGTAGAAAAGCTGCCGTCGATCTGCTCGATACGGTAGGTCACGCCCTCGATGGGCTCACCATTGGCGATGTTCTTCTTGACAATTTCAAGACCGGGCTTTTCATAGTCAACGAAGATGACTTCGGAGGTCTTGCCGGGGCGCAGCGCCACGGTCTGCTCCGTATTGCTCACGATGTACGGCTCCGGCACGGATTCCTCGCGTACCACATAAACATCTGCGGGGATGGACGAGAGGGTGGCGGAACCGTCCACCCCCGTGGTGACAGAGGTAGAATAGCTGCCGGTAACGGACTTAATGGAAAACACCGTGCCGGCAATTGGTTTGGCACTCATGGCGTCGCGCTTGATGATCTTCATATCGGGCAGCTCATAATTAGTCGCCGCAACGCTGTATTCGCGGTCGCCCTCGGACACATCTACATAAACGCTTTTGGGCGTGGGATCAACACAGAAGCCGTCCGGTGCAGCGGTTTCCACAAAGCTCCAAAGGCCGGTGGCGGCGTTCTCAACATAGATCTCACCCTGTGCATTGGTGATGTCGCTGCCGACGATCTGCCCGTTGAAATAGATGCTGAAACGTGCACCGGCGAGACCGGTTGTGGTTCCACCAGCAGTTTTTTTCAGCACGATCTTGCCAACGCCTGCAGGCGGTGCAGGTTCTTCTCCGCCGCCTCCGGGCTCATCCTGAGTGACAAGCTTGCGGGGACCATAATAGTTGAAGAATGACTGATTTTTGCGGTTACTGGAGATTGCGTATACCGCCCATTTTGCACTCTGGTCCTCCACAATGGATGCAGACTTACCCTGTGCAGTGTACTCTTCAATCTGGCGCTGGAACTCGGCGTCCTCCTGTGCTTTCTGCTCCAGAAGCCAGTCGATGAGGCTCAGATACAGATCATAGGTGTCGGCGTTGGCATAGCCGCCCGCGTCGCCGTCTCCACCGGGCTCGCCTTTATAGCTTTGGTGATCCCACACATACGTCTGCACGGCCATAAAAAGCTGGCCAACATTGGATGCCTTGCAGTCGTTGAGGTAGGTCATCATCCATTTGACGTTCTCGACGGTCGCGGCGTCCATTTCACTGAGGCCGCTGTTCGTGACAGCCGACTGCAATACGGCATCTGCATCTGCACCGGTGCCGGACGTCCATGTAAAGGAATTCAGGTACGAAGGCGTTGCGTAATGATAGCCGAGGCCGCTATCCATGCAGTACACGAGCTTACCGTCCACAAGCGGCGGGCGGTAGCTGTACGGGGTACCGTTGGCGAGCAGGCGCGTGCTCCAATATGCCTGATTGGTGGTAATTTTGAGGCCGGAACCCGTGTTCGACGCGGCAAAAGCCGCAGTCGGCAGCAGGCTCAAGACTGTCACCAGCGTCAAAAGCAGTGACAACAAGCGATGTTTAATTGACTTCATGTCTTTCTCCTTTCCAAAAAGCGCAATAAAAAGAGCAGATCTTGACGACCTGCTCTTGCGTGAGAGTTGATGATTTATTTGTTCGCGGGGGTATCCACCCGAGTGATGGAATAGCCATCGTAGAGGAAAAGCTGGACACAGTACCAGCACGGGTCACCAGTATCATTGACACCTCTTGCCAGCCCGACACCGATCTCTGACAGCTTTGGATTGACCATGTTCTTATGATGAACCGTTGAGGCATACCAATCCGCAACTGCTCGTTCGGCAAGTGTCTGGTCAGACAGCACCCAATCTGCAATGCGATGGATATTTTCGGCCATGTAGGGACAATCCGTGACGGTATTGAATTTTCCACCATTCGGTCTTGTGTGCGAATAGACGGTATGCGTAGCCATCTCATCGGCTCGTACCTGCGCCGCCTGCATGAGCTTGTCGTTGACGCGCAGCACAGCAACGCCATTTTCGCGCCGCAGCGCATTGGTGCGGTCCACAATATCCTGTTTCATGTCATCCACATCATCGGCAGGCGTCGTAACCTCCGGCTGTGAAGCAGGTCCGCTGGTCTCCGCTTTCACCGGCGCGATGCCGGTGTAGGGCTTTCCGCTTTCCACCTGCACACAGCCGTTAACGCTGTCCCAGAAGACATTGAAACCGACCTGTTCGCCAATGTCCCGCAGCTTCACATAGTTGTTGCCGTTGATGACATAGGCTTCCATCTGTACTTCCCGTCCATCGACAAATACGCGATGGGTACTGCGCTCGGCCATGATCCCGGCAGCATACGCCGTGGTAGTGACGCCAGCCAACAGCAGGCAGGTAAGAAAACCGGCTGCAAAACTTCCTCGCTTCATGGTGTGTACCTCCATATCCTTTGATGGCTTCATGGTATCGCGGATACTGCCGTGTGTCAAAAAATCCGCCCTGATTTTTCAGAGCGGATTTTCCGTTACACTTCGCTGAGCAGGAAGTCCAGCGCCTTTACGATTTTAATACCGTCCACATCGTGGATCAGGTCGCAGTCCATGGCAATCACGATCTTCTCGTAATTGTCCTGAACAGCTTGCAGCGGTGCAAGCTCCCGTGCGCGGGTTTCGGGGGCATTCATGTTGTCAGTGACCTGGATATACTTTTTCTCGTTGATCTTCGTTGCGATGAAGTCGATCTCCTTTTCACCGACCTTGCCGATGGCCACCTCATAGCCACGCCGCAGCAGTTCAAAATAAACGATGTTTTCCAGAATGTGTCCCACATCGCCGCCCCGGTTTCCTAACAGATAGGTGCGGAGGCCGGGATCAACGATATAGTATTTGCCCAGCGTCCGCAGGTAGTCCTTTCCCTTGATGTCAAACCGCTTGACCTCATAAAAGATATAGGACTCCAACAGTGCGTCGATATAGGCAGAGATGGTCTGCACCGCAGGCTTGGTCTTTCTGCCATCGTCCAACAGGCCCTCGCTGACAAGGGTGCGCCCGATGGACGCAGCCGAGGTGTTGTTGCCGATGTTGTCAGCCAGAAACAGGATAATTTTGCGGAGCAGCAGCGCGTCGGTGACGGCCCGCTGTTCTTTCCGTTTGCCGCGCTCCAGAATGTCCCGCACAACAACAGCAGAATAAATGCCGTCCAGCAGCATATTGGCGCGCTCCTGATCCAGCTCCGCCTCGGCCAGTGCGGGCATACCGCCAAACTGTGCGTAGGCTTCAAACAGGTCGCGCAGCTCATACGCTTCGCCGTCTTTTCCCTTGGCGCGCTGTTTCATAGTGCCGTTGGGAGCTTTGTACTCCTCCAGCAGATAGCCGTGGAAGTCCAAAAACTCACGGAAGGACAGCGGCAGCATCTTGATCTCCACATAGCGCCCGGACAGATACGTGGACAGTTCGGAGGACAGCAGGTAGGCGTTGGAGCCGGTCACATAAATGTCGCAATCCAGATCCACGCGGAAGGAATTCACGGCATCCTGCCAGTCCCGAACCTTCTGCACCTCGTCCAAAAAGAGGTAGAGCCGCTTACCCTTGGGGGTTCGTTCCATCACATACTGATAAAGCCGCTTGCTATCCATATCGGCAAACTGCATGGACTCAAAGTTCATCGAGAGGATCTGTTCCTCCATGACGCCCTGTTCCCGCAGATGTGCCATCATCAATTTCAGCAGGCTGGATTTGCCGCAGCGCCGGATTCCGGTCACGACCTTGATAACCTCCATATCCTGAACGGAAATGAGCTTATCGAGGTACTGCGATCTGTTTTTTAATTCCATGATTCTGTCACCACCTTTGTCAGCCATTATATCACCCCCTTTGCGTTAAGTAAAGTTTTTAACATCAATGTGAATAACTTTTTTCTCGTCGAAATTATTCACATCAATACTACTTCTGTCGAGCCTGCACACACCAGCGGTAATCCGGCTGATTCATCACGCAGGTGACAAGGGTGATGATGTTCTCCGAGCGGTCATCCAAAACGCTGGTGTCGTCCACGCCAATCTTACTGACAGAGTACACCTCATAGCTGCGTGTGCCGAGCTGGGTGGTCAGCTTGATGGTGTCCCCAATGTCAAGGGTGTGAATTTTGCCAAAGTGATTGTTGACGCCCCGATTGTGGCCCGCAATCGCCACATTACCCTCCCAGATAGAGGTGCTGGCAAAATGACCCGCGCCCTTGCGGAGCGCGTCCGCGTCCGTCCCCTGATACACCTTGACAGACAGGCCGAGGGTGGGGATTTTCAGTGTACCGAGGGAGCCGCCGCTGTAATAGAGGTCTTTCGTGACCGCGGTGTACTTCACCGGCGTGTAGGAGCCGGTATTTCCACCAGCGGTGCTGCCGGAAGCGGAGGGCGGCAGGACGGTCACACCGCCTGTGCCGCTGACCGTTCCCGTGGCCGAACCGCTCACAAGGTTTGGCGTCAGCAGTTCCCCAGCGTTCAGCGTATAAGAGGTAGGCGAGCCAAAAGCAGGCGGGATGTAGGCGGCGTTTTTGCTCCGGTCGGTATTCACAGGCTTGTCCATCGTAACATAAATGGTTTCGTCCGAGGTAGGGCGTCTGAACAGCCCTGCGTCCGGGCCGTCAAAGTGATACTCCAATGCCGATGCAGGCATGGAAAAAGCCGCCAGCATACAGCAGGCGGCCAGCAGCGTGGTCAGATATTTTTTCATGCGGCGTACCCTCTTTTCTTATTGATGTAGTGCTTGTAGCCTTTATAACCGGCATAGCCGCAGCCGCCCAGCGCCGCAGCTCCCACGGGGAGCAGCAGCCACAGCCAGTTAAAATCACCGCCGCTCTTTGCCGATGCCGCAGCGCCGACGCTGGAAAAAACGGCGGTGTAGATCACCGTATCACAGCTTGAGCGGGTAACATCACCCTTATAGTCTGCCGTGACGGTGTAGCCGGTGGCATATTTGCTGGTGGCAGTGCCGGTGTAGCTTGCCACAGCGGTATAGCGAATGGGAATGTCATAGCCGTCCGTGGGATCGACAGCCGCCTCCTGCCAGCTTACATCGGCAAGAGTCAGGGTGCGGCCATTTTCATTCACGGACTTGGGAACAAGGGACACATCCGCGTCTGAGAGGTTGGGATAGGTGCGCTCCGCCGTCACCGTGCGGCTGCTGGTCCCGTACCCCGCAGCCTCCACCTGAATGGTGGTGTGGTCAAGGGACAGGACGCCCTCATAGCCGTCCTCGGTCTTGACCTCCAGCTTTGGCTCCAGCATTTTCAGAATTTCCGCCATATCTTTGGTCTTGCTCTCCAGCGTGACCACCTCGATATGCTCCCGCGTGTCCGTTTCTGTCTGGTCATTTTTCAGCAAATCAAGGAGCGTATAGGTGCGGCCCTCGCGCTCAAAGTCAGCGGTGGGGATCGCAGCGGGATCGTCCTTTGCGGTCAGGTAGTAGACCTTTTCCAAACGATAGACACCGTTTTCCTCGCTGGCTCTGACCTCGGCGGGATAGGCGGAAATGCCGGGTAGCGTATCTGCGGCAGAGATCATTGTGGATACCGTATCGGCTTCTGTCATGGGCTCTGCGGCCAGCGCCGCGACACTCATGCTGCACAGCATCAGCGCCGTGCAGAGAGCAAATGCAAGTTTCTTTTTCACATTACGCCTCTCTTTCTTAACGAACGGGCCTATTCTGCTCCGGCTGCTTGCGCTCCTGCGGAGAGATCTCACGCTGAATATCATTTTGCAGCTTGCGGAAATACTTTTGCAGGCTGTCCACCACGCCGCGGCGATCCTGCACCTCCATGCCGTCAAACACCTGCCCCACGCGGCTCACATCGGGCTGCGGGGTCTCCACGCCGAAATTGCGGCAGAGCATATAGCTGACGCTCTCGGCGTCCATGGCGCAGTCCTCACGGGTATAGTAGGGATAGCGTCCGTGGTCATGGATACCGGCGTGGACGATCTCGCGGGAGAGCGCCGCAAAGATCTTGCTGTCGATCAGGCGGCTGGATACCGTAATGCTCTGCGTTTTAGGATCATAAACGGCGTCCTGGTACATGGTGCTGCTGGTGACCACGGGAACGGGGGAGCTGTCCAGCAATCGGCGCAGGGCGGCGTCCATTTCCGGTGTATTGTCTTTCAGGCTCAGCGCCGGAACACCGGCCTTGCCGTGGGTCTGCATCACATCAAAAACACGCCCGATCTTATAGCCGTGATACTCCCTTCCGTCCTTCACGTAGGTATCCGACACGCGGATCTTCATGCCGTTCTCATCACGATTGACGCTGCGCCCCAGCCGGTTCCACACCTCCAGACTGTTGATGTAAGTGATCTCCGGGTTCTGCGCCATCGCCAGCATCACGTTGGATGCGCTGTATCGCGGGTTGATGGCCTGCGTATCCAGATAGTGGAGGTATGCGCCGGGTTCGCTGGTGACACGCATGACCGCATCGTCGGAAAGCTGCCCCAATTCCTCGCGCTCCGCTGTTTTCTTTGCCTTCCAGTCCTCGTCTCTCTGCTGCTTCTGCTGGATCAAATCGTCTAACTTTGCCATGTTCGTTTCTCCTTCTCAAAATCAATTTATTCCCGCGTAGGCATAGCCTTTTGAATGGCCTCCCGCACGGTGTCCTTAGTGGGAGCTGTGCCGTCCCGCTCCGCCGCGGCTTGCAGCGCCATCAGACGGCTGCGGACGGAGGGACGGGTGTCAGCCTTCTCCGCAGCCGGTTCCGTAGACGCTCTCGCACCAGTCCCGCGCTCCTTGGAGCTGTTCCCGGACGGAGCGCGGGCGTTCTCTTTTTTTGTGGCAGTATCCTCCTTCACCGGGGCGGGATAGCCCATGCGCTCAAAAATGCGGTTGATCTGCTTGGCATCCCTTGCCTTTGCCATGATCTCCACCGTGCCGGTCTTTTCTACCTTATTGACGATGGGGTAAAACAGGACGCCATAGCGTTTGGCCTCCATCTGAAAGCCCTTCAAGTCCTCCTGCTTGACAGAAAAGATCGTCAGCTCCTCGCCGTCGTGGATCAGGCGCTTGAGGTTGGTTTTACCGGCGAGCTTCTGATTGTCGTTGGCAAGGGCAATCAGAAGAGCGGCAAGATTTTTCGCCCCCAGCCCTGCCAGCTTGAGGGCGCTCTCGGTGATCTGGATGCCCTCACGCACCATCAGGTCAGCGGTTTCACCGTTGGTACTCATGCTCGTGTTCCTCCTTCTTCTTTAGATTTTCCTGCCGTTCAGCCTGCGCCTGTTGGCACTGCTGGGATACCCTCGGAATGTCCGATTGTATCCTGCGGCACAGCCGCACTTCCCGGCGTTTCTCCCGCAAGGCGGCAGTCTGCTGTTGGATCTCCGCGCTGTACTTGGCTTGTGTTTCTTCATCGCTGGTGTTCCTCCTTTCCTGATAAAGTGGTTTTCTCTGTTCCTCCAGCAAGCGGATGTCCCACTCCAGCACACGGATGCGCTGCTCCAGCTCCGTTTCGGTGGTAATTCCGCTTGATAAAAGGTATTTGAATTGCTGCTCATACCGCTCCAAATGAATGACCTCCCGCTTGACGGAAAAGGGCAGTTTGGGCGGCAGCTTTTTCCGCCTGCCCCCACGCAGCAGATAGAGGTAGCGGAGATAGAGTGCGTGAAAGCCGGTGATCTTCTTTTTTCGGACGGTGGACAGCTTACCCTTCACGCGGTAACGCTTGACAGGTTGGGTGACGGTCGGCGGGGCTATGCCGCCGTGCCGTTGTTTGGAAAGCCGCAGCAGAATATCCGCTTCGGTGTAGCCCTCGCCCAGGCTGTCCAGGCGGATCGCCCGCTTTGCGCCGGGGGGCTTGACCGTGGTGTATTTCCGATTGGGGCTGCGGCGTACCTCGTAACCGTTCTTTCGCAGCAGCATGAGAAAGGTATCGTAGGTGTAGGCTTGGTGGATGATGGCGTCAATGTCGGTGCGGATCACGCCGCGCACGGTGGGCTTGCCGCCCTGCTCCGCCTTCCACTCAGCGTAATGCTTGCCCTTGCCCTGCGGGGCAATGACGGATAGATCGTTCTCCCGGCACAGTTCGTCCGAAGTACCGCGCACATCGTTGTAGTAGCTCTCCGGGCTGGAATGGTATTTCTGCCCATCTACACAGGACACGGAATTGACCACCAGATGATTGTGCAGGTGGTGCTTATTCAAATGGGTGCTGATAACGACCTCATACCGTTTACCAAACAACCGCTTGGCAAATTCCAGCCCAATAGCGTGCGCCTGCTCTGGTGTGACCTCCCCCGGCTGAAAGGATTGGATGAAATGGTAGCCGAGGACACCGCCCATTTTGCCAAACTGCTGTTTGGTTTCCATCATTTCAGAGAGGGCGGTGTCCACGCTGCTGCAATTCAACGCAGAAGTGAAAAAGAATTGCTCTGTCTTTTCGGGATTAGAGATATAAGTGATGCTGGACGCCAGCGAGGTTTTCTCTCCGTCTGTGATGTAACGCACACGCTTGTCCAACCTTGCGCGGATGGCAAATACTTTTGTGTATGCCACTATCCTCGCTTCACCGCCCTCCACAATGCCGCCTGCATTTCCATGATGCTTTGAATATCCTCCTTGCGGACATAGCCGGAGGCATTGGCGACTTTAGCGATTTGGTTGATATTCGTGCCGATGCCGGAAAGCTGACGCAGCAGCTCCGGCAGTTCATCAGGCGGGCGGGGACGCAGATTCACGCCCATGATAAGCCGCCGGATCGCAGGCTCCATTTTCAAGCCGCTGTCCTTGGAAAGCTGCTTGACATGGGCATATTCATCAGCGGTCAGGCGAATGGTGATCTGCTTGACATTGTTGCGTTTCATAGAGCTTCCTTTCCTATTGGAGTGGGGATATTAAGGGGTTTACCCCTTAACAAGCGCATTTTGATGTCAAAATGCTATGCTTGCAAGGACAACGCAGCCGCAGGCCGCGCTGTCCTTCTGACCAGCCGAAAAACAAATCAGCGTGCGTCCCCGCCACGGGTTCTTACCCTGCCGCTGATCCCTTTCACAAGTTGGAGCTGGTCGTTGTAGTCCTTTCCGCGGCGGGGTGGGTTGTCGATGACCTCATACTCGGAAAGTCTCTTTTGAATGGCCGCAGACGCCGCCCGTCCCGGCCCGTCGTTATCCAGGCACAGCACGATCCGCGCCACGCCAGGGTTGTCCTTTAGGTATTGCTCCAACGCGGTGGGGAATCGAATCGTGCCGTCCTTCCGCGGCTGATAGATGCCGGAGAGGGACAGCGTATTGGCGGCGCGCCAATCCTGCCCGCGCAGCTTCAGCAGTGTCAGGTAGGAAAGCGCGTCAATGGCAGCTTCAAATACACAGAGGGTTTTGCCACCGGCGCAAAGGGGAACGGCAAAGGAAAAACGTTTATCGCTGCCGGGGACTTCACCGGCGAAGGTGGTTTCTGAGAGCGTCCCGCGCAGCGCGCCATAAGCGGGCTTTCCATTTTCATAGCCCACGAATACGCAGTTGTGACGCTCGGCATCCTCGTAAAGCTGCCCGTGCTTGATGCAGTGGTTGATGATCTCCGCGTCAACGCCCCGGCTCCGCAGATATGCAAAAACACGCCGGGTGTCGGCGTGT
>OHCR01001030.1_pt1 | contig 13390 bp, 8 predicted proteins | sample 1566831 | NCBI WGS metagenome assembly OHCR01 (sample SAMEA3879516, study PRJEB24766) | human gut metagenome | biome: human-associated habitat; feature: feces | place: USA | collected 1985/1987
GCGAAAGAGTTTCTTCGAGCTCATCCCCATACAGTAGGCGACTTGCCCGATACTGATGGGTTTAGACCCAATCAATTTCTTTTCAAAAATCGCCGAAAGCCTTGGTCGCTTTCATGCCTTTTTCAGTGTATGAGTAGCTGTTGGTGTAGCTCTTTTGCTCTTGTCGCTGCTCTTGTTTTATCTTCCAGCGACGACGCTTGAGGTAGAGGAAGACCTCCTTGCCCATAGCGGGGAAGGTCTGTAACTCAAAGTAGTTTGTATAGCCGTCTAAGACTATGTTTGAGAGGTCTCCGTTGACCTCTTTTTTCAACTCTGCGGGGATGTGGGCAGCGTCATCTTTCTCTACCATATAGATGCGGTAAATGCCGTTTTCATCAACCAACTTCTCGAAGTCAAAGTCTTGAAGAATTTCTTGGGGAGCGAACAGCTCAATCAAATCTAGTTCTTTAGTCATATTTTGAGGTGGTAAGGGGAAGGGCGAAAAAGCTCTCCTCATTCATTTGCGGGTGCAAGTTAATCAATTCACTTCAGTTAGTTTTTTTGTGGGGGCTTCACCCCCAGCACCTCAAAATAGGAATTAGCCAACAGCTCTTCTGGCCTCTGCAGCACTCCTGCTTGGGCTAGCAAGCTGCAAGAGTGACAGACAAGAGGCTGCACTCCAAAACGGTCAGTGCGACACCTACGTAGGTGTATCCGTCCGCTTCCCAGCACCTGAGACGCGTGCTCTACCTGATGACCACAACAAGCTAGATGGTGAGTGGCAGGGTCGTGACGTGATCAAGGCAATCAAGGTCTACGTAGCCACCACTTCTAATGGTACTACCACGATCAGCTCAGACCAATTCACGGAAGCTAACTTCGGGGGTATCAACAATGGTATCCTCGCTCCTAACCTCGCCGTAGAGGCTAAGTCTGGTGACAAGGTAAAGGTCTACGTCGTCATCAATGATGTCAACAACAAGGTCACAAGCATTCTCGATCAGAAGACCGGTGATGGAGCTTCGTTCGACGCAGAGTTCAAGAAGGCTGTCGCTACGGTTGCTGCTATCGCTGATGTAGCTAAGTACGACGCTGAGAAGGATATCGTCCTGATGACCAACGAGACCGCTCCCGAGGACGTGACGATCGCATCTAACGTCAGCAAGGAAGACGCTATCGGTGGTAAGGCTAACCGTGTCGAGGTACGCGTATCACGTGTCGCATCTCGTGCTATCGTCACTGTAGACGACGAGGCTGTCAAGAAGATCGAAGTCAAGCGCTCCTTCACAGATGCTCAGGGAGTCACAAAAGAGGAAACGACCGCAACGGTTACCGTCAAGGATATCGCTTATCAGGTCACTGGTAGCGCCCTACAGTTCAACGTCCTAGAGGATCGTAAGGACTGGAAGGTCGCAGCTCCTGTCTATGACTTCGCTCCTACATCTAGCACTTGGGCTGACCTAGTTACAGAGGGTGCAAACAAGATGCTCTACTCTGACGCTGAGGGGTACAAGGCTGCTCTCGTCAAGGCTAACAATGAGCTAGCTAGTGTCAAGGAGGCTCTAGGCGCAGAGACGTTTAGCAAGTTCGTCCTCCCAGTCACACACGCTAAGGGCAAGTATATGAAGGGCAACTCGACTATGTTTGAGATCAAGGCTACCTTCACCGTAGACAAGATCGATGGCGTTGCTCCTACCGGCACCGATGCTCAGACTGTTTACCTAGGTCTATCTGATGGTAAGTTCTACTCAACCAAGGAGAAGGCTGAGGCTATGGATGTCAACGCAACAGGCACCTCCGAAAAGAAGCAGAGCGCTAAGGAGTACAAGAATGGTGAGATGTACTACTACATCTGGCTGAACCCAGACGTTCCTTATGAAGATCTGACCAAGACAATCAGCGAGTCTCCTACGGTACGCAACCAGGTCTACCATGCACACATCACCGGCTTCGGCGAGATGGGTGTAGCAGACAAGGATGAGATCAAGCCTGATGAGCCTCTCGAGACGAAGAAAACGCACCTCTCTGTACAGCTGCAGGTACTCCCCTGGACGATCCACAGCTATAAGGTAAATCTTGTCAACCGTTACTAATCATCGACCCAGCTTCTATCCTAATATAGAGGCTGAGTAGATCGCACAACAGACGACTACAGGGGGCGTTGGTCCCCCATCTCACTGAGGCATCCAGCCCCCCTGTAGTCCTTTCTTATCACTTCTATCAAACATCAGAGCTATGAATAGGGTTCACCATATTATACTTCCCTTACTCACTCTCCTAGCACTCACCACCGCTTGTAGCAAGATTATCTACGAGGATCTCGAGGAGTGCCCTCAAGGGGTGTACATCAGTTTTTACAATCAGACCCCCTGTATGGAAGCACCAGAGGCTGTGGGTGAGGTAAATGGGCTGTATGTCTTCGCCTTCGACCTAAACGATGTGCTAGTCACAGTAAAGAAGGTGACTGGATGGGTGGATCTGACTGAGGTGTACAAGGTCGAGCTTCCTCCCGTCGAGAATGGACAGTACTCCTTCATCGCATGGGGCGGCACGCCAGACCAATACTTCACCCTGGGGAACTTCGTAGAGGGCACGACGACCAAGAAAGATGTCATGCTACGTCTACGAGCCGAGAATGACAAGGCCATCAGTCTCGGAGAGCATAAGGTATGGCAAGGTGAGAGCCGTGTCGTCTCTCTACCAGACCGTAAGGAGTACGGTACCGTATTTGCCAATGTCTCCATCAACATGCTAGAAGTGACCAACCGCATCAACATTACCCTGCGACTCCACGAGAGTGTACGGGACCGCTACGACATTGACGACTTTGACATACTGACCTATTCGGCCGATGGCACCTACCTCATCAACCGACGCATGCCACTAGGCACTCCGACCCTCAACTATCCAGGCGTAGAGCTATACAAAGATAAGTTTGCTAGGACCCTCTCCTTCACACTCATGGAGCTCAAGAGTGGATACCACAACCTCCTACGCCTACACAACAAGAAGGAGAAGAAGGACTTCCTCGAGCAGGACCTCCTAGGGAAGGTCTTACTAGAGAACCCCAACGTAAACCTAGAGTGTACCCACGACTTTGACATTGTCCTAGAGCTGGAAGATAAGTGTAAGGACAATAATCTCGTGATCCATATCTTCATCAACAACTATCAGATACACTCCTTCCCAGTCAATCTGATCAATAGATACTAAGGGCCTCCCACTCCCCTCGCACTATCCACCACTCCCCTCCCTAACACACATACAGCTCTCAGCTTATTATGTCTCGCAATACATTATACATCACACTCCTAGCTCTCCTCTGCAGCACGCTACTATCTGTATCGTGCCAGCGGATGAACGGAGGAGCCGTGCCTGACGATGACCCTAGTCGGACCACCTGTCTGCGCTTCTCAATGGGGGGAATAGAACTCCCCAACACTTCTCTGCGTGAGCAGGGCAACAATCCCTCTATACAGTCTGACTCCAAGGACTATGAAGACTATGTAGGCGAGCTAGCAGTCTTGATTTATAAGGTGGGAGCTACAGATGCTCAGAGCCTACTCGTCAAGAGTCACTTCACGACGGAGCAATACTTCCTCATGGAGCTACAACCCGAGGAGGGGGCACGGTACCACTTTTGCTTTGTGGCAAACTACCCTGAGAGTTGGCGGAATACGCTAGAGGGGCTAAAGAACTATGCCGACCTGAAGACGACGCTACAGCATCTCGAGAGCTTCAAGAGCCGTGACACAGGCACACCACTCTACAATGGTGCCGTCATGAATGGCACGGAGAAGAGTCTCTTCCCGATGGCACGTATCTATGAGAACCAAATCATACCCACTGGCGGGAGTGTGAGCGTACCCAAGCCCTTTACTCCGACGACAAATACGTCGAAGCCTCTCGAGCCTGTCAGCAATTGGTCTGACAGCCCCGAGACTGGCACAAAGCAACAGACCGTCAATCTAGTTCGCTCCTCAGCCAAGGTCAGCCTCAACCTCACGGGAGATGGCGTCAGCAAGATCAAGAGCATCAAGATCTGCAACGTAGCTACGCAGCACTCCTTTATGGAGAATAGTAAATCTGCCTCTGTAGCTTTAACCGAAAAGCCTTTTAATGGTAGTGGCTCCATCACGGGCAATAGCTTCCAAGCCAAGATGTATATCCCGGAGCGACTCCTCGGGAAGGCTTCCACTACACTAGGATGGAATTCGAACAGCGACATGCCCATTGGCACTCCCAGCTACATACAGATAGAGATGGTGAGTGGAGTCGTGCACAAGATCCCTATCATCTCTAATCAGAACACACAAAACATGACCCCAGGGTCGGAATACACCTACCTAGATGTCGCTACGGGCAATGTCTTAAGCAATCAAGCCGACTACAGCATCGTCCGCAACCATCACTATCGTTACGACATCAATGTACCTGCCGATGGTAAGTACCTAGTCATAAACTTTAAGGTGATGCCCTGGCGACTGATTGAGTCAGAGCTGCAGTTCACACAACCAGAATATACCTGTTCGCTCGAGGTCGTTGATGCAACAACCAATGCTACCAAACGAACCTTAGACGATATATCTCAGGAGGTACTCCTCTCACACAACGAGATTGTCAAGGTGACCTTTGAGATTACCAAGCCCGTAGGTGCTATCTGGTCAGCCTCCATCACGAACGGACTGAACTACCTCTTTACGGGCACGACCTACGATCAGGTAGTAGAGCCAGACATCGTCGGTCAAGTTCCTCCACAAACCTATACATTCCAGATCAAGCCCCGACAGGAGTTTACCTCTGAGCCATACTACACTCAGTTTTACATCGTAGTCGATGGCAAGGAGCTAGACCTCAACCCTCAGAGAACCCGTGACAGCTACATGGATGGCGGAGGCTCTCAGCGGTGGCGTATCAAACAAGTAATGTACTAAGACTCGCAATGACAAAGCTTCGATATAATATCCAGACCAGCGCACGCATAGCCCTCTGCACCGTGCTCACCTTCGTGGGCATCTGTGTGGCATTCACCAGTTGCGTTAGTGAGCGAACAGACGATGCTCTGCACATCTCCGAGGGCGATGGCAAGCTTCTCGAGCTCACGCTCATACCGCGTACCGAGCAGACGACCACGGCCGCGCTCCGTAGCCACGTCGGCGAGGAGGAGGGTGACAAGGAGAACGGGCTCCACGGAGGCGCCCTGCTTAATGAGAACAAGATCGAGAGCATAGAGCTCTTTGTCTTTGATCCAGCAACAGGCAATCTCGTCGGGCGTTACACTCCGCTCAAGCAGGAGGCGCTCACGGGTAGCGAGATCGGCAGTCGTGCTACCTTTATTATCCCCAAGGATGACCTTCCTAAGCTCGAGGGTACGCCACTAGACTATATCGCGGTGGTTAATGCCAGCAAGCCTATCGCCACGAGCGCCACAACGAAGACAGCTCTCTACGAGCTGATACAGGACGATCAGAGCAAGCTCAACCCAGCTCCACAAAGCGGCAAGATAGCTCCACAAGATAAGTTCCTCATGGATGGCGCACTCCAGACGACCGTCACTTGGGGCTTTCAAAACCCAAGAGCAGAGCTAGGGACGATCGAACTCTATCGTGCGGCTGCCAAGATTCGACTGAGGATCGATCATATCGATGTCAAGGACTATCAGAACGGCACTGAGACACCCTACGTGGTCAAGCCAGGCAGCGTACCTGAAGTCTGTCTCGTACGCTATCCAGAGAAGACGAAGATCGTACGGAGTGACTCACCCTATCAGCCCAATGGTAGCGACTGGCACAACTCCGCCTACCGTCCCATGGCCGTGACCGACTTCTCTGCTCTAGGGTATAAGAATAGCAAGGAAGACGGCAAGTTTTATGGTACAGTGCCTTTTTACGCTTACGAGCATGACTGGCGTAGCACCTCGACAAATGAGACTTTCCTACGTCTCAAGCTGAGTATGCGTCCTAAAGAAGCCGCAGATACAGCCCGTTGGAACGATTACTACTACCGCATACCGGTGAACTATCGCAAGGCTCTCGGGGAGGTCACAGAGGATATGCTCCACAAGCTCGAGCGTAACCATCTCTATGACGTTCTCACCTCCATAGAGGTGCTAGGTAGTCTCAACGAAGACACTCCCGTAGACATCACCTCCAACATAGCCATCACTCCGTGGAACCTGATTGAGGCCGTCGACGGTGAGCTCCTCAAGGCGCAGTACCTCGAGGTGTATGACAAGTACCCCATTATGGCGGATGTCGATGAGGTATCCATCCCCTATGCCTCCAGTCTTCCCGTAGATATTAAGATAGAGAGCGTTTGGTACGAATATTACGACCAGCGTGGCGTACACTACCGGCGTGAGTATAGCCAGAAGGAGTCCAAGCTCTACAAGATCAATGGGACTAAAACGGAGGACGAAAGTAAGCGTAGGACTAATACGTCCGACTGGGACGGCATCGTGATTACCCCCTCAGCGGATTACCTATCCAATGGAGTCATCACGATCCAGCACCCAGTACCGGTCAACTATATCCCGTATCACATTGAGTTCACCGTAAAGCAACAGGGCGGTAACCTAAGCCAAGTAGTGCACGTCTTGCAGTACCCCAATAGGTATGTCACGGGCGAACGCTCTAAGGGCTTCCGCAATGGCAGGGAGCAGTACGTAGACAAGAATGGTAATATGAAACCCGTCTACGCTGACTTTAGGTATCACTCCACAATTGGCATCTTCGGCAAGTATCAGGGAGAAAAGAGAATCTCTCCTCAGATCAACGAGGTGAACTTTAAGATCACAACTGTGGTTCCTAGAGAGGGTGAGCGCATTGGCTCGCCAGTGGATTCCAAGGGTCGGACTAAGACTGATCACATGTCCAACCAGCTCATCTCTCCACAGTTCATCATCGCCAGCCAACATGGTATGACTTTATACTCTTTCCAAATGCCAGAGGATGTGCCCAGCACCATGAGTCGTGAGAGTAGGTTCTCCTCGCAGATGTTTTCAGCTGAAGCTCCTTACTACGGTCCATTGTCTAGCAGATTTTGGGGTGCTCAAGATCCTTATACCGACCCAGCAAACTACGATAATGGCACTTTCGCTTACCAAGGAGGAAAGGCTAAAACACAAAACATCGCAGCGTACTATTGGGACGCCCAGACGCGATGCTTCGATTACTTTGAGGGTGAGTTTGGTACTAATGGCACCTATAGAGAGTTCTATAACATAACAGGTAATTATCCAGGACCCTATTCTGGGTCATGGCGTGCCATTTACAAAGATTTCAAGTATCAAGGTCGGTGGCGTATCCCTACCTCTGCTGAGATGAAGCTTATTGACGAGATGCAGATTGATAAGAAAACGGAGATCGAGGGCTTGCTCTTTGGCTCCTACTATTGGGTCGCAGAGAAGGGAATGGTGTATGACTTCCTACAACATAAGGTCATCACATTTCAGGAAATGGTCAATAAACGAGGTCTCGAAAACTCGTACGAAGATGGTTTCCCCGCAGTCTATGTCCGCCCCATCTTTGACACATATATGTATGACGAGCAGTAATCTAATCCTTATGAAGCGAAGAGTATATCTTTATTATATAGCCCTGCCACTGCTCCTGCTACTCGCAGGGTGTGTCCGGGAGCCTATGGGTGGCATGCTCATACCTGAGGGTAAGGTGGGCGACTCGATCACGCTAACTCTAGGGCTACACGCTGATGATCTGAGCGACCTAGCACTCAGGAGTGCATCTATCAATGATGACGAGGTAGAGAAGATCACTTCGCTACGCATATTGGTCTTCAACGAGCATCAAGAGTTTCTCTACTCGACAGATGCTGTGCTAGGAGATCCTGCCTCGGCTGATCCTTTAGGTGATGACGCCTTCCTCCCTGATGGCAAGAAAGGCTCCATCAAGAGGATTAAGAGCTTCCAGGCGACCTTCATACAGAGTGACAAGCCCCGATACCTACACTTCGTGGCTAATTACGACTGGACCGGACAGACGCAGGACTACTTCCTCGTGGGCAACTCGGCAGGAGCTATCATACCGAACCTGACGACAAGCATTGAGTCTGCCAATGGTAATAACGATCAGACCAAAGCCTTCGACCCGATGTGGGCACAGGTTAAGCTAAATAAGCTAGATGGTCAGTCGCTACAAGGTAAGGTCGTCAAGCTCCTACGCTGCCATGCCAAGATCACAGTAGTCAATAAAACTCCGGCAACGAATGGCTTCAAGCTGACAGGCTTTACCGCTTGCAATGTGCATAAGAGTGGCACAATAGCTCCCTTTGTGATGGACAACTACGCCTTTTCCTTTCCCTATGCACCGACCAAGGCAACGATTCCTCCCGATGTGGAGGTCATCCCTAATGACATCCCTGAGCATATCGTTCCAGCGGATGCTGAGTTTAGACTATTTGAGCATCAAAACAACGGAGACAAGAAGGTCTTCCTCATCATTCGGGGGGAGAAGGTGCTCAAGAATAGGACCACTGCGACTCGATACTACAAGGTAGACTTCGTTGCTAAGCGCACCGAGGAAAACATCATCAGCGACCGCGTCCTCCCGATCATCCGCAACAATCACTACAAGGTGACTATCACGGCGGTCAATTCGGACGGCTATGCTACGATGGCTGAGGCGATAGCAGCCCCCGCACACAATAATATATTCTCCTCCATCGAACTACAGGAGTTCACGCAGGTATCTGATGAGATGTTTACACTCAAGACAGACCCCGTCCAGATACTCATCGTGCGTCCTGGTACGTATAACTTTAACACCAGCTTTGCCATCACCGATAGCAACTATCGCTTCAAACCCTATGGGAGTGCTACGGGAGCAGGCTTTGGTGCACAGTATATCAGGTATTACAAGCGGTGGAGTGACAATGACTTCTACATGGGCGCTCTGACACAGACAGAGATAAGCACGCGTAGGGGCAATGACGACCACTTTAGCATCGAGGTCAAAAACATCCCCTCCGATGCTGTCGAGCGATACAGCATTGAGGTAGCAGGACTACGTTCTTACGCTCCTGACGATACGCCCCCCACCAATCCTAAGGATCTATACACCTATGAGCGGGTGGATGGTACTCCAGTCTCTGGTGCTACCAACCCCCTGATACGTAATGTAGAGATCACTATACGTAAGCCTCTACTCTTTAAGGCTAAGCTGGTCGATGATGCTTCGCAACCAGGGAATAAGTTCCTCGAGTTTGATATATACAAGAATCTGCCCAAGGGTATTTTCCCCTTTGAGGTGCTCATCGAGGCTCCAGATCTCTCCCCAAGGAATACAAAAGGGAATACGGAGAACCTAACCATCGTCAAGCGTGGTCGCAAGGTCTACTACCGCTATATCGTCAAGACAGACTCTTACGATCGTCACAATGGGCGCGTACGCATCCCTATGCTAGTCAATGATGGGACAACCTCCCCTAGCCACGATATCGTCCTCTCCTCCCCTTACTACGAGACGGAGACGATCTATCCCAGTGCCTCGACCTACAAGTCCAAGCCTATACGCCTTTACTTCAAGGATCCTGGCACCTCTAATACAAGGCGGCCGATGCCTAGCACCAGTCCTTTCACTCAGAAAGGTAACGCCGTCCCCCAAGGAACGTACTACATCCAGCCCACCAACTCCGATGGACTGTTTTATCTAACCTATGATACGAAGAAGGCTCCTGCGAATATGAATCAGGAGGTAACGATAAAGAGTGTCTATCAGGTTCAATCTGAGTACGGCTACATCTCCTTTACCGTTAGTGCAACCAAAACTTTGGAAAAGTGGATGGCAAGTGATGAGCATGTGTTCACAGCTACTAGCGTGGAGGTCAAGGGACAACTCCTACACTACTCAAATGGCGAGTATTACGGACGTCCCAATAATAGTCAACCATACTGGAATATCTACGATGATGATACGAGAAGGTATGTCAATATATCCAACTATCTAACGCTCAGTGACACGCCCATCAGTCAGAACAATCTCTCTTACGAGTTTTATCTAAAGATCCCAGAGGGCAAGTTCAAGTCAACGATGTCTTTTATTACGGTTGGCTATGACGGAGCAAGAACCTACTCCTCTTACTCCTGGAAAGAACTTATGAATACGACCCGGCTCATTTGGGACTACCCGTTGTTCTGGTTCTAAGCAGTCGAGCACTATCAGTCGGTCGGTACACAGGTTGTGTGCCGACCGACTGCGTTTTTAGAGAGGGGCACTAGGGGTGCTAGTGCTACTAGAAACTAACATCTAGCCTCTAGCCTCTGACTCTAATTTCTAACCTCTAACATCTAACATCTAATCTCTTTTTCGTACCTTTGGCGCGTTAATGAGCCTTTTACTAGATATGCATACGCTTCACAGCTCTTCACTTAGATGGTTGATAATCTTGATGATACTCATGCCTAGCTACGTAGCTGGGTCTGATGTTTCGCTGTGGGACATACCGCCCACGGGACACCGTGTGACGGTCGTACCTACCTCTGCAGAGCGACAGCAGATCAATCAGCTCTACCAGCAGATGGGACTAGAGGGAAGGCTCTCGTTTGAAGCCTTTAGCCTAGGCGTACGGGGATATAATCAGATCTCAACCAAGCATCGCTCACGACTCACCATTGTGGACTTTTCCAAGCCTTCAACTCAGGAGCGTATGTTTGTCTTCGACATGGAGCAGGGTAAGCTCCTCTATGCTACGCTTTGCGCACACGGACGTGGTAGCGGGGAGAACTACGCTACATCCTTTTCCAATAAACCTAACTCACATCAAAGCTCTCTGGGCTTCTACCTAACAAATGAGACTTACAGCGGGAGCAACGGCTACTCGCTACGTCTCGACGGACTAGAGCGTGGGTACAACGATCAGGCGCGAGCTCGTGCTATCGTCGTACATGGTGCGGCCTATGTCAATGATCAGATCATCCGACAGGGTCGTCTCGGGCGCAGCTACGGTTGCCCCGCAGTGCCTCGTGCGCTGGCTCGTCCCATCATCGATGCGATCAAGGGAGGCAGCGTCCTATACATCTATGCCAATCGTCCTGACTATCTCGCCCAGAGCATGGTGCCACGCTCCGAGATGGAGACTGCCAGAGCCGATCAGGATAGTCGCACGCAACTGATCAACTAGCTTAGCGTCGTCATCTGACGGTAAGCCTCTATATAATAGTCGTAATAGTGTGTCCAAAGCGCATGGGAGGCAGTCTTCCGTGCCTGCTCGTAGCACGCTTGCGGGAGCCCTGCAGTAGCGCGGTCTAGGATCGTTGCTAGGGCTTTTGTCACGGATGCATCGTCATGATCACGACGCGGGATGACCTGTACGCCGTGATTCAGGCTGTCCGTAGCTTGCTCGCCATAAAGCTCTAGGATCGCCTGACCAAAGCCAGACAAGTCGGTCGTTACCGTCGGCACGCCATAGGCGATGCTCTCCAGTGGCGTGTAGCCCCACGGCTCATAGTACGAGGGGAAGAGCGTCATGTCCATTCCCACCAGCAGTTCGTAGTAGCTCTTGTCGAAGATGCCGTCGCGGCCGTTGAGGTAGGTGGGGACGAAGACCACCTTCACCTTCGACGACGGGTTGGCCAGCACGCTGCCGGCGATCGAGTTGAGGATCTGATCCCATTCGGGATGTTCGAGATAGTGGGTGCAGAAGCGGTTCTGCTTGGGATCGATCGGGCTGTTTTCGTCGGCCAGATGCGCCTGCAAATCCTTGCGGGGGCCGGTCGTGGCGGACGGTACGGTGATGTAGACCAGCACCTCGCGGTCGAGGGCGTCCGTTTCGGCGAGCTGTTTCAGGGCGTCGAGGAAGATGTCGATGCCTTTGTTGCGGAATTCGTAGCGGCCGCTCGTGCCGACGATCAGGGGTTCGCCGTCGAATTTGCAGCTCAGCGTCGCCTCGGCCGTGCGGATCATCGCGCGGCGTGCCTCGGCCCGTTTTTCGTCGAACTCCCTGCCGTTCCACACGAAGTCGTCCTCGAAGCCGTTGGGGGTGACGACGTCCACCGTGCTGCCCAGCAGGCTCTCGCATTCGCGGGCGGTGATTTCGCTCACGGTGCAGAACACGTCGTGTTCCTGCGAGGCGATCTTCTCGATCGAGTGTTTGGCCACGACGTTGAACTGGCGCGCCAGTTCGCCGGCGTTGAGCCGTCCCAGATCCTTGTAGAGCGGCAGCCCGTTGCCGGCCACGCAGCGGCCCGTCACCGTGGCGTGGGTCGTGAAGACCGTGGCCACGTAGGGCGAGTACTTGCGCAGGTAGAGTCCGCCGGCGGCGGTCATCCACTCGTGGAAGTGGGCCACCACCTTGTCCGTCGAGGCGCAGAAGTTCTCCACGTAGGAGGCGATGACCTGTCCGGCCGCGTGGCCGAAGAGCACCGGCTCGATGTAGTCCCACTGTCCCGAGATCGAGTCGACGTGGTAGGTCTCCCACAGGAATTTCAGGATGTCGTCCTTCTTCGGGAAGAGCGACGTATAGTCGACCAGCACCGCGATCGGACGGCCGACGACGCGCCAGCGGCCGATGCGGATGCGGATGCCGTCGTTGTAGACGCTCTGGCGCCACGCTTTGAGCAGCTCGTCGTCCTCCTCGAATTCGGGATTGTCGCCTTCGCGCTGGATGTCGGGGCCGATGAGCAGATAGTTGTCGCCCAGTTTGCTTTCGACGGTGCGGGCCTTGGTCGAAACGACGGTGTGGATGCCGCCGACCTTGTTGCATACTTCCCAACTTACTTCGAACAGCAAATCGGGGGAGTGTTTGGCATTGCTCATATACTTATGCTAATTTGTAATTTTCGTGACGAACCGAAGAAGAATTCGGCCGCAAAGGTAACACTTATATTTATATTAAACAATCGGGAGTGGATGTTTATAAAAATATTTAATAATAACTTAACATTTCAGTTTCACTTGGTTGCGCGCGTCGTTATGTTTCGAAAAGGGCCTCGATCACGGCGTCCGAGATCAGAAACCGCTCCGGGGGAACCGCCAGCCGTCCGCCTGCGTCGCGGAGCGCGCCGCTTTGCAGATAGGGGGCCGCCTCTTCGCGCATCCGTTCCAGCCGTTTCGTGCCGAAACGGGCCGTGACCTCCCGCGTGTCGATTCCTTCGGCGGTTCGGAGCGCCGTCATGACGTACTCGTTGAAACGGTCCCTGTTCGTGAGGAGTTCGCGTTCCGCCGGATCGCCCGCGATGTACCGCTCCACCGAACCTACGTTCCAGTGCCGCTCCTCGCCGTCGAACGAGTGCGCCGCCGGACCGATGCCGAGGTACTTCGCACCGTGCCAGTACGCCGCGTTGTGGCGGGCGCGGAAGCCGGGCAGGGCGAAATTCGAAACCTCGTAGTGCTCGAACCCCGCTCCGGTCAGCGTTTCGTGCACGAGGGTGTATTCCGTTTCGCTGGTGGCTTCGTCC
>OHCR01001041.1_pt1 | contig 13294 bp, 9 predicted proteins | sample 1566831 | NCBI WGS metagenome assembly OHCR01 (sample SAMEA3879516, study PRJEB24766) | human gut metagenome | biome: human-associated habitat; feature: feces | place: USA | collected 1985/1987
TCTACTCCTGTCCTCCGCTTTGTTGCTGGGATGCCTATCCGCTTGCAACACTTCCCCCCGGGAATCTAAAGTTATGGAAGCAAACGATGGAAGCGTAACTACTGTCGAAAGCAACGGAAACAAACTGACGGTATGTGACTTATCGGCTGTAAAAGACACGATAGAAGTGCCGCTCAGCGAGTTTGTGGAAGACTGTCGCATCGTGCGTTTTGAGACCTCTGAAGAGGCATACTTCAAAGCCTGGTTTATCAATGCTACCGATAAGCATATCGGTATCCGCCAGGGAAACCAGGATGTGTTTAAACTGTTTGACAGGGATGGTAAGTTCCTGTATAATGTCGGTTCCGTAGGAAGCGGTCCCGGTGAATATGACACCACCCTCTACGATGAATGTATTGATGAGAAGAACGGCCATATCTTCTTCACACCTTTTGTGGGGAAAAGAATCATGATGTATGATATCAACGGGCAATGGATTAAAGATATTCCGCTTCCCATGCAAATTAATAAAGCGAAAATATGGGTGAATGAAGACGGAAGCTTATCTGTTGTACACATGCCTTTCGAGGAAGGTGAGCCCCTTGCTTTCAGGGTGGATACCGAAGGGAATATACTGAACCAAATTCCGGCAACTGCCGCAACGAAGGTGATGAACTTCGACGGAGAGGTTTTCTCTTATAGGAACTGTGGCGATTTCGATTTCTTCCATACCGGTATAGATACTCTTTTCACTTACGATCCCGCCGGCAATAAACTGTTGCCGAAATTCACGATGACTTTCCCGAATATGAATGAGAAGCCGATACATTTATATTACAGACTTCCCCATCATTTCATTGTCACCTACTGGGGTAATAAGGGAGAGGGAGGTGGAGATGTCTTGGTAGACACTGAGAAGAATGCTTCTTCTTATTTCCGCCTTGTGAACGACTTTTACGGTAACCTTCCTATTCCGGCTCCGGGCCACAGCTTTTATCGCGGATACTTTATACAGAGTCTGGAACCGGGACAGTTGATTGAAAAGATAGAAAAACAGATCGCTTCCGGCAAATGCTCCGGTCAGGATGAACAGAAACTCAAGGAACTGGCGGCTACTTTGACTGAGAATGATAATAATGTTCTGTTTATCGGAAAGGTTAAGAAATAAAGAGCCGGTATACAGAAGAGGGTGATACCGACTTAGAAACTATTATTCCCAGATGTGATGGGGGTGTGTCATCATACGGATTTTGACACATCCCCATACTTTTTTTATATGGGAATCGAACAAATAGAACATTATTGCAAACAATTGGAACCTGCTTGCGTGTTCTTATTTCCTATCTTTGTCGAAAAGAAGAATTAATAGGAATAGGAATATGAAACGAGTTATCTTTTCTTTGTCTTTTTCCCTGTTTGCCCTGCTGATGTATGGACAGATCACCCTTGAAGAGTGTCAACGGAAAACCCGGGAAAACTATCCGCTGGTAAGGCAGTATGGATTGATAGAGAAGACAAAAGAATATAATCTGGCCAATGCGTCGAAAGGTTATCTGCCTCAGTTTACCCTTTCGGGTAAGGCCAGTTGGCAGAGTGAGGTTACGGAATTGCCTGTACAGGTTCCCGGAGTAGATATCAAAGGTTTGCCGAAAGACCAGTATCAGGTGATGCTGGAACTGAAACAGAACATTTGGGACGGCGGTGAGATTCGTTCGAGAAAAGAGCAGGTCAAGGCATCGTCGGATGTGGACCGGGAGAAATTGAACGTAGATATGTATGCACTTACCGAGCGGGTGAATCAAGTGTATTTCGGAATTCTGTTACTGGACGAACAGTTAAGGCAAAACCAACTCTTTCTGGAAGATCTGGAACGTACCCATAAGCAGATTTCATCGTACATTGAGAATGGCATAGCCAGCCAGTCCGATCTGGATGCTGTCAGTGTGGAACAGCTTAATACCCGGCAAAAGCGGATAGAACTGACCTCCTCTCGTCAGGCCTATCTGTCTATGCTTGCATTGCTGACAGGCGAAGAGATGCCTGCCGGGATCTCTTTGCAGAAGCCGGTGCCGGAATGGGATATACCGGTGATAGCGAATAACCGTCCGGAGCTGATATGGTTTGATGCGCAAAACGGACGTTTACAAGTGCAGGAAGAAGCTTTGAAAACTCAGCTGATGCCACGTTTCGGGCTGTTTGTTCAGGGAGCATACGGTAATCCGGGACTCAATATGCTGAAAAATGAATTCTCGCCTTACTATGTGGCAGGAGTCCGCTTGTCGTGGAACTTCGGTAGTTTGTATACTTTACGCAACGACCGGCGGGTGATAGCTGCCAATCGTCAGCTGTTGGACAGCGACCGGGATGTGTTCCTGTTTAATACCCGCCTTCAGGCAACCCAGCAGGGGAGTGCCGTAGAGAGTGTGCGCCGGCAGATGGCGGACGATGACGAAATAATCCGTTTGCGAACCAGTATCCGCAAGGCCTCGGAAGCCAAAGTGGCCAATGGTACCATGACCGTAACCGATATGCTTCGGGACATGACTTCCGAGAACCTGGCGCGACAAACCAAGGCGCTGCATGAAGTACAGCTCTTGATGAACATGTATCAACTGAAGTATACAACGAATAATTAAACTTCTCTTATTACTGAAACAAAAATAGAATAGCAGTTATGAAATCAATGAAATTTATAGGATGTCTATACTTATTGGCTTTACTTTCCGCTTGTGGAAGCAGAACTTCGGATTATGATGCCACGGGAACTTTCGAAGCTACGGAAGTTCTGGTTTCGGCCGAAGCTTCGGGGAAACTCTTGTACTTTCATGTTGAAGAAGGTACCCGGCTGAAAGCAGGCGAAGAAGTAGGGCTGATCGATACGCTACAACTCTATCTGAAAAAACTGCAATTGCAGGCCAGCATGAAGTCGGTTGAAAGCCAACGTCCGGATGTTAACAAACAGATTGCTGCTACCCGGCAGCAGATCGCTACCGCCCGGAGAGAGAAGAGACGTGTGGAAAACCTGTTGAAAGCGGGAGCCGCCAATCAGAAGCAACTGGATGATTGGGAGGCACAGATCGCATTGCTCGAACGGCAGCTTACTGCCCAGATGTCGTCTTTACAGAACAGTACGAACAGTTTGACGGAACAAGGATCATCAGTCGCAATCCAGGTGGCACAAGTAGAAGACCAATTGGCGAAGTGTCACGTCGTTTCGCCTATCAGTGGTACTGTATTGGCAAAATATGCCGAAGTCGGGGAGCTGGCTGCTGTGGGTAAACCTCTGTTTAAGGTGGCCGAAATAGGTCGTATGTATCTGCGGGCTTACATCACTTCGGAGCAGCTATCACAAGTGAAACTGGGTGATAAGGTGACGGTATATTCCGATTATGGAAATTCGGAGCAGAAGGCTTATACGGGTGTAATTACGTGGATTTCCGAACGGTCGGAATTTACACCCAAAACCATTCTGACGAAGAACGAACGTGCCAATCTGGTGTATGCCGTTAAGATAGCGGTAAAGAACGATGGACTTCTGAAGATAGGTATGTACGGAGGAGTGAAGTTATAAATGATGCCTGCTTATGAAACCAGCTGTATCTGTAAATGACGTGACGAAACGTTACGGGGAGGTAGAAGCCCTGAAAAGTGCTACCTTTTCTGTAAATCCCGGCGAATTATTCGGTATTATCGGCCCGGACGGAGCAGGTAAGAGCACTCTCTTCCGGATATTGACCACATTGTTGCTGGCCGATAGCGGGACAGCTACAGTGAACGGACTCGATGTCGTGAAAGACTACAAACAAATCCGGCAACAAGTGGGATATATGCCCGGACGCTTTTCGCTCTATCAGGATCTGACAGTGGAGGAGAATCTTGACTTTTTCGCTACCGTGTTTCATACGACCATTCGTGAAAACTACGATCTGGTGAAAGATATCTATCAGCAAATAGAGCCTTTCCGTAAACGTAGGGCAGGAGCTTTATCCGGGGGAATGAAGCAAAAACTTGCTCTGAGTTGTGCGTTGATTCATAAGCCGGAGATTCTTTTTCTGGACGAGCCGACTACCGGTGTGGATCCTGTTTCGCGCAAGGAGTTCTGGGAAATGCTGAGGCATCTTAAGGATCAAGGTATCACAATTCTTGTTTCCACTCCGATCATGGACGAAGCCCGTCAATGCGACCGTATCGCTTTTATCAATGAGGGCGAGATACAAGGTATCGATGTGCCGGAACGTATCCTGCAACGTTTCAGCCATATTCTTTGCCCGCCCGGTCTGGAACGTACGGAAGTGCACGCCGGAAACGATTTTGCCATCGAGGTGGATCAATTGACCAAGTGTTTCGGTCATTTTACCGCAGTCGATCATATCTCCTTTCGGGTAAACCGTGGAGAGATCTTCGGATTTCTCGGAGCAAACGGTGCAGGGAAGACCACTGCTATGCGCATGCTTTGCGGACTGAGTAAGCCTACTTCGGGCATGGCGCGGGTAGCAGGTTTTGATGTAGCGGCTCACCCCGAAGAGGTAAAGAAGAATATCGGTTATATGAGCCAGAAGTTTTCGTTGTATGAGGACCTTAAAGTGTGGGAGAACATCCGCCTCTTTGCCGGAATTTACGGAATGCAGGATCGGGAAATAGCCGAAAAGACAGATGCTCTTCTTGATCGCTTGGGCTTCAGCGGAGAGCGTGACACACTTGTGAAAAGCCTGCCTTTGGGATGGAAACAGAAACTGGCCTTTTCCGTTTCAATCTTCCACAATCCCCGGATCGTGTTTCTTGATGAACCGACGGGAGGAGTCGATCCGGCTACCCGCCGTCAGTTCTGGGAACTGATTTATCAGGCTGCCGACCGGGGGATAACGGTCTTTGTGACTACCCATTACATGGATGAAGCAGAATATTGTAACCGTGTATCTATCATGGTGGACGGACGTATCGAAGCACTTGACACCCCCCGTGGGTTGAAGGCGCATTTTCATGCCGATACGATGGATGATGTATTCCAACAACTGGCCCGTAAGGCAGTGCGTAAAGCTGATTAGTATATGAAACAATTTATAGCATTTGTAAAAAAGGAATTCTTCCACATATTCCGTGACCGGCGGACTATGTTGATTTTATTGGGAATGCCTGTCGTGCAGATTATCCTCTTTGGCTTTGCCATCACTACAGAAGTGAAAAATGTACGAGTGGGCGTACTCGATCCGTCGAATGACATCGTCACACGCAAAATTATCGATCGTCTGGATGCCAGCGAATACTTTTCCGTGAAGTGCCTTTTGCATTCTCCGCAAGAGATGGAAAGGGTGTTTCAGGAAAACGAGATAGATATGGCACTCGTTTTCAGTGAGCAGTTTGCCGACCGCCTTTATACAGGTGATGCCCGTGTGCAACTGGTTTCCGATGCAACGGATCCGAATATGGCTACCACACAAGCCGGCTATGCCACAGGAGTGATTGCTGCTGTCCGGCAGGAAATGCTTCCTCCCGGAATGTTAGTGCCTTCTGTCGTACCCAATGTGAAATTGCTTTATAACCCTCAGATGAAGAGTGCTTACAATTTTGTACCCGGTGTGATGGGACTTATCTTGATGTTGATTTGTGCCATGATGACCTCTATTTCTATTGTCCGGGAGAAGGAAACCGGCACGATGGAGATCCTGTTGGTGTCTCCGGTGAAACCGCTGTTTATTATTCTGGCCAAGGCAGTTCCCTATTTTGTATTGTCATTTGTCAATCTTACGACGATTCTGTTGCTTGCTGTTTATGTACTCGATGTGCCTGTGGCAGGCAGCCTGTTCTGGCTGATTATGGTGTCGTTGCTTTTCATTTTTGTATCGTTGTCGCTGGGATTACTTATCTCTACGGTGACACGGACACAGGTAGCTGCCATGCTGGCCTCGGGTTTGGTACTGATGATGCCTACCATGTTGCTTTCGGGTATGATATTTCCGATAGAAAGTATGCCTTTGGTGCTGCAATTAATTTCTGATATACTGCCTGCCCGCTGGTATATTCAGGCTGTACGTAAGTTGATGATCGAGGGAGTGGACATCTCGTTTGTATGGTCTGAAGTCAGTATTCTGGCTTTGATGGCAGTTCTGTTGATAACAATAAGCTTCAAGAAATTCAAAAACAGGTTATGATTAAATATCTTATAGAGAAAGAATTCAAGCAGTTGCTCCGCAACTCCTTCCTGCCGAGGTTGATATTTATCTTCCCTTGCATGATTATGCTTCTTATGCCTTGGGCGGCCAATCTTGAGATAAAAAATATCCGGATGAATATAATTGATAATGATCATTCGGTTATTTCCCGCAGGCTGGTGGATAAAATAACGGCTTCAACTTACTTTCAGACCACTGCTTTGCCGGATTCTTACGAAAAAGGTATGGAGGCGATTGAAGCGGGAACAGCCGATCTGTTACTTGAAATACCCAGAGGCTTCGAGAAGGATTGGGTGAATGGCGGTGCTGCCAACGTACTTTTGGCTGTCAATGCCGTGAATGGTACCAAGGGTGGCTTGGGAAGTTCCTATTTGTCTGCCATTGTCAATGACTATGGAGAAGAATTACGGACTGAAAGCGGTACCACCTCTTTCTCTGCCGACGGAAATCTGCCCCGGATTGATATTCTCACCCAGAATCTTTTTAATGCCCGTTTGGATTATAAGCTGTTTATGGTTCCGGCCCTGATGGTGATGTTGCTTACGATGCTTTGCGGCTTTCTGCCTGCATTAAATATAGTAGGGGAGAAAGAAGCCGGTACGATTGAACAGATCAATGTAACTCCTGTCGGAAAGTTTACCTTTATTCTTGCCAAATTGATTCCCTATTGGCTGATCGGTTTTGTTGTCCTGACTCTTTGCTTTGTTTTGGCATGGACACTTTATGGTATCTTTCCTGTGGGGCATTTTTGGGTCATCTATTGTTTCTCCATTGTATTTGTCCTGGCTGTATCCGGCCTCGGGCTGGTCATTTCCAACCATTCGGCTACGATGCAGCAAGCTATGTTTGTCATGTGGTTCTGTATGTTGATCCTGATTCTGATGAGCGGGCTGTTTACCCCTATTCGTAGTATGCCCGAATGGGCGCAATGGATAACAATGCTCAATCCTCTGAAATATTTTATGCAAGTGATGCGTATGGTTTATCTCAAAGGGAGTGGCTTTATTGATTTGTTGCCACAGCTGGGGGCGTTGCTGGCCTTTGCACTGCTTTTCAATGTTTGGGCAGTGAAGAGCTATCGGAAAAGCGGTTGACTTTATGGAAGAGGGCCTCAAAAGCCTCCGAAAAGTGGTTGAGAGACTTAAATTTCTCTGTAAATGTACGTTAGCTTGTAACTTATGTGTATTTTTGTAGAAGGAAAAAACAGATATACAAAGTTATTACGTAATGAACAAACAAACATCAACCCCTTCTCAGATTCATCGACTTCAGCAGACCATTTATGAAAATCTTCCTGTAGGAATGGAATTGTACGATGGCGATGGGTATCTGATAGAGATTAATAGTGTGGGACTAAAGATGATGGGAGTGAAGGATAAACAAGATATGTTGGGAATCAATATCTTTGAGAATCCGAATATTCCGGTGGAGATGAAGAGGCGTCTACGTGCGGGAGAGAATATCCGTTTTACGGTCAAATATGATTTTGACCTGGCAAAAGCCCATTATCCGACTGTTTTATCAGGAATCAGTTATTTTGAAATTACTGTATCGGTCGTTCTGGATGAAAATAAGGAGATTGATAAGTTTCTTTTCATAGCACAGGATGTGACTGAAGCTGTGCATACTCAAGAGATATTGCGGCAAAGCAAGCAAAAAACGGCATTGGCCATGCAGGCTGCTGAGGTGATGTTGTGGGAATTTGATGTTCGTACCCGGTTGTTTTATGCGGAGAATGAACCTCTTAATGGTTACGATCCTACCCAAGCACTCACCATCGAAGACTATAAGAAACAGATTCATCCGGAGGATTGGAAAAAAGCGGAGATTATCCTATTGGATATGCTCAGTGGTTGCGATTGTCTGTATGAGATAGATTTCCGGATCAGGTTGTCCGATACATCCGAATGGCAATATTGTAAACTGAACTGTACCCCGTATGAAAGAGGGACGGATGGAAAGGTAATTAAATATGTGGGTTTTCGTAAAAACAATACGGAGCTGCAAAGGCGCAAGCTGCTACAAGAGAATATTTTGAACAGCATACCGCTTCCCATTCATATAAAAGATGTGGAAGATGATTTTCGTTATGTCTTCTGCAATGAAGAAAGCATGCGGATGTTCGGCACCCATGAGGGTGAAACCGTATGTAGCGTTCTGGATAGCGAACAGGCGGAACGTATGCAGAAAACAGATCTGGAAGTCTTCACTACCGGAAAGCCTTATTTGGGGGTAGAAAGAATCATATTGAAAGACGGACGCAGCTATGATACCATCGTGCGCAAGAATATCATCTATGATGGCACCAAGCGTCTGTTGCTTAATATCCGCTGGGATCAGAAATTGCAGAATGATCTTAAGCGCCGTGCTAAAGTGCTCTCTATGTCAATGGAAGTAATGAACGCTTATACCTGGTTTTACGAGCCGTCAAAACAAAGGGTAAGCTTTGGTGAAGGATTTGATAAGATCGGGCGGAATACTTTGGATATCAACTCGTTTGAAAAGTTTGCAGAGTGTGTGCACCCTGATGATCGGCAACGGTTTGTCGATACAATGGATGCGGTGCTCAAACAGGATAGCGGCGAATGGGATATAGAATATCGTGCTGATCTGAGAGGAAACGGAAACTATGAATGGTGGAAAACCCGCGGAGTACTTGAAACCTCCATACTCAATGATCATCCTTATCAGTATGTTTCCGGAATGTCAATCAGCATCGAATCCTACAAACAGACAGAGTTGACTCTGCTGAAAAATAAAGAAAAGCTGAATAAACTTATCCGACAGAATGAACTGGTATTGAATAACACTAATTCGGGGTTGGCCTATATCACGACAGATTATGTAGTACAATGGGAAAATGTGTCTGTCTGTTCATCCAGCCTCTCTTTTGAGGCTTATAAAAGAGGAGAATGCTGTTATAAAAGTGCTCATAATCGGACTTCTCCTTGTGACAACTGTGTGCTAAGCAAAGTATTGGTATCAAGACAGATGGAAAAGATCAAGTTTCATCTGGAGAATAACCGGATTGTAGAAGTGCTGGCTACTCCTGTATTTAATGAAAGTGAAGAGATCGACGGTATTGTCATTCGTGTGGATGATATTACTGACAGGGAGAGGATGATTGAGGAGTTGAGACAGGCGAAATTGTTGGCCGAACAATCGGATAAGCTCAAGTCGGCCTTTCTTGCCAATATGAGTCACGAAATCCGTACTCCACTAAATGCTATTGTCGGCTTCTCTGACCTATTGATGAATTCGGAAGAACAGGGTGATAAAGAAGAATACATGCAGATTATCAATACCAATAACGAATTGCTGCTGAAACTTATTAATGATATTCTGGATTTGTCGAAGTTGGAGTCCGGTTCGGTGGAGCTGAAATATGAGGAATTTGATCTGGCAGAATATTTCGATAGTATGGCATCTTCAATGAAGCAACGGGTGACAAATCCTAAAGTGCAGTTGGTCGCGGTGAATCCTTATAGTGTGTGCCGGGTGAGACTTGACAAAAATCGGGTTGCACAAGTGGTGACTAATTATGTAACTAATGCCATCAAATATACGCCGCAGGGAACTATCGAGATGGGATACGAGGTGGTAGACGCCGGAATCCGTCTTTATGTAAGGGATACCGGTATCGGTATACCGGAGGAGAAAAAGAGAAAAGTCTTTCATCGGTTTGAGAAATTGGATGAATTTGCACAAGGCACCGGTCTTGGACTCTCTATATGTAAGGCTATTACCGAATCGATGGGAGGAAGTGTCGGTTTTGAATCGGAATATAGCCGGGGATCTCTTTTCTGGGCTGTTCTACCTTGCGATCCGGAGGTACAAATGCGTCGGGAGTCCAATATCGCCATTGGACAGAATGCGGGTAAAGATGATCTGATACGTAGCGGAAATCAGCATTCGGCTTTGGATAGAAAAACAGTCTTGGTTGTAGAAGATATTTCAAGTAATTATCTGCTGATATCGGCTATGTTGTCCAAACATTATAATTTGCTTCACGCTGTGAATGGGGAGCAGGCTGTAGCGATGGTAAAAGAGTATAAAATAGATCTCTTGTTGATGGATATGAAAATGCCGGTAATGGACGGACTGACGGCAACAGCTGAGATTAGGAAGTTTGATACGAATATTCCTATTGTAGCTCTTACAGCGCATGCTTTCGAGTCCGACAAGGTAGCTGCGCTGAAATCCGGTTGCAATGATTATCTCGTGAAGCCGGTGGATAAAGCAAGACTAATGTCTGTATTGCGCAAATACTGCCACCCTTCAACTCTTGTTTTATAAAAGAATACCCCGGAATCTTTCTCTCTAATGGGGAGATGATTCCGGGGTGATCTTTAATCCCTTTGTATTAAGGAATTTCCACTAATTCAATGAGTTTATTTAACTTCAATGGTTCTGTCAGGTTTCTTCACTTCTTCTTCACTCAACTTGGGTAGTTCGATGTTCAGAACACCGTTTTCCACTTGCGCGGAGATGTGATCTTTATCTACGTTATCCGGCAGAATCATTGTCTGCTGGAATTTTGAATATGAAAATTCACGGCGTAAATAGCGACCGTCTTTCTTTTCTTCCTTGTTTTCAGCTTTCTTTTCCATTGAAATTACCAGGTTGTTTTCTTCATCAATCCGTACGCTGAAATCTTCCTTAGTCATCCCTGGTGCGGCCAACTCTAATTTATAGGCCTTATCGGTTTCAATTACATTAATAGCAGGTGCGGTAGCATTTGCTTTAGCCATTAATTCGTTATCAAAGAAATCATTAAAGATACTTGGTAACCAATTCTGAGATCTTCTAACAGGCATCATAATTTAGTCTCCTATCTTTTAGTTAAACATTCAGATTAATTCTTGAATCTCGGTTCGTCGTTTCGAACCGTCGTTCACTAAAGAAATTACAAAATTTGTGCCAGTGCCATATTCTTCCTTAGTTTGACTAAATGTCAGGGAGATAATGCCAATTTTACCATTTTGCTGTCAAATTGTTCCTATTTTTATATTTTAATAAGAATTTTGTTAATAATCTATTAGTTGATTGAGACTGTTACATACCTATTTTATCAGTTTGAATCTGAGGCGTAATTTTTCGTCGGCATAGTCGTAACTGATAATTTTAAAAAGACCTATTTCTGATGTGTTTTCTACGTGTTGCCCGATGCAAGCGCAAGCATCGTAATCTCCTATTCTGACAATACGTAATGTTTCGCTTGCATTTTCCGGGAGCTTACTCAGGTCCACAATGCTTTTGGCTTCTTCGTGTGTCATGAACTCACAGGTTACAGGTAAATGGCGATCGATAGCTTCATTTACTTTTTCTTCAATGGCATGAATTTGCTCCTCCGTTGGGCAAGTCGGAAGTTCGTAATCACATTTGCTTTTTTTCTTTTCGATATGTGCATTTCGTGAACGAGGACATCCGAATGTTTTTACCATAGTGGCATTGAGCAAATGCTCTGCTGTATGCATCGGGGGATATTCTTGTTTATTGTGGTCGTTGAGTTGAGGTTGTTGTTCCATGATTATCTGAGCATTATTTTACTTTTTATATTTTTGATGTACATTTATTCTTTTACTATTTCTATAGACTTGGGTACTAGGTCCATAAAAGAGTTTAATCCACAGTCTGTATAATCTGTTCCGGCAAAAAGTCGGATTATAGTTGTTGGTAACCAGCTTTTTCCGGATTGGGGGTCTACTGCCATCCATCCGTATTGTTTGAGGTAGCATTCGGCCCAGGCATGACATCCATAGAATTTTTGTTCAGGTATAAAAATAAAACCGGCAACAAACCGGCAAGGAATTCCTTTCTTTCTCATAAGTGCCGTGAATAAATTAGTATATTCGCTGCAAGTACCTTTCTTTCTTTGAAGGATATGATTTACATCCAATGTTTTGCAATCACCTCTTGAAATAGCCGTGGCTAGAGAATCATCAAAACTTATATAATGGGATACAAACTCCAAGCCCTTTTTTATAATTGTCATTATACTGTCTTCGCCTTTAAATAAAGAGTCTGTTATAAGTTCGATAGTAGGAGAAGAATAGTCAATGAGTCGGGTGGGGTTTAGATAAGAAGCGACCTCTCCGTCATAGATGTCATTGGGGCTATAAAGAACCTTTTCTGCTACTTTTCTTTTTAAGGTATCGTCATAAGCTTTGGATACTTTTACGGTGAAATAGTAGACACTGTCTGCCTTTTTAAAATTAGAAACCTCTTGGGGATAAGAATCTGTAACCGGAGAGTAATTTCTTGTCACCATTCGATAAGTCGTTTGAGCATGGCACGGGAACGAAAATGGTATCAGTGGCAGTAAAAAAAGAAATAGTAACTTTTGCATGTATTATATGATAATGATGTTATTAGGGGGGAATATACAATTATTATTCGGGTATCTTTACCTTTTCTCCAAGATGTTTGGGAGCTTTATTGGTAACTATATCCACAAAGACTTTTACTCTTGCCAATAATTCTCGAAGATTCGTTTTAAAGCCGGCATACGCACTCACATCCTGAGCGTTGTATCCGATAGCCTGGAGGTGACTTTGCTGAGCCAGATAAATTGCCCGTTCGTTATGAAACTGTTGTGAAATCAGAGTAAAACGCTCCAAACCAAAAATTAAATGTGCTCTTACCACAGAATCCAATGTTCTTAAACCTGCATAGTCCAGTATAATCCGTTGGTCAGGTATTCCTGCTGCTATAAGTGCTTTTTTCATTTCTTCCGGTTCGTTATAACTATTTCTCCGGTTATCACCGCTAACCAGTATATATTTGACTTTTCCGGCATTGTAGAGTTTTGTGGCAGCTTTAATCCTATAGTCGAAATATAGGTTGGCTTTTCCACTTTTCAGTTTAGGTGAAGTTCCCAGTAACAGTCCTACCTTATTATATGGAATATCGGAAACAGTCGAATAGATATATGTTTCGCTATTTTTCTGTATAGTCCGGTTGCAAACATAGATGGTGATCACAAGGACTATCAACAATAAAGGTATTCCCATAAGGACGATCTTTTTCATTTTTCTATATTCAGGGTGCTGTGCAAAGATAAGGATTTGGTGTGAAAGTTGATTTGAAAGCATAAAAAAAGGAGCAACGCCTTGCTCCAACCTTTGTTAACCTTAAATCTAATA
>OHCR01001046.1_pt1 | contig 13251 bp, 9 predicted proteins | sample 1566831 | NCBI WGS metagenome assembly OHCR01 (sample SAMEA3879516, study PRJEB24766) | human gut metagenome | biome: human-associated habitat; feature: feces | place: USA | collected 1985/1987
GCTCATGCCGCTTAACTCCACACAAAGACCTATCTTTGTGTACCTCCGCAGTAAAGACGACCCCAAGTCGTGTACCCCAGCAGGAGCAAAACTAACAAATGAGTACACTCACAGGACTAACAAAAATAACCCGTGTATCGTCTCAGTAATACCTTCCCAACTGTGTACTTTTTTCAGGAAGAGGACATAGCTCCGTGGAAAATCGAAAATCTCCACGGAGGAAAAAAAAATTCTCCACGTGGAGACGTTTTGATTCCTCCGAAGTTTTATTTGATTCCTCCGAAGTTTTATTTCTCGCCTACGTGGAGATTTTTTATTTGCCACGTGGGGATTTGAGAATTTCCACGTGGGGATCAGCTTTTTTGTGGCAAAAGCGTATCGAGGATAAGAGATTCTGTTCATAAGGCACTAGTGAGTGGAATATGCGGAAGGTGGCATATTTTGCTCTCAGCAGTTATTTCAGTAGATTTGCGTTAGAATCGATCGGGCGCATCCAGTGGACTGAGCCCCCTAAGTAAGACCATTTACCGATGAACTACAAAGGATACCTATATACGTTACTTCTATGCGGGCAGTTGCCACTAGCCTACCAACTGCAGGCGCAAGAGACCTTTAGCATACCCACCGAGCAGCATGCTATCGAGGTGACACTCGCAGCTGGCTCACCGCTACGTACCACGACGCTCCTCACCCCTGCACAACGTCTGAGCAAGGTGGATGGGTGGTTTGCCACCTATGGGGCGCATCTGCTGGGTCGTCCGAGTGCTGCTGCCGAGCTGGAGGAGTATATCACCACCAATCCCATCTCCCGTCAGGCGCAGGTCGCTCGTATAGCTCGTGCTACACACTACCTATATAATAAGGAGTACAATCGTGCACGCCATACGCTAGAGCAGGTACGTGAGCGGACCCTGACACGTGAGGCACGCAGCGAGTGGCAGGTCAAGATGGCCTACGCACTCCTACTGTCTGGCCGTCCTGTGGAGCAGGTAGAGCAGCTCTTTGAGATGACCGCTGCAGGTGATGACTACTGGGGCGATGTGGCTAGGCTCTATCTAGCGCAGCTATACATCGCTCAAAACAATCTAGACAAAGCTGAGCGCACACTCATCCCGATACAGGATCAGGGAGATCTGCAGTACGATGCACGTCTAGGACTGGCACGGATAGCCCTCTATCGGCAAAACTATCAGTCGGTGCTCACGCACACCGAGGCACTCGCCACGGCACGTCTCTCGGAGGAGCAGCGCACGGAGAGTCAGATCCTAGAGGCAAATGCTTGGTATCGTCTCGAGGAGCCAAGCAAAGCGATCGAACGTCTTGCTCCAATAGCAGAGCAAAAGGCTAATGCCTTGACTCCCGAAGACCAACTCATCCTAGCGGCTGCCTACATGGAGACAGAGCGCACGGAGCAAGCCATCCCGCACCTACTCCTAGCGACCCGTGGCGACGCGGAGACCAGTGGCGTGGCCAACCTCTACCTAGCACGTGCTCGTAGAGATATGGGGCTTTACTCCGAAGCCCTTGCCTCCTATCAGGTGGCGGCAGATAGAGCCGTAGCACCTACGATCCGTGAGGCTGCCATGTATGAGCAGGTATTGCTGATGCGCAGCAAGGCGAGCGGTTCGTTTGGTCAGGAGGTGAGGCTCTGCGAGGAGTTTCTCAATACATTCTCCCAGTCGGCACACCGTGAGGCTATGGAGCACTTTCTCATCGAGAGCTACTACCGCAGCCCCGACTACTTGACTAGTCTAGCCTCCATAGGACGCATCCAGAGACCTTCGCCAGTTATCGTAGAGGCGCAGTGCTATCTGCTCAATCAGCTCACGCAGCAGGCGCAACAAGCCGGAGACTTAGCTCTAGCCCAGCGCTACAACCAGCAGGCGCAGCAGCTTACCATAAAGTCTGCTCACCAGACCGAGGCTGAGCTGCTAGGGGCGCAGCTCCTCTCTCAGCAAGGAGCTTACAAGCAAGCATCACAAGCCCTCACGGCCATCCTCAATAAGCGCACAGCCTCTAGCAAGCAGCTACAGATAGCTCGCTACCTACTAGGCTACAGCCAGATCAAGCAGAAGCAGTACAGTGCTGCCACACAGACACTCTCCATACTACTCCAAGAGGGCACGCTCGACAACACGCTACAAGCTGATGTCCACGCCCGTCTAGGAGACACACACTACATGCAGGGTCACTACACGCCGGCCGTTCGCTACTACGAGGAGGCTTATAGACTCGCACCTGACAATCAGGTCTATGCGCTCTACATGTTGTCAGACATTGAGGGCCTCAAGAAGGATTACAAGGCGCAGATAGCTGCCCTCGATAAATTAGTTGCTCGCCACCCCAACAGCCTTTACAAGCCCCGTGCTATGTACGATCAGGGACGCGCTATGGAGCTGTCGGGACAGCATGCGGAGGCTATCGGAGCCTTCACGCGCCTGACGCAAGAGTACCCACAGAGTGAGTATGGGCGCAAGGCTGCCCTGCAGTTGGCACTACTATATTATAATAGGAATGAGACGAGCCGAGCTATCGAGACGTACAAAGCTCTGCTAGCCGAGGCTCCTCAGAGTGGCGAAGCAAAGCAGGCATACGAAGCCCTCAAGAGTATCTACATCGAGGAGGGACGCTCCACAGAGTTTGTCCAGTATGCGAATAGCATTGGCGGCAGCTACGCCATCAACGAGAGCGAGGCGATGAACATCTCCTTCGAGACGGCCGAGCGTGCTTACCAGTCGCGACAGCCACAGGCAGAGCGTTTGCTCAAGGAGTATCTAGCTCTGAAGCCCCAGGGAGCCTCTTCGCTCTTAGCGCACTACTACTTGGGCGACCTCTACGAGCGAGCTGGTAAGGAGGCAGACGCTCTAGCACTCTATGAGCGCATCTACCCCAGCCGCAAGCAATTGTCGCAGGAGCTACACATCGGTTTGCTTCAGAAGATGTCAGCCATGCGCCTTCATCAGCGAGCTTATGCGCAGGCATTGCCCTTGCAGCAGGAGCTGCTCACACTACCGCTAGAGCCAGCGAGTTATCAGACGACACTGCTCTCGGCTACCGAGAGCGCGCTCCAAGCGGGACAGTATGAGTGGGTCATCAAGGTCGTAACCCCACAGCTAGACAAGTCTAAGGGGTGGAGCCAAGAGCAACTAGACCGCCTGACTTGTCGCCTAGCGACCAGCTACTTGAAGACAGGTCGGGGCAACCAGATCGAGTCGCTGCTGAAGCCACTTATCGCTCGCATAGAGACCTACGCTGGCACTCAGGGGACGCTCCTATTGGCTCAGTACTACGTCTCCAACAAGATCCAGCAGAGCTACTCGAAGCAGCTACTCGACAAGTTGGTCAACGATGCTTACCCAGACCCCGAACTATCTGCCGAGACAATCATAACGCTCTCTGATTGGTACCTCACCAAGGGAGACCCCGACACGGCAAGACTATACCTAGAGAGCCTACTCAAGAATTACACCGACGAGACCTCCCCGATACGTCAGCGCGCTGCAGAGAAGCTCGCACAGCTTCGCCAGAGCACCGCTCGCTAATATCCCTCTACCCTACTATTCCAACGATTAAGTCTACAAGCGATGAAACGACTATATAGTCTCCTCCTAATTCTGCTCAGCACACTACTCCCAGCTTTAGCTCAAAACACCAAAACATTGGCCGAGCGTGACACGATCAGCCGTGAGGTTACCGTGGTGAGCGACAAGGTGAGACAGATCGATGACACCAATCCTATCTTTACCCCTATACCTCTGACGAAGCCTCAGGTAGAGCGCTACAATCCAGCCACACCTCGCTCCACGAGAGACTTCACGCCGACCCTCTCGCCAGCACCGACGCCTCAGCTGTCGGGCTTTGCCCGTGAGGTGCCTCAGTCTTACAATGGCATTATGGCTCGCCTCTTCGGAGGCTATGCGCCTGCCTTCGGTGGGGATCTGGCGGGTCAGTGGCACTTCGGGAGCCAGCACAACGTTCTCTCCCTCGATCTGACGCATCGATCGGAACTTTTCTCGCTCAGCAAGAACTGGCCCAACCGCTCTGTGCATGGGCCGATTGATGAGTCCGATGTGGACTATCACTACCTCAAGGAAGTCCCCGACCAGACGAATATGTACCGCCACGCTACAGAGGGAGTCCTAGGCTACAGCTACCACTGGCGAGAGAGTATGATCAAGCTGCAGGGAGGCATACGCAGCCACATCTTTGCGCATACGCCTACGCAGCAGAGGATGGAGCTAGGCACGATACCCCTACTAGACCGCACCCGCTGGCAAGACGCGCTGCGCGAGTACAGTCTGACGGGACGCATAGACAACCTACAGGTCCAGAACTGGTCTTTCGACCTTGGTGCGCGCTATGCTTTCCTATCCCACTCGCTGCCCAGTCCAGCCCAAAAGGATCTCATCGCTAACGAGTACATGCACGTGATCGATGCTGATGGAGCCACCGCTGTGCAGCTCTCTGACGACTGGTCTCTAGGACTAGGCGCCGATATGCGTATCCGCACAGGCCAGCCGTCACAGCTCTTCCTCCTAGGAGCGCACCCACAGTTCCGCTATCGTGGGTTCGTTAACTTTGCCGATCTAGACTTTTCAGGCGGTGTGGGCGTAGACTTAGCCAACCAAGAGGTTTTGGTCTACCCAGAGGTTCGCCTGTCGCTCTCTGATCAGAGACGCTGGGAGTGGTACCTGCAGGCGTCGGGCGGGCTACAAGATGTCAACCCCTTTGACTACCTAGCTCGCATACCAGGCATCATGCTCAACGCACTGCCTAGACCTGAGCGTCAGCAGCTCGCCTCTCGCACAGGAGTCAAGCTCCAGCTCGGCTCTGGCACCTACGAGCTGTACGGCGGGTACGATCATTACGCTCGCACTTACGGCTTCAACCTCCTACCCTACTACGCTGGCGAGGAGCTTTACGGCTCATGGCTACAGTCGCAGCGCAACGAGTACACGAAGCTCGACATCTTCTACGCGGGTCTAGACCTCTCTACCGTCATTGCAAAGGTCTGTGAACTGAGCCTCGGAGCGCAGTTTAACCGTCTTGCCAACTACTCATTCCGTGTCCCCAAGCCTTACTTCCAAGGCTATGCGAAGTTGGCCGTTCGTCCTAGCAAGCGCCTAGACCTTCGTGGGGTGGTCTACTACGACACCAGTCTCACGACCAAGATCCTGCACCCCGCCCAAGCTCCCGAAACAGGGCTTCGCGAGGGTGCTGCTAGGGGTTCGCTCACAAGACTCACCGCTGAGGTGACGGCGCAGTATCGCTTGACAAAGATGTGGACGCTCTTTGCCACTTTCGACAGTCAGCACTATGGACTAGGTGCTTACGACATGTCACAGCCCTACAGTGGGCGCATTGGTGTACAGTTTAACTGGTCCGCTTTATAATAAGGAGTAATATGATGAATCAAGCAAAGAGTGGCGGCTATAAGTTCCTCGCCATCAAAGATCGTGACTGCCTACTTGGGAGCAATGGCGAGATCGCTCTAGAGGATCGCGAAGCTCTCCTAGAGGTGCAGGAGGAGTATGCCCTGCGTGTGGCGGTCGCCAGCGAAGCTCCTATGACTAGTCTCCTGAATATCTCGGAGCAGCTGCAGCTACCGCTCAACAGCGGCTACATCATCTCCCATCTAGGCGCACGCATTCACAACTGTCGCACGGGTCGTGAGCTAGCCTCTCGTCCTCTCCGTGCAGAGCAGCTCACGCATCTCTATGAGCTGGTCGATAGCGACTACACACTTGCACTCATAGGCGAGAAAGCACTCTACGCTACGAAGACCCATCAGCCACGTATCCTCCAGCTAGCCAAGCTCTGGAGCATGCCAATCCTAGACTTGACCAAGGCAGATGAGCCCTTCAAAGCTCCCGCCGAGCCAATCTTTAGAGCCCTCATCTTAGCTAGACAAGATCGCCTGGCTAAGCTGAGTGACCAGCTCAACGCAGGACAAGGTTTGACCGCCACCCTCTACGATGAGCCGATGAATGAGCTCTCGATCGTAGCCTCTGGCGTCAGCCTGCGAGGAGCGCTCGACTTTATCCTCGACCGACTAGACCTCAACCAGCAAAACATCATCGCCGTCGGCACTACCCTAGAGGATGTCGCCATGGTACAGCGTGCTGGACTAGGCGTAGCTATGGCAAACGCTCCCGAGCCACTCAAGAGCTGCGCCGACTACATCACCACCTCTTGCGATGCTGCGGGCTTAGCCCACATGATCACCAAGCAGATCAAGCTGCGCTACGACGGAGTCCCCTTTGATCCAGAAGATGCCAACGAGATCATGCCCAACACGCTCATGGGTACGCTCGGTATGCGCTGCACAGAGATAGCCCGTGGCTATGTCACGGGTACGATGCCCGTGGACAATCGCACGAGACAGCCGATGGGTATACTGCACGGAGGAGCTTCGCTAGCCTTTGCCGAGACCCTCGCGGGACTAGGATCAGTAGCCATAGCTAACGAAGGCGAGATACAAGTCGGCATGCAGGTGAGTGGCTACCACGTCTCTTCGACAGTCGTCGGAGACACTGTGCGCGGCGTCGCTACGATACTTCACAAGGGGCGCAGCACGCATGTCTGGAACGTAGACATCTACTCCACCCAGAGTGGCAAGCTCATCTGCACTTGCCGTGTCATCAACAGTATCATCAAGCAGCGCTAAGCATCGGCACACGCTATGAGCCAACTCCTAGAGCGATTTCTCCGCTACGTAAAGGTTCACACCACCTCCGATCCGAATAGCCCTACGAAGCCCTCGACACCCTGTCAGTGGGACTTGCTCCACCTGCTCCACACTGAGCTAGAGGAGCTACAGATACCCTCCACCTGCTACGATGCAGGCTATCTGATAGCGCAAATCCCTGCCACTGCTGGCTACGAAAAGGTGCCCCGCATCGCACTCCTCGCTCATGTAGACACCTCGCCCGAAGCTCCTGGCGAAAAGGTCTCACCCTGTCTCCACCCCAACTACGACGGCAAGCCGATACAGCTCAAGGGCAGCATACTGAGCCCCAGCGACTACCCCGACCTGCTGCGCTATGTGGGGCATACGCTCATCACGAGCGACGGGACGACACTCCTCGGAGCTGACGACAAGGCGGGCGTCGCTATTTTGATGACTCTTGCTGCGGAGCTCCAAAGCAAGCCCGAGCTAGCGCACGGACCTATCGCACTAGCCTTCACGACAGACGAAGAGGTCGGGCGAGGGCTGGAGTCCTTCGACGAGAGTCAGCTTCAGGCGACCTACGCTTACACCATCGACGGCGGACTTGAGGGCGAGTTTGAGTACGAATGCTTTCACGCAGCCTCTGCACGCATCACCGCTACGGGACACAACGTCCACCCAGGCAGTGCCTACCACACGATGCGTCACGCACTTCAGTCGCTCATCAAGCTCGACTACAGACTAGGTTACACGCACGAGCGACCCGAGGTGACCCAGGGACGGGAAGGCTTCCTGCACCTATGTCACATGTCGGGCGATGTCTCGTTCGCAACTGCTGAGTACATCATCCGCGACCACGACCGCCAGCTCCTAGAGCAGCGCATAGCACGCATCCGAGAGGTAGCTCAGCAGATCAACGAAGAGCCACACACCGCACAGCTAGCGGTCGAAGTCTCCTACCAGTACCGCAACATGTACGACTACATCGCTCCGCACCCAGAGGTCATCGAGCACGCTATCGCAGCCTACGAGGCGGTCGGTGTCAAGCCGATCATCCAGCCGATACGTGGAGGCACAGACGGGGCGGTTCTCTCGGAGCGAGGCATCCCCTGCCCCAACATCTTCACCAGTGGGGGCAACTTCCACTCCCTCCACGAGTACTGCTCGCTCGATGCCATGGAGCGCTGCCTCGCCATCGTGACGCAGCTAGTTCGTCGCTACGCCACATCGCAGGCTTTAGACTAAGAGCCAACGCATTAAATCTGTAGCCCGCTAGTAGGAAACCTCTCCTGCCAGCGGGCTACATTCTTTTTTAGCAGCCCCTTATTACAATAAGGTGCTGTCAAAGACTTCCTCTTTCTCACAAGAAAGATAGACATAGATAATAATATAGTCAATGATCCTTTTTGTAAAGGACCATTGACTATACCATCATTGGGAGACCTTTGCACAGAGGTCTCGGTCAGCTTTGAAAAGTTATTTAAAGCTGTATTTGGAATACACATCCGTGTCAGACTCTCTATGATATAGAGCCTTACAATCGTCTATGATATCCTCTGTACCAAACCCTTGAATGGCTCGGCCCATTAAGAACGAGACCGTATAGTCGTTCCAGTCTTTGCCTAATGACGATGCCTTCACCGCTCCTTCATTGAGGTACTTCCACATTTCCGCTTCACTGATGTATTGCAACCAATAACACCATTTTGCCAAGCTCACCAGTCGGCATACGTCCCAAGCATACGTGGAGGTTGTGGTCCGGACTTGAGCCAAATCCGTTTTTAGCCCGTCTGCTATCAAAGTCTGCAGCTCAATAAGTTCCTCGGAAGAACCTCTTTGAGCAAGGACTTCGTCCAATTCCGTACTCCGCTCTAAATTAAGGAGAGCGTTTAGCGTCTCTAGAGCATCTTCCCGACCATTAATGCTCCATTGTTTTTGAAGCCCGGTCTTGTATACATTCATATTATCATCGGTGATAATACTAAGGATGTCCTCACTGCGATAACAAGACAAGATGGCTCCAAATACCAGTAACCTTTTCTTTTCCTCGGTGAGCGGTGTTTGAGGATGAGAAGCCAAAAAGGCTTTCAGGTTTTTCTTAGCAATGAGCCGAGACACGATTTCAAACACGATAAAAGCAATAATCAAGACAGCGACTATTGCCACGATGATTTTCCAGATCATACAAGTATTATTTTGAAGTTAAACATAAGTCTATTATATCATATTTCCTACTTATCCACATGCTTCCCCATCATTTCTTCTACAGAAAGACAGAACCCGATCTCTTGGTAGATTTCAAGCAATAGGTCTTCGTTTAAAGATGTTTTCCCGCTAAGGCGAAGAAATCCTTTTGGCATATTGGAGGCATAATAAAATGTATCTCCGCTAAAGGAGAGCATCAAGTCATGAGTAAAGGAACAACGAAGAGCGGTAAGTTTCTTCATCATTGCCGGGGTCAAAATCATACGGGCTTCTACCTCGTCATCGGCATATACGGTAAAGAGACGTTCAAACTCGGGGTCTTCCAAATAAACAAACTTTGCTTTATGTCTCTCCCTCAGTTTTTGTATCGTCAGAGCGAAGTAGCCCAACTTATCCTCCAAATGGTCGGGAAGCAGCATAACAAATCCCCTGCAAGTTCTTGGAAGACGGCAGTAACCAAACATTCCCCTAAAGCTGAACATCGTGCTCTCTACTTGTGCGCCCCACATCGGACTGAAAATCGCCCGATAGAGGAGCCTAAAGGATCTCCATAGTTTAGTATTCTGTTCATTTGTTGCGGTTACTCCTATATCGGCTATTGTCAATGCTTGATGCTGAGTTGGGAAACTCAATGCACCGTAACTTGCCACTTGCAGAGTACCCTCCGACCTATTTGGGGTTCCGAATAGTCTGCTTGCCCGAATATCGGACACCTTTACTTCTTTTGTCGGAGAATAATTTGCATCCGGAAATAGCTGGTTGATAATTTGCCCCATTACTTTTTCCTCTTTCTGCTTCAGTACATTTAGGCATAAAGAGAACAGCGTATTGAGGACCACAAAGGCGACAAAGAATATGACGACATACGTTGCCGTTATTTGTGAGGTTTCATAATTGCCCGCATCAACGATATCCCTTCCGAATATAGTGAATGCAAGCCAAAGCAGAGCCAAAGGGTAAACGGAATAAATGAGAAGCCTAACAATCTTACGCCACATAGCTATGTGGGTTAGTTGCCCTCTCATTTGTTGAGCGACAATCTTGAAGTCAATCAAGTGGTCTTCTTTCATCATTTATCCGAAAATCTCCTTGATATGAATGTCGCCCAACTCACTTTCAGGAATTCGTATCAATGCTTCTTTCCCAAGATGTTTTCTTGAAGCGATGTATGAAGACGGGAACATTTCTACGGCATTGTTGTAATCCGTTACGGTTGCGTTATAAGTTCGGCGTATAGCCTGCAATTCGTTCTCCATATCCGTTATCTGATATTGGAGATAGACAAACTGCTCATTGGCTTTGAGATCCGGATTACTCTCAACAACGGCCTTAACTTGTTTGAGAAGAGCGGAGATTTCTGTCCCGTCCTTGATTTGTTCTGCTTCGGGGGCTCCGTCTGCTCGAGACCTTAGTTCGGCTATGCGGGTAAGGATTTCATTTTCGTGTCCCATATACGCTTTAAGAGATGCCACCAAATTGGGTATAAGGTCATTTCTCTGCTTGAGTGCCACACAAATGCCACTCCGGCATTGTTCCACCCTATTTTTCTTGGCAATGAGATTATTAGAGGTGATTATACCCCAAATCAGTATAAGCACAGCTATTGCGATAAGGACACTCCCGGCAATTATTGATGCAGTCATACAAATTCTCTTGTCTCAATGATTATTTCTTAGTACTCTTGTGGTCTTCATAGTGGCGTCGTACTCTGTCCATACCCCCGAACGTTCTCCATCGGCATACTGTCCCTCTACAACCAAAATCGGATTTCCGTTGCGCAAAACTTCTTCTTTGTACGCCCCATGTAGCACGCCCATGCGATAAGTTCGTGTGACTTTGCTTTCAACGCCATCTCCCTGTTTCGTAAGTTTCCACTCGACCCCGTCTTTCTTCCCATTCACCCAACGGGTCTCAAGTATTTGAGCACCGTTTTGGCTGTCATACCGCTTCTCAAAGCCGTTTTCCACACTTTCCTGGTATTCTTTCTCCAAATCCAAATGACCGTCTTTGAAATAGGTTTTTACACAGCCATCGATTTTGCCCTTCTTCATAGGGGTAATCTTGCTGACAGTTTTGCCGTCTTGGTAGTACTCCGTGAACACCCCATTTCTTTTCCCCTGGTCATACGCTCCCGTTTCTCTCAGTACACCATCCCGATAGCGGTGGTACTTACCATCCATCAGTCCGTTAGAAAAGGAAATAGTCTCTTCGTCAAGCCCCCGCTTGATACGCCACTCTCCCTGCAAGGGTTTTCGGCTGTCCTTTTCGAAATAAACTGTCGTATTGTTTTCGCCCGATAGGGGTAAGAGTTCATCGCTTAGAATCACCTTTTGAGCCGATACCGAAAGGCTCAGCAACAGCGAGAAGAAAAAGAGAATATATCGATTCATATTATAATAGAATGCCCAATTATTTAATTGGTTACTTTTGCTTCATTGCCTGTTTAATAAACGTGAAACTATGTGCTTCGCTTCCTTTGTCCTTTCTTGCTTTAAGTTTCTCTGCTCTCGAGCATATAAGAAAATATCCTGCCTCTTTTATCAAGAGGCAAGAGCATACACAGATACTCAATGGCAAAGATAGAGTTTTTTGCGATACTCTGACCAAAACAATGGATAAAAACAAAGACCTACATCATTACCGATGAAGGTTTCTGTTGACATAGTTCTCACTCAGTATTCTCTGTTTATGTCTGAGAGCCGATAGAGGATTTTCCCTGCGATTTGGGTGTAAGGGATAATGCCCTTATCCCGATAGTCTTGCAGGGTACGAGGGGAAAGGAACAGTCTCTCGCAAACCTCCCGTCCTGTGAGGTAGATTTCACCTTCAAAAAGAGGACGATGAGTTTGAGCGATGCTTCTCACTCGATTCGTCAAACCTTTAATGCCAGAGAAGCGGCGAAGCTGACCTTCCCGACAGTTTTCCAAAAACTTTCCAGCCTTGGAAAATAAAATTTCCAACGGTGGAAAAATAAATTTCCAAGGGAGGAAAAGAAGTTTTCCAACGCTGGAAAGTTTCTTTTCCAACGCTGGAAAACTTCAGTTCCATGGGAGGCAGCTCGTCAAGCTCCCCTAAATGCTTATTTAGTATGGCCTAATTTGCTACCTTTGCAACGATGAATGAGAGAGAGATAGAGGCTACTGATCAAGCCGAAGACAATAAGCGCACGCAGGATCTGCGCACGCAGCCGATCCCAAAGCTACTGCTGCGGTATGCTATACCTGCTGTGGTGGGTACGGTCGTGCAGGCGCTGTACAACATCGTGGACACGATCTTCATCGGCCAGGGCAGTGGCGAGCTGGGCATCGCTGCGGTCTATATTGGCTTCCCATTGATTATCCTCCTCGTCGGCTTCAGCATGCTCGTGGGGACGGGTGCCTCTGTCGGCGTATCGATCGCTCTAGGTAGGCGGGACTCGGATCGTGCGGATCGTATCCTGAGCAATGCGGTCTATCTGACCTTTAGCTTCTACATCCTCGCGGTCACCCCCTCGATGATCTTCCTAGAGGATATCTTGCGACTCATCGGGGCGAGTGACAATATCATCCCCCTAGCAAAGGACTACCTCCACATCTATCTGCCAGCCATCATACTGAGCAACCTGACCTACGGGTACAACAATGTGATGCGTGCATCGGGCTACCCGACGAAAGCGATGATTACGATGATTATCGGAGCGGTGATCAATGTGGTGCTGGACTACTTCTTTATCATGCACTTCGGATGGGGTGTCAAGGGCGCTGCCTGGGCGACGGTGATTGCGATGTTCTGCACGATGGTCTTCGTACAGTATCACTTCTTCCAGCGCAAGAGCGTGGTACGCTTCAAGCGACAAAACATGAAGCCCTCGGGCTCGATCCTCCTATCGATCATCAGTGTCGGTATAGCTCCCTTTGCGATGCAGGTAGCGGGCAGTGCCGTTAGCTTTGTGCTCAACCATAACTTCGCTCGCTTTGCTAAGACTGTGGCTGAGGCGGATCTATCCATAGCGACCTACGGTATCATCAACAACTACACGACACTCATCGCACTCACTATCATCGGAGTAGCGCAAGGCATGCAGCCTATCGTGGGGTACAACTATGGTGCGGGACATATCGAGCGGTCACTGAGCTGCTACAAGCTCGCCGTCGGGGTCAATACGGTCATCTCTATACTAGGCTTTGCGACTGCCATGCTGCTACCGGAGCAACTCTTTATGCTCTTCAACGCGTCGCCTGAGTTGATCGCGATAGGTCAGCGCGCCATTCGAATAGTCTTCTGCGTCTTCTTCGTTGTGGGCTTTCAGATTACCACCTCACAACTCTTCCAGAGCCTTGGTCTGAGCCGTCAGGCTATCTTCATCAGCTTGACACGTCAGATCATCTTCCTCCTAC
>OHCR01001057.1_pt1 | contig 13100 bp, 9 predicted proteins | sample 1566831 | NCBI WGS metagenome assembly OHCR01 (sample SAMEA3879516, study PRJEB24766) | human gut metagenome | biome: human-associated habitat; feature: feces | place: USA | collected 1985/1987
GCTCATTCAGCTAATGCTGCTCTGAATGCAAAGATAACTAATTCTTCGCGATTGGGGGACTATTTGCGCAAAGTGTCAACTTTCCAAAAACTTTCCAGGCTTGGAAAATAAAATTTCCAACGCTGGAAATTTCTTTTTCCAACGGAGGAAACTTTTCTTTCCACCGTTGGAAAGGTTGAGACACTTGACGAGTAACGATCGGAACGTATGGTCGGGAGACGTGTAACGGCTGTAGGGACGCACGGTCTGTGCGTCCGTTACTGGTGTTACAGCGTCTGATGGCTAGACTTTTTGTGTTGATGTGGTTTGTGTAGGGGCGGACCTGCGTGTCCGCCCACATGGCATACAACGCTCCGACGACAACGGGCGGACACATAGGTCCGCCCCTACGAATCGTTACTCGTATTATTTGTGCGTCCAAAGGGTTACTTGAGTAGCTTGTGAGCTGCGCGACCCTCTATGCGTGGTGGCTTGACGTAATGCTCTTCGTATGTTTGGTACCGTGGCTCGACGGCGGGAGCGTGGGTGGCGAAGGTCTCTGCGATAAAGCCTTGCTCCTCGGGGCTGATCGCCTCGTAGCCACAGCGCATACGTATGACGCCACTCTTGCCGAAGTGGGCATTGAGCTGCGCCTCTATCTGTTCCTTTTGTCCTAGGGTCAGATCGTTGTAGCTCCATACGAGTCCACGGGCGTAGCGTCTGAGCTTGTGCTCGTGGTAGTTGGGGCAGTGGTCGTAGCCGCCTGCCTTGTCGATGAGCTGGGGATTGGTGATGGTGAGCAAGCTATTGCCGTGCTCGACTTCTTTGAGAGCGTTGTGCCAGAGGGTGCACTGCTCTCGTCTGGTGCATTGTGGTGTGTAACAACTAGCGTGTTCCATAAGTTTTTTGTGTTTAGTAAAATCAGTTTATTGTGCTTTCAGGGTTAGATTAGGGTTAGTCTGGGGTGATGAAGCTCTTGAGTCGATCCGTGTAGCGCATCATCTCCTCGATACGCGCCACGATCCGCTCCTGCTCCTCTAGCGGAGGAATGGGAAAGAGTAGGTTGTAAAACAACGACTTGTTAAGGTGAGGTATCGCTGCACCCACCTTTGAATTACGAAGCAGGGTTCTGTATGACTGAATGAAGTACAGCACATAGGGTAAGTACATCGTTCCGTTGATCCATAGTTGCTTGAATGTACTACCCATATAGCCATCATGTGGAACAGGAAACACCTCGCCAGAGTTCTCTCCATCCACTAGAATGATATTATCTCCTTCAGTTACAAATCGTCCGCTGTCTACGTACTCTCCAGCAGACTTATTACGTAGATACTTTGCATCAAGACGTACTTCTCTACCCTTCTTTTTAGTGCCATCGATCAACAGACAAATAGCAGATACTCTGCTCCACTGCCAGCTGTCGGGGATGTCAAAGGGTATTTCGTCGTCGATGCAGGTATCTTCGCCAGAGGCGAGGATGCGCTCGTAGTAGGAGCCTTCGTCGGTGCGGTAGATGACAGAGGCGTTTTTGTCGCGACGTATCTTCTTCTCCTTGATGAGACGCTCCCGCTCAGCTTGTATACGCTCGAGGAGGAGTGCAGCGGGCGTGTCGCTCGGCTCTTGTGGCACGAGCTGCCCTTGGATCGCTGCTTGCAGGATACTGTCTCGTAGTTGCTTGCTGGTCATGTGGGGTGGCTGTTGGCGATTAGCTGTTAGCTGTTGGCTTTATGTTTAGCAGTTGCTCTATCTGGTCGAGGGTTTTGTCTATCTCGTGCTGGAGTGCAGTGCGTCGCTCGTGGTATTGCTGCAGTAGCTCGTGAGGGGGGAGTACCTCGATCTCTTCCTTGGGGTACTTGCACTGGTCTAGGTTGCACTCCATCGCTAGGAGTTGCTGGGGTGTGAAGCAGCGAGACTGCTCGTCCTTGCCCTCGGCGTCTACGATCTCCTTGCGGTCGTGCCACCAGTCACGGATGGGCTGACAATGCTGGAGGAACATGGGGCGTGTCTTGGAGAAGTGCTTATACCCCTCGGGCATATCGAGTCGATAGAACCATGTCTCCCGAGTCTTAAAGCCTGTCTCAGCACCTGGGGCTGTGACGTTGTCAAAGAAGAGGATATTTGTGGCGATGGAGGTGTAGGGCGAGAAGATGCTCCCGGGAAGGCGTATGATGGTGTGGAGGTTGAACTCTCTGAGTAGTCGCTCCTTGATAGCGAGCTTGGCATTGTCTGTACCGAAGAGGAAGCCGTCGGGTAGTATGACGGCAGCGCGTCCGCCCGTGGCTAGTCGGTAGGTGATGAGCACCATAAAGAGGTCGGCGGTCTCGCTCGAAGCAAGGTCTGCGGGGAAGTGCTGCTTGATGTCAGCCTTCTCATTGCCGCCGTATGGTGGATTCATCAGTATGACGTCAAACTTGTCCTCGTCGGTGTAGTCTAGCACGTCCTTAGAGAGTGAGTTGCCGTGCTCGATGTGTGGCGAGCTGATGTCATGCAGGAGTAGGTTGGTGACGCATAGCATGTAGGGGAATTGCTTCTTCTCAGTACCATATATAGAGCGATCATAGAGTTCACGGTCTTCGGCGGTCTTGACGCGCTTGTCTAGAGCCGTGAGCCAGCTGGTTATGAAGCCTCCCGTACCACAGGCGAAGTCTGCCATGCGCTCTCCGATCTGTGGCTCTATCATCTCGGCCATAAAGTCTGTCAACGCTCGTGGCGTGTAAAACTCACCAGCAGCTCCTGCTGACTGGATCTCCTTGAGGATGGTCTCGTAGATCTCTCCGAAGGCGTGACTCTCTGCTGTGTCGCGGATGTTTAGCTCATCAATGACGTTGATGACCTGACGGAGTAGGACGCCATCCTTCATATATTGGTTGGCATCTTGGAAGGTGGTCCGCACGATAGCACTGCGCATCGGTGTGGAGGGGGTGACCTCTAGCCCCTTGAGCGTGGGGAAGAGGGTGTTGTTGACGAAGTCTAGTAGCTCTTCGCCCGTGAGTGCCTTGCCGTCGGCAAGGTCTTTAGCCCATGTGCGCCAGCGACAGGGTTCTGGTATGAAGGAGTGATAGTTATCCTCCATAAATGCCCAGTCCTCCTCCTTGGTGTCATATATCTTTAAGAAGAGCATCCAAGCTAACTGCTCGATGCGCTGCGCATCGCCGTTGATACCGGCATCGTTGCGCATGATATTGCGTATGCGCCTGACAAAGTTGTTAAGTGGCATCTGTGTATATTACTATGCTATGGTGGTGTATAGATACTGCTCTAGCTCTCGTACGGCGGCGTAGTATGCCTCTCGGTCTGTGCCAAAGAAGCTTGCTATCTGAGCTGGTGAGCCCATCTGTCGTAATGGATCTAGCTGCAGTACGTTGGGATTCTCAAGCTGGGTGATACCATCGGAGGCGTACTTGTCTAGTAGCACCTCGAGTACCTGGCGTGCTTGCTCTCCGTACTTACTGAATATGTCTCTGCGCCGCACCTCGTTAGCTCGCTCATGTCGGGTCAAGGGCTTCTTGCCATAAGCTATGTGGCAGATGAAGTCGAAGTCGTCTACGTCGCTCATGCCTTGCTTCTCCTTGAGTTGCTGTAGGTCGATGCCCTGCTCCTTTAGGAGGTCTGTGATGGTGCTCTTCTTGTCGGCCATGCGCCAGCGTCGTATGAACTCGTCTAGATTGGTGTACTGGTCATGTATCGTGCGTCGAGTATAGTCTGTGATGCTCTCGGTGCGGAGTAGCTTGCCATCTGTATCATATACCGATATGATCTCACTGACGACAGATACGGTACAGCCGTCCTTGTCGACAATGGGCTTAGGGGTATGGGTTAATACGTTGCAGATGCAGGGAGACTGTCCACAGATGGGGCAGGGGTATTTGCTGGGGGTAGGGGTCTTGTTGGTAGTTGCGTCGGGGTCATAGTTTGTATCAACCTCTATGGGGCCATCCCAGTCTGGGTCTGCAAAGAGTCGGGTGATATTGCGGAAGTCCATGATGACGAAGTGGGTCTTGCCGTGCTCCTCCTCTAGTCGTGTGCCACGACCTACCATCTGCTTGAACTCCGTCATGGAGTTGATCTGCTGATCTAGCACAATGAGCTTGACCGTCTTGCAGTCTACTCCCGTACTCAGTAGCTTGCTGGTGGTCGCTATGACGGGATAGAGCTCTGATACAGATCTGAAGTAGTCGAGCTTGGCCTTGCCATACTCATCGCTACCCGTGATGCGTACGACATAGTCTGGATTTTGCTGACACATATCAGAGTTGGCATTGGCTAGAGCAGTACGCATACGATCAGCATGCTCTTCGTTGGCACAAAAGACGATGGTCTTCGCCATGCGGTCTGTATGCTTTAAGTATTTGGTGATCTGCTCTGCGACCTCACGTATACGGTCCTCGATGATGATCTTGTAGTCGTAGTCAGTATTGTTGTAGATACGGTCCTCGATGAGGTTGCCATAGAAGTCTCGCTGCCCCTTGTATGGTCGCCACTCATCTCCGATGTTTGTATTGATCCGGATCACCTTAAAGGGCGCTAGGAATCCATCATCAATGCCCTCCTTGAGGCTATACGTATAGATAGGCTCTCCGAAGTAGCTGATTGAGGACTGGTAGCGAGTCTCCCTAGGGGTGGCTGTCATACCTAGCTGTATGGCTGAGGAGAAGTAGTCTAGTATCTCTCGCCAGTTGCTGTCGTCCTTAGCACTACCTCGGTGACACTCGTCGACGATGACTAAATCGAAGAAGTCGGGCTGGAATAGCTCCTCATACTGCTTGCGCCCCTCAGCTCCGATGAGCTGCTGATAGAGTGAGAAGTAAACTTTGTAAGCTGTGAGTGCTGTTTTCTCCCTGAGGTCTTGCTGATAGTTGATCTTATGGATGCCATTCGCAAGGGGCTTGAAGTCATTACCGATGGACTGATCGATGAGGACGTTTCGGTCTGCTAGGTAGAGTACCTTGTTGATGAGCTTGGCTTCGAGGAGGCGATATACAATCTGAAAGGCGGTGTAGGTCTTGCCCGTGCCAGTAGCCATGACGAGCAGGAGTCGCTTTTGCCCCTGAGCGACGGCAGAGATGGTGCGGTTCACCGCATTGCGCTGATAATAACGTGGCGTGTGCGTATTACTATCTGTATAGAAGGGCTGATCGATGACTCGCTGCTCCTCCTCAGAGAGTCCCTCCCCGTGGTGACTCTCATCTCTAAAGCGCTGGCGTAGCTCCTCTCTCGTAGGAAACTCATTAAGTGCAATGGTGCGCTCGGTGCCAGTCAGAAAGTCATACTCCTGAAAGGCTGTGCCGTTAGAGCTATAAGCAAAGGGTATATCCATCATCTCGGCATACTCTTTAGCCTGCTGCATACCATGGCTGACGGTATAGGTTGCTCGCTTAGCCTCGATGATTGCTAGAGGGGTGGTCTTATTATAATAGAGTATATAGTCTGCGAACTTCGGCTTGGCTCGCAGATAGAGATTGCCCTGCAGATTGATCTTGCCGTCGGTTATTTGGAAGTTCTGGACTTTCTGCTCCATAGATATATGCTCAAACTCCCACCCCTTGTTGTGTAGCTGAGGCGTGATAAACTGATGCTTGATATCTTCTTCTGATAGCGTGTATATATCTGGCATATCTATCTGTGATTAGGAGGTTTGTCTATTGTGTTTTGATCTCAGGTCTCTGTGAGCAAAGATACCTCTTTTTACAAAGCAGAATGACACGATAGCTACTATATATGGTCTAGGTGGGTGTAGCGGATGAGCACTTCGCGGGTCCTGCCGTCGTCGAAGTGGATGGTGAGTTTGCCGCCCATGGCGCTCTCGATGCGCTCTATCTTGCCGTCGCCATGACGTGGATGGCGCACGCGGTCACCTACGTGGTAGCCGTCGATGCTCTCGAGGGCGTTGACGGGCGAACTCTTCGCGAGCATCTGCTGCGCCGTGGCTGTGCTGGAGCTGGTGCTAGTTGCGCTGGTGGTGGGTCGCTGTGCTGTGGCGGGCGAGCTGTAGTTGATCGGCTGGTAGCTTGTGGCATAGCTGCTTACGCTGGTCCCGATGGGGTCTGCCTCCTCGTGGAGGGTGTAGTGCGCCCGTGGTAGCTCGGCGATGAAGCGGCTGGGGATCATGAGCTCGGTCTTGCCGTTGCGCGTGCGTATGCTGGTATAGCTGAGGGTGCAGAGCTTTTGGGCTCGTGTGATGCCGACGTAGAGGAGTCGGCGCTCCTCTTCGATCATCTCAGCGGTGTCGAGGCTACGCGAGGAGGGGAGGAGGTTTTCCTCTACACCAGCGATGTAGACGTAGGGGAACTCTAGTCCCTTGGCGGCGTGGATGGTCATGAGCTGTATCCGATCCTGCGGGGTGGCTCCGCTATGCTGCTCGACATTGTCCTGATCTTGGTTGGTCAAGAGGGGGATCTGCTGGGCAAAGGCGCTGAGCATCTCGGTGCTTAGTGGCTCTTCGGCAAAGAGGTTGAGCGGGTCCTGTCGGTAGCGAGCCTCAAACTCGGAGGCACTGCTGACAAACTCCTTGAGGTTGTCGAGCTTCGCCTGGCTCTCGACGGTGTCTTCACGTGTGAGCTCAGCGACGATACCGCTCTCACGTAGTATGTGTGCGATCCACTCCTCCAGCTTGGCGTAGTGCTGATAAGCTGTGGCGAGCGAGTCAATGAGATTGACGAAAGAGGCTATCTTGTTCCGCACGCCTCGGCTGAGACCGACGGGGTCGGCACTGTCGATAGCGGCGCAGAGCGCGTCGTAGAGGGATAGCTGCGGGCTTTGTTGCTGCGCATAGAGAGCTACCTTCTCGAGGGTTTTGTCGCCAATGCCTTTGCGTGGATAGGCGATGGCTCGGCGGAGCGCTAGTTCGTTGTGCGGGTTGATGATGAGCTGGAGGTAAGCTATGGCGTCTTTGATCTCGGCACGAGCGTAAAAGGCCATACCTCCGTAGATGACATAGGGGATGCCCTCCGAGAGAAGGACCTCCTCGAACTTACGGCTCTGAGCGTTCGTGCGGTAGAGGATGGTCTGCTCAGAGAGCGGTATCTGCTCCTCATCGTGTCGCTGCGTGATGATGTCGATGAGTCGTGTCGCCTCCTCGTCGGACGAGGTGTAGTGGTAGAGCTGTAGCTTCTCGCCCTCGCCGAGGTCGGTGTAGACCTCCTTGGGGATGCGCTGCTGGTTGTGCTCGATGAGGGCATTGGCACTGCTCACGATATGGCCTGTGGAGCGGTAGTTTTGCTCTAGCTTAAAGAGCTTGGCACCAGCGAAAGCTTGCTTGAAGCTCAGAATATTGGCAATGCGAGCCCCTCGGAAGGAGTAGATGCTCTGGGCATCGTCGCCCACGGCAAAGATGCGGTTGTGGTCGGCGACGAGGTGACGGGCTAGCTCAAACTGTGAGGTGTTTGTATCCTGATACTCGTCGATGAGGAGGAAGTCTATGCCGCTCTTGATCTCTTGGTGCGCCTCGGGGAAGTCGCGTATGAGGACGTTGAGGAGGAAGAGCAGGTCATCGAAGTCCATCGAGTTGCTCTCCTTGCATCGCTGCGTGTAGAGGCTGTAGAGTTTGTAGAGCTCACCCTCATGATTCATCGTATCGTACTTGCGTATCTCCTGATTGGCAGCGTAGGCTTGTGGGGAGATGAGCATGTTTTTCGCATCGGATATGCGCTTGAGGACACGCGTCGGGGTGTAGTTCTTGTCGCTGAGGTCTAGCTCCTTGATGCAGTTGCGTATGAGTGCCTTGGTGTCACTGGTGTCGTAGATGGAGTAGTCCTGACTGTAGCCGAGCAGTGGGGCGTAGCGCCGCAGGATACGTCCACAGATGGCGTGAAAGGTACCCATGCGAAGCCTATAAGCGATGCTCTCGCCGAGCATGTCGCTGACACGCGAACGCATCTCGCCGGCTGCTTTGTTGGTAAAGGTGAGTGCGTAGAGTCGCTGGGGGTTCCACCCTTGGTCTACGAGGTGTGCCAGCTTGTAAGTGATGACGCGGGTCTTGCCTGAGCCCGCCCCGGCGATGACTAGGGCGGGCCCTTCGTTATAGACGACGGCAGCTCGCTGTGCTTCGTTGAGTGCAGTGAGGTCTACCATATTACTCTTGCTCTTCCTGGAGGATTGCGTCTAGCGTCTCGAGCAGGCGTATGCGTCGCTTGGGATCGGCGATGGCGTCTCGTAGCGCCTGCAGGAGCTGGTGGGGAAGTGCTTCATCGTCGTACACAGGCTCCTCGCTCGGAGTGGTCGGCTGCTGTGGCTCGTAGGTGCGTATGGTGGGGTCGTCGGGCAGGAAGGTGATCAAGCCCTCTAACCGCTGCGGCAATCGCTCGGGCAGGTCGGTCATCGGGAAGAACTGCTTGGCATCCTCTATAAAGAGATAAGTCGGTCCCAACAGATAGGGGTCGATATGCTGCGTTACGGAGGAGAACTGCAGTGGCGTGAAGAGCGATAGGTGCGGCACAGAGATGTAAAGGTGGCTGATCACGAGTCGCTTGATCGCTATGGAGACGGGATCGGTCCACTTGCTGAGCTTTTCGCCACAAGCTACGTAGACAAAGCTGTAGGCGCCTGAGATGCTTGCGTTTTGTCTAGTCACCTCGGAGGCGAGCGCCACGGAGACTCCCTCAGTCACACCGCGCATCTCTAGTATTTCGTGCCACAGGCTCTGCTCCTCCTCGTCATGTACGATGATGAGCATACGCCCTGGCTCGTGAACGGAGACAAAGCGCATCATCGCTATCATAGGCTCTATGATGGTCTCGCTGTGAGGCGCTGGGATGATGCCGTAGCTCTGCCACAGGAGCTGGTAGAGTGTCTGTCGCATCTCGAGGCTACTCTCAGCCTGTACGTAAGGCTGTGACAGTTCGCCCGTGGGGAGCTTTTTGGTTACTAGCTCACGCCAATTGCTGAGACGCAGGTAGCCACGTATCATCTCGTAGACATCGTCGTAGCACTGGAAGGTACTGGAGAGATCCTTCGCCTCTCGGGTTATTTGATCGATGAGATGGTAATGCTTGGGTGGGAGCAGGGTCCCCTCGAAGTAGCGCGCCTGCCAATCGGCGTACAGCTCCTCTTTGCCCTTGCCTATACTGCACTCGATGGTGCGTCCCCCCTTGTAACTGATGAAGATAGAGGTGCGGTCGGGCTGGAAGGGTGTGGTGCCCCAGGGGTAGCCTGGCACCTCCTCCGAGAGGTAGTTGGCGACCGCCTCGATATGCTTGCAAGTGCCTAGCCCGCTGGTGCGAAAGTCTAGACAGGCGCAGTAGTTGCGGTCGCTCCGTACGCCTCGGAAGGCGACACGGTAGTGGTTTGATCCGCTCTGCACCATGTAGTCTCCCCAGATACGATTCTTGTCTAAGTGGGTGACGGTAAAGTCGTTTTGCTCGGCAAACTGCTTGCGGAGCGCTATCTGCCAGGCTTCGACGCTCATGCCTTCGGGGCAATAGCGGTTGGAGAGCTTCTTGGGATCTGTCTGTTGCATAGTTTAGTAGATAAATAGGTATAGATGATTGAGCGGCTTAGGAAGCCTGCTCGTCTGATTCTGTCATTGGGGTGCGCTGCATCTCCTCCTTGAGGTAGTGCGCTGTGTAGCTCTGCGTGTCGGGGCTCTGCGCCATCTCTTGTGGCGAGCCCGCAAAGATGACCTCGCCGCCATTGCGCCCGCCCTCTAGTCCCATATCAATGAGGTAGTCAGCGCTCTTGATCACATCTAGATTGTGCTCGATGATGAGTACCGTATTGCCACGGTCTACCAGCTCATTGACCAGTTTGAGCAGGACACGTATGTCCTCAAAGTGTAGACCTGTCGTCGGCTCATCGAGGACGTAGAGGGTGCGTCCTGTGTCTCGCTTCGACAGCTCGGTCGCCAGCTTGACACGTTGGCTCTCACCGCCCGAGAGCGTTGTGGAGGTGCTGGGGCGAGGCCTCGCTCAGGCGCTCATCCTCGTCATATTTCAGCAGAGATTCCGTGGTGCCCAGAAGATCCTGCGGAGAATAAATCATGGTTCTCTGTCCTTTCGGTGATGGAATAGTGCCGTGGAAACGATTCCAAGGCTCTGCGCTGCATTATAACCGTTTTTCCCCGGCTCTGCAACCGGTTTTTATAAAAAAGGCCGGAACACAGGCTCTTTTCTGTGTTCCGGTCATTTTGTCTGACAGCAGAGGTTCGTTTGAAGGCGTTAGCCGACATAGGGAAGCATCTCAAAGAAATTCTCTTCGCTCTCGCCGTTGATGGTCCAGCCGCCTTCCCCATCGTATTCCGGCCGGATCGATCCGGTGCGGCCGTCATCGGTGCGGAAGAAGGTGTTCTGTCCGTCCGTGCCGGTAAGCAGGAGCTTTTCGCCCGGCGTCAGCACGGCGGTGCCGCCCTCATCGAGATACACCGGCAGGATCTTCGCCACGGTCAGATAGTAGCAGCTGCCGCGGTAGTTCCATTTAAAAGAGGGATCGAGCGTTACGACGCCGTCGGACGTTCCGTTCATACCGATGACCGCGCAGTAGGTGCCGAGCTGATAGTACCACGCCTCGAGCATCGGGATGCCGCCGCTGAACACGACGCGCCCGTCGAGACTGCCGGTAATGCCGTTCGGGTCCGCGCCGTAGCGCGCGTCGCCGGTAAATTGGATGGGCTCGAGCGTGTCGCCGTGCCAGCCGCAGGTGCGGTAATCGTCGCTGCCGGGGTCGGCGGCAAACAGAAGCTCGCAGATGCCGTCGCCGTCCAGATCGCAGATCCAAAGGTCGTACCGGTCGCCCACGGGCATATTGGTGCGGTCGAGCACCGTGCCGTTCACGGCGATCGTGTACTCGTTGATGCCGCCGGCATCCTTCGCCGTCACGGTGATCTCCTCGGCGGCATAGTCGCCGTTAATGTCATAGTGATACACACTCTTGCCGGAGATGTTCAGCGGACGCTCGGCATACTGCTCTCCGTCCATGAGGATGAGAGAGCCGTCCATCCCGCTCTGGGAGATATACTTTACGTGCTCGCCATCGGCGTCGCGCCAGGAGATGGCGAGATTCGGCATCACGTCGGGGATCCATGTCTGCACGCAGACGCTCTCGCCGTCGGCGAGACGCCCGGCGTACCAGAGCGTGCCGTCCGTGCGGTAGGTGTTGGAGTATTCCAGATACGTCACGGCGTTGAGCTCAACGTCTTCGACCGTGCCGGAGGCGGTGAACGTGACGCACGCGCCGAGACCGCCCGTACCGGTGTCGCAGACATACGTTGCGTTCCCGGCTGCATCGGCGCTCTCGCTCAGCTCAGCGGTGAGCGTGCCGTCCGCCTCGCTCTCGGCGGGGAGATAATCCGCCTTGATCTGATAGGCGAGCCAGGCGTACGGCAGCGTGAACTCAATGAGACCCGCAGCGTAGCTTGCAAGCTCATAGGGGTTCGCCATAAGGACAAGGCCCTCGTCGTTAAAGTACCAGTTGCCGTCGCGGAAGAGACCGGCAAGCTGATCCTCGTAGCCATCGTTCAGACCGTAGGCGGCGTATTCCGCGCCGTAGCCGATGATATCCTTGAGCTGATCGACGGCGGCGGAGAGGAAGGCGTCGTAGTTATCCGTGAGATCCGCGAGCGTCAGCTCCCGGCCGGTGCGGATATCGAAGGTGTGGCCGCAGCGGCCGGTGTAGCCGTGCGCGCCGCCGAGATACGACGTATCGTCGTAGGTGATGCTCAGCAGATACCGGGCATTATAGCGGACGTTCATCTGGCGCATAAGGCTGTAGGAAGAAAAGCCCGAGGCATCGCCGTTTTCCGTCTGCCGGGCGAGTTCTTCCTTTGCCGCGGCCAGATAATTTTCCTTGCCGGAAATGCTGTATTCGCTGCCCGATTCAGCGCCGACGGCAAAATCCGTATACTGCTTATGCAGCGCTTCGTTGATCGCGGCAGCGGCCGCGTCGTTTCCGTTCATGGAAACGCTCGGCTCGGCGCAGGCATAGACGAGAAGAAGCGCCGCATTGTCCGCGGTATAAAAATCCTCGTTCTCGCGCCGGACGGAAATCACCGGCACATTGCGGTTTTCGGCCGCCGGCGTCTCCGTGGGCGCGGCGGTAGTCTCCGGCGCGGCGGTCACGGGGATCGCCGTGGGTTCCGCCGTGGGCTGTGCCGGAGTTTCCGGCTTTGTGCTGCACGCCGCAAGCGAAAGGGAAAGCGCCGCGCAGAGCAGCAGGGACAGGCCTTTCTTTTTCATGCTCATACAGTTATAGTTACTCCTCATAACGCGTGAGCGCGTAGTCGTAAATATTGTGTCCGCTCTCGAGCGGCGCACCGTTCACGGTGAGCGTGACGTCCGTGCCGTCAAAGGCGTCGAGCAGCGTGTTGACGATGCCGCCGACGAGGAAGTACTCTCCGCTCGTGCCGAGAGAGCGCACCTGCGCGGCGAAAGCGTCGTTGAGGTCGGCTCTGATGTGGCCGTCCTTGTCTGCGGTAACGGTGTTGAACGCCGCGCCGTTTTCAAAGATAAGGCCGTCCATCGCGCCGTTGAGCGTTTCGGCGGTGATCTCCGTGCCGTCGAGCGCGGTGCCGAAGGCGAGGAAGTGCTCGGCGTTCGCGTCGCTGCGGTAAATGCGCACCACGGCGGGGATTTCATAGCCGCGCTCGGCGAAGATCGCGGTATAGGCCTCGCGCACATCTTTGGCGCTGTACGGGTAATTGGTCGGCGTATAGCCGCCGTCAGTCAAGAGGTTTTTCCCGCTCTCGCCGTAAAGGCCCATGGCGGTCTCATACATCGCAGTGAGCTTATCGGTAAGCTTTTCGCCGAACTCCGTCTCCTCGCCGAGATCAAAGGCGGCTGCGCCGCTGCGCACGGCGTCCATGCCGTTCGTGAGCGAGAAGTCCATGATCGTGGCAGCAATGCGCGCTCCCGTGAGCGAGCAGCCGGCGGTGCCTTCATGATAGTTGTTGAAAAGGTCGCACAGCGCGTCGTAAAGGCCGTTCTTCTCCGGCGTCACCGTGACAGACGTGTCGGTTTTCTCGGGCATCGCGGTGGTTTCCGGCGGCACGGGCGTCGGAGCGCTCGTCGGCTCCGCCGTTGCGGCGGGTTCGGCGGCTGCGCTGCCGGACGACGCATTGCCGGATGTTGCGGCGGGCTGCTCCGGCTTCGGCGAGCAGGCCGTCATAAACGCCGCGCACAGAATCAGCGCCA
>OHCR01001077.1_pt1 | contig 12894 bp, 10 predicted proteins | sample 1566831 | NCBI WGS metagenome assembly OHCR01 (sample SAMEA3879516, study PRJEB24766) | human gut metagenome | biome: human-associated habitat; feature: feces | place: USA | collected 1985/1987
TGAAAAGGTTCATGATTATTGTTACGAGCGTGGATTTACGATTTATCCCGGCAAAATCTCCACTACCAATACTTTCCGCCTGTGTGCACTGGGTGCCATTGACAGACCGGATATCGAAGCCTTTTTCAAAGTGTTCAGAGAAGCACTGGAAGTCAATAAAATTCAGATTCCGGCAAAATATAAGGAGGCATAGGATCAAATGAAGCGAGTATATACCTGTTTCTGTACAGATGTCATTCATGAGGGGCACCGCAATATCATCAGAGAAGCCGGAAAATACGGCGAGCTGACCATCGGCGTCTTAAGTGATGCGGCAATGATCCGTTTTAACCGTTTTCCCACCATCAGCTTCGAGGAGCGTATGCAGCTGGTAAAAGATATCCCGGAAGTCAGCAATGTGGTCGTGCAGGATGATGTAATGTATGATAAGGTCATTGAAGAATTGCGCCCTGACTACGTGATCCATGGGGATAACTGGCAGGAGGGAGCTTTGAAGGCTATCCGTGACAACGTGGAAGGACTGCTGAAGACATACGGCGGTGAGATCATAGATGTCCCTTATACATATAATGAAGAAGTAAAAAGAATTGATACGAGGATCAAGGAAAAGCTGGCCATGCCGGAATACCGCAGAAAGCGCCTGCGCCAGCTCATTGAGATCCGTCCCATTGTCAAAGCACTGGAGGTTCACAGCGGCCTGACCGGACTGATCGCAGAGAAGACCATCGTGGAGCATGATGGTGAGCTGGACCAGTTCGACGCCATGTGGATCAGCTCTCTGTGCGATTCCACGGCGAAGGGCAAGCCGGATATCGAGCTGGTGGACATGACTTCCCGTTTCCGTACCATTGATGACGTGACGGAAGTGACCACGAAACCCATTATTTTTGACGGAGATACCGGCGGACTGACGGAGCATTTCGTATACACAGTGAGAACACTGGAAAAAATGGGTGTTTCCGCCATCATTATTGAGGACAAGACCGGACTTAAGAAAAATTCCCTCTTCGGAAACGATGTGGTGCAGACTCAGGACAGCATCGAGAATTTCAGTGCCAAGATCGCAGCCGGCCAGACGGCAGAAGTCGTGATCGACGTACAGCTGACGGATGATTTCATGATTATTGCCAGAATCGAAAGCCTGATCCTGGAGCGAGGCATGGAAGATGCACTGAACCGTGCCAGAGCTTTCGTGGCAGCGGGAGCGGATGGCATCATGATCCACAGCCGTAAGAAATCCCCGGATGAGATTCTGGAATTCTGTGATAAATTCCGGGCAGAGGATTCGAAGACACCTATCGTGGTGGTGCCGTCTTCCTTTAACAGCATTACGGAAAACGAACTGGCCGCCCACGGCGTCAATATCGTGATCTATGCGAACCAGCTGACCAGAAGTGCCTTCCCCGCCATGCAGCAGACCGCCGAGGACATCCTGCGGTATCACAGGGCACAGGAAGTGGACAGCAGACTGATGCCGATCAAAGATATTATAACTTTAATAGACGAAATTTAACTGACAGGGGCAGGAAAGGAATACTTACATGAAAGCAGAAAACTTTGCGAAAATTTTAAATGCGGACTTTTATACGGGAGTCCCGGATTCTCAGTTGAAAGCATTGTGTAATTATCTGATGAATACTTATGGGATCGATCCGAAGCATCATGTGATCGCGGCGAACGAAGGCAATTGCACGGCACTGGCCGCCGGCTATCATCTGGCTACCGGCAAAGTCCCGGTAGTATACATGCAGAACAGCGGAGAAGGCAATATCATCAACCCCGTGGCATCCCTGCTGAACGATAAAGTCTATGCCATCCCCATGATCTTCGTCATCGGCTGGCGCGGCGAGCCGGGGATCCACGACGAACCCCAGCATATCTACCAGGGCGAAGTGACCCTGAAATTGCTGGAGGATATGGGGATCCGCTATTTTGTCATCGGGAAGGACACCACGGAAGAGGAAGTAAGTGCTGCCATGCAGGATTTCCGCAAGGAGCTGGCCTGTGGTGAGGATGTAGCGTTCGTGATCCGTAAGGGTGCCCTCAGTTATGAGGAAAAAGTAGAATACCACAACGATAATCCCATGATCCGTGAGGAGATCATCCGCCATATCGTGCAGGCATCCGGTGAGGATCCTATTGTGAGCACCACAGGTAAAGCCAGCAGAGAACTGTTCGAGATCAGAGAACACAACGGACAGAGCCATAAGTATGATTTCCTGACCGTAGGTTCCATGGGACACAGCAGCAGCATCGCCCTGGGTGTGGCAGTACAGAAGCCCGGTACAAAGGTATGGTGCGTGGACGGTGACGGCGCAGTGCTGATGCATATGGGCTCCATGGCGGTACTGGGCAGTACGGCACCTGAAAATATGGTACACATCGTCATCAATAACGGTGCCCATGAGACCGTGGGCGGTATGCCTACCGTGGCAGCCGATATTGATCTTGTCTCCATTGCAAAGGCCTGCGGCTATCCCAATGCAGTATCCGTTACCACCTATGAGGAACTGGACCGGGAACTGACCGCTGCAAAAGAGAGAGAGACCCTGACCTTTATCGAAGTAAAATGTGGTATCGGCGCAAGGGAAGATCTCGGAAGACCCACCACCACGGCACTGGAGAACAAGCAGAACTTCATGGAATACCTGAAGGAATGCCGATGACCGGTAACACACGTGGAATATCGTGCACATTTTGCTACAATAAAATGAGAAAAAAATAATAGATATCACTGTTCGTCAAGCTGCCTGTATGGTAAAATACATACCATACAAGCAGCTTTTCATATATTACAAAAGCAGAAAGAATGAGGGAGTACATATGGAAATTAACATTGGTATTATCGCAATTATTGTATTGGCCATTGCCATCCTGGCCATCCTGGCATCCGGTTATGTGAAGGCATCACCGAACAAAGCCTACATCATCTCCGGTATCAAGAGAGAACCTAAGGTTCTGATTGGTCGTGCAGGCATCAAGATTCCTTTTCTGGAGAAGAAGGATGAGCTGATCCTGAAGCAGATCAGTATCGACATCAAGACCAACGGTTATATACCTACCAAGGATTTCATCGGTGTGGATATCGACGCTGTGGCTAAGGTCAGAGTCCTGACCCAGAGAGATGTCACCGTAAATGCGAAGGGTGAAGTCGTGGCAGGCTCAGATCCGAACAAGAGGATCACCACCGAGATGGCTAACGCAGCCATGAAGAACTTCCTGAACATGAACGAAGATCAGATCCGTGATGCACTGACCGATTCCTTACAGGGTAACATGCGTGAGATCATCGGTACCCAGTGCCTGAAGGAACTGTGTAATGACCGTAAGACTTTCGGTGATGAGGTACAGGCAAAGGCGCAGAAGGATATGAATGCCCTGGGTATCTGGATCGAGTCCTGTAACATCCAGAAGATCGAAGATGAGAACAACCTGATCACTGCTTTGGGACAGGATAACATGTCCCAGATCCAGAAGGACGCTTCCGTAGCAAAGGCACAGGCAGACAGAGATGTGGCCATCGCCAGGGCACAGGCCCAGAAGGATGCCAACGATGCACAGGTCATCGCAGAGACCGAGATTGCCCAGAAGCAGACCGAACTGGCCATCAAGAAAGCAGAACTGAAGAAAGAGTCCGATATCAAGAAGGCAGAAGCTGACGCAGCATACAAGATCCAGGAAGAGGAACAGCGTAAGACCGTGGAAATCACCACAGCAAATGCAAATCTGGCCCGTCAGGAGAAGGAACTGGAGTTAAAGGAAAGAGAAGTATCCATCAAGGAGAAAGCTCTGGAAGCTGAGGTCAAGAAGACCGCAGAAGCAAACAAATACGCAGCACAGCAGAAGGCAGATGCCGAGCAGTATGAGAGACAGAAGAGAGCGGAGGCCGAACTCTTCGAGATCCAGAGACAGGCAGAGGCAGAAAAGGCAAAATCCGAGGCAGAAAGATTCGCTAAGGAGCAGGCGGCAGAGGCAGTCAAGGCAGCAGGCCTGGCAGAGGCAGCAGCCGTAGCAGCCAAAGGTAAGGCGGAAGCAGAAGCCATTCAGGCAAAAGCAGAGGCAGAGGCAGCCGGTATCCTGAAGAAAGCGGAAGCTATGAAGCAGTACGGCGATGCTGCAAGACAGCAGATGGAGTTAGATACTCTGAAGGTATACTTCGAGCAGCTGCCCAAGATCGCCGAGGCTGTGGCTAAGGGCTACATGAACGTAGATTCCATCAAGATGTTCGGTGGCGATTCCAGCAAGCTGGCAGGGGACATCATGACCACTGTAACCCAGGTTACCGATGGTATCAAGGAGTCTACCGGACTGGACATCAATGAGATGCTGGCTAAGGGCTTTGCAAAAGAAACAAAGTCTGAAGAGACTGGTTCTACAGCAAATGCCGATTACCATGAGGTAAAGCCGGAATAATACTTGCGATAAGTAACAGAATGTCATAAACTGAGGGTACAGAGACAAAATAAAAGTCTCTGTACCCTCTTGCTTTTGCGGGCGGGGTATGAAGATGAAAATGGAAAAGGAAGAAAAGATGACAACAGCAGATCCGAAGGCAACAAAAGAAACAGTAGAATTATGGAATTATCTTCATGCTGTAGCGGGAAAGCAGATCATCACCGGTCAGCACACCCAGACCATCCCCTGTGAGGAGATTGCTTATATCCGGCAGACCACCGGAAAAGAGCCAAAGCTGCGTGGCTTTGAACTACTGGGGTATTCTCCGAATATCAATTATGCAGACGCTTCCCCGGAATGTCTGACGGAAATAGAAGAAAATAAAGGCACCGCAGAGATGGCACTGCAGTGGGCGATAGAACAACGCAAAAATGGTAACGGTGGCATTCTGACCTTCACCTTCCACTGGTTCTCGCCCTTAGGCGGCAGAGACAAGAGCTTCTATACCGAACACACGGATTTTGATGCAAGGGAAGTATTGAAAGAGGGAACCCCAGAGAGAGCGGCATTCTATCATGACATGGATGTGATTGCGGAGATCCTGCGGCGCTTTCAGGAAGAGCGGATCCCCATTCTCTGGCGCCCGTTCCATGAATCCTACGGTACCTGGTTCTGGTGGGGAGCGCAGGGCCCGGAAGTGGCGAGAAATCTGTATCACCTGATGTTCGATTACTACACAGGTGAGAAAGACCTGCACAACCTTCTCTGGGTATGGAACAGCGATATACCAAAAGCCTACCCCGGAGATGAATACGTGGATGTAGTATCCATGGATGTCTACCTCCCGGAGTATCAGTCCACAGACTATGCAGATGTATATGAGAAACTGGTGGCAGCCACCTCCCGTGACAAAGTGGCTGCCCTGGCAGAAGTGGGATACCTTCCAGATGTGGATCTTCTGCAAAAAAGCAGAATCCCCTGGGCTTACTACATGACCTGGTCCAAGGAATTCTGCATCGGCGAAAAATATAACAGCGTAGAAAATCTGAAGAAAATGTACGACAGTGAATACGCGGTGACTTTGTGATACGGTCACATTTGCACTTGTTGCAGTTTGGCAATGAGAGCGTCCTTTAGAACTTTGGAATAATTGATACCGCAATTATCACAGGCAGTGTTTAACCACGCCGGAATAGTCAGTGTCTTCTTAACAGCCCTGTCATCATAAGCACGGGCATAATTATCCAAATTCACACAGATTAGATTTATTAATGCAGTGGGATCATCTGATTTCACTGCATTAATTGCAGTAGGGGCGGGAAGAGCATCGCCGTCTCTCAGAGAAGTAAACAGATATTGTGCACATGCTTCCTGTGCCATGGCAAAGGCATCTGCAAGACTGTCACCATAGGTGGCGAGATCATTAAGATCGGGAAAAATGACAGAGTATTTCCCATTCGCTTCCGGGTAAAAAATAGCCGGATATATATAATTCATAAGATCACTCCTTTCAAAGGCTGTTCCATATTATTTTAGTCCAGCCTGTTTAAAAATAGAATTAACAACTCGCAAAGGAATATCGCCTCTGTGATTGGGAATGGTTACTTTCCCTGACTTTGAAGGATGTTTGTACTGATGATGAGAACCTCTGATATCAGACAAAACCCAGCCATCGTCAAGGATGATTCGCTCTAATTCGCGAAAACGCATGGATTATCTCTCCTTTCTTAAGGTAACACGTATAATACGTGAAGTCAATAAGTGTTGGGAAAATTCGCCGAAGAATTGGCGTATTTAGAAACTTTCAAAATAAAATGAAATAATTGTACTGTGTAACAGGAAAGAAAGTAACAAAAATGTTTTTCTCAGAAATTGGAACAAAAGTACTAAAAACAATTTACATAAATCTAAAATATGCTATAATATTTCCGTATTGAGACAAAATATTTGTGAGTTGTAGCCAAAAAATACTACAATTTCACACATATTTCCAATTATCGACAAAAGCAATGGGTGAGAGAGTTTATGGAATTAGGCAGAAAAAAGGTCCGTTTAGGTGAATTACTGGTAAACAGCGGTGTCCTCACGAATGAGCAACTGCAGCAGGCGTTGGATAATCCCGCCCGACAGGGCAAGAAGCTGGGAGAATTCCTGGTAGATGAAGGCATCGTATCAGAGGATGATCTGGCGAAAGCGCTGAGCCGTCAGCTGGATCTGGATATGATCGATCTGCAGAGCACTAACGTGGACAAGGAAGTACTGGAACTGGTGCCTGTCAATGTCCTGAAGAAGAACAAGATCTTCCCCTTCGCCTACAAAGAAAATAACTTCAACGTTCTCATGGTCGCCATGGCGGATCCCCTGGATTACAATGCCATCGATGACATCAACATCATCACCAACTTCCAGGTAGAGCCCGTGGTTGCCACCACCCGCAGCATCATGCTGGCCATCGATAAATATTTCGGTCAGGAGGAAGTAACCGAGGCACTGGCAGCCTATGCCAAAGAGAAAAAGCTGGATGTGGTGGAAGACATCGCCACGGAGGAGAACATCAACAGCTCCCCTATCGTAATGCTGGTCAAGGATATGATCGAAAAAGCCGTCCGCCAGCGTGCATCCGATATCCATATCGAACCCATGGAAAATATCATCCGTGTCCGTTACCGTATCGACGGTGCCCTCTATGAGAGAGCGAGATACGGTGTCAATGTATTGTCTGCCATCATCGCCCGTATCAAGATTATCGGCGGCATGGATATCTCCGAGAAGAGAAAGCCGCAGGACGGCCGTATCACCCAGGTGGTAGACCGTGTGGAATACGATATCCGTGTATCCATCCTGCCTACCGTATACGGGGAAAAAGTCGTAATGCGTCTTGCCGCGAAGAGTGCACTGAACCGCGACAAGAGCCAGTTAGGCTTCAAACCCTACGAATTAAAACAGTTTGACTATATCCTGAAAAATCCTCACGGTATCATCCTGGTAACCGGACCTACCGGAAGTGGTAAGTCCACCACCCTGTATACCGCACTGAGCGAACTGAATAAAGAAGACGTGAACATCATCACCGTTGAGGATCCTGTTGAGGCCAATATTGACGGTATCAACCAGGTACAGGTCAACACCAAGGCAGACTTGACTTTCGCATCGGCACTGCGTTCCATCCTGCGTCAGGACCCGGATATCATCATGATCGGTGAGATCCGTGACCAGGAGACCGCCAGCATCGCCGTACAGGCGTCCATCACCGGACACCTGGTGGTAAGTACCCTGCATACCAATTCCTCCGCCAGCACCATCACCCGTCTGGAAGATATGGGCATCGAATCCTACCTGATCGCAGATTCCGTCATCGGCGTTATCGCCCAGCGACTGGTACGCAGACTCTGTCCTTTCTGTAAAAAGCCGAAGCAGGCCACCAAGGATGAAAAAGAGTTCATGGGCATGAGGGAAGAGGAAGATGTGACCATCTACGAGCCCTGTGGATGCAGCAAATGCGACAATACCGGCTTCAAAGGCCGTATCGGTGTCTATGAGATCATGCAGATCACTCCGAAGCTGAAAACCATTATCAGCAAACGGGAGGGTGCAGATATCTTAAAGGAAGAAGCATTAAAAGAAGGAATGCATACCCTGCGTATGAGTGCCACGGACTACGTACTGGACGGCACCACCTCCTTCTCCGAGATGGTAAAGGTATCATTTGACGTATAATTCTATAAAAACCGCAATATTTTATAGAAATTTATCAAAATTTATAAAAATTTTTCAAAAACCTGGACCTTTTCAGGACCGGGGCTTGTCTTACATAGTTGGGGAGAAAGTTAAAGATAGAGACGCATTGGAGGAAAGGCACATGGCGACCTATGGCTACAGAGCCATCACAAAGGCTGGAAAAGAAGTAAAGGGAAGTTTGGAAGCGGATAACAAAGATCTGGCAATGGCAGAACTGAGAAGGCAGGAGCTGACCGTTATCGATCTGGGAGAACAGAGCTTCCTGACGAAAGACATCGATATCCAGATCGGCGGATGGCCCAAGGCCAGGGATCTAAGCGTCATGTGCCGCCAGTTCGTCAGCATGACCAAAGCAGGCGTCAGCATCCTCGAATCCCTTAAAATGCTCTGCGAGCAGACAGAGAACAAGAGATTACAGGACGCACTGAAGGAAGTCCGCATCAGCGTGGAAAAGGGTGAGACCCTGGCAGACTCCCTGGCAGAGCACCCGAAGGTATTCCCGGCGATCATGGTGAACATGGTGGCTGCCGGTGAAGCATCCGGTAGCTTGGAGATTGCACTGGAACGTGTGGCAACCCAGCTGGAGCGTTCCCACAAGACACAGGCAATGGTAAAAAAAGCAATGATCTACCCCATAGCGGTATGTGTCGTGGCTGTTATTGTTACGATCGTAATGTTGGTTGTGGTTATTCCTAACTACGAAGATATGTTTAAGGATCTGGGAACGGAATTGCCGTGGATCACACAGTTTTATGTGAACTTAAGTCATGGAATTATTAATTACTGGTTCATTATTATTCCGGTGATTATTGCGTTAGTATTCGCTATCCGGGCATTTGCCAAAACCAATACCGGAAAGCATTTCTTTGGAAAGATTGCGCTGAAGGCACCTTTATTCGGAAAACTGACCACAAAGTCAGCATCATCTATGATGGCACGTACCATGAGTACCCTGCTGGGTGCCGGTGTACCATTGATCGAAGCGGTGGACATTGTATCCGGAGTTATGAGCAATGTTTACTTTAAAGAAGCAATGGAAGATGCCAAGGAAGAGATCACCATTGGTATGCCACTGTCCAGACCTTTGCAGGAGAGTGGACTATTCCCGCCTATGGTATACCAGATGATCCGTATCGGTGAGGAATCCGGTAATACAGAGGAAATGCTGGACAAGCTTGCGGATTATTATGATGAAGAAGTGGAGATGTCCGTACAGTCCCTCATGGCAGCTATGGAGCCTATGATCATTATTGTACTGGCAGTTGTAGTCGGTGGACTGATCGCAGCATGTATGATGCCTATGATGTCTATGTATACGGCACTGGATAACTTATAATTATTTTGGATTATCCGTCCTGTGTAGGGACAGGACGATAATTAATAAATGGGGCGGAAAACTTACTACCCTGAAATTAAAAAACACATAAAAAGGAGAATGTAATTATGAACAAGAAACAGAAGAGCTTAACAAACAAAGGTTTCTCCCTGGTAGAGCTGATCATCGTTATCGCTATTATGGCAGTACTGGTTGGTGTACTGGCACCTCAGTTCTTGAAATATGTTGAACAGTCTAGAAGATCAACAGATATTCAGAGTGCAAGTAGCTTACAGACAGCTTTTTTAACAGCTATTGCTGATTCAGAAATCAAAGGGACAGCAGGAACAGCAGCAACACCTGTAATCGTAACTGATGCATCTGTAACCAAGCCTTCTTCGGTAAGCGCATATCCTAAGGTTACAGCTACATTGTCTGGAATTGATACAACAGGTTTCTATGTTTATTATGATGCTACAAGTGGAGTATGTAATGTTTGTGTTAAGTATACCAGTGGAGGAACAACCAAATATTATAATCTTACAGACTCAAAAGATGCTACGGATTATAAAGCATTAAACTAATATAGAATTATAAGTGAACTTTGAAAGGCACCTGACATGCTCCCAGCAATTCTTCTCTACATAGTGATTTTCCTTTATGGCATCGTGATCGGCAGTTTCCTCAATGTGTTGATCTACCGTATCCCGAAAAAAGAGAATATTGTAACGACCAGGTCTCACTGCATGAACTGCGGTTACCAGCTGCGGTGGTACGACCTCGTACCCCTGTTCAGCTACCTGGCGCTGGGAGGCAGATGTCGGAAATGCAAGGCACATATCTCCGTTCAGTATCCCATCATCGAGGCACTGAACGGAGTGCTGTACCTGCTCGTATTCTGGAAATATGGGATGAGCGTGGATTCCCTAGTCTACTGCTTGTTGTTTAGTACACTTCTTGCTTTAAGTGTGATTGATTTCAGAACATATGAGATCCCTGTGGGATTTAACTTATTTATACTGGCACTGGGGCTGATCCATGGAATCTTCCACTATACACAGTGGCTGGATTTCCTGATCGGCTTTCTGTGTGTCAGTGTATTTTTACTTATTCTGTATTACGCTACCGGTGGCAGAGCCATTGGCGGCGGTGATGTGAAGCTGATGGCGGTCTGTGGACTGTTGCTCGGCTGGAAACTCATTATTTTTGCGTTTTTACTGGGATGTATCATCGGTTCCGTGATCCATCTGATCCGTATGAAAGTAAGCGGCGAAGGACATGTCCTCGCCATGGGACCGTATCTCTCCGCAGGGGTGGCAATCGCTGTCCTGTGGGGTAATGAATTCTTACAGTGGTATCTGAATTTTTACTTATAAGAAGATACCTGCATTTCGAACATGATTTCAGAAAGTTCTTCAAAGATTCTGCGATGGCGGAAGGCTTTTGAAATACGATAAATACCGGGAAGAGGAAGGGTAGAAATATGGCAATGAACAATCGCGTATTGAGTATTGAGATCGGCAACTCTTTTACGAAGATCTGCGAGATGGACTACAAGGTGAAGAAGCCGAAGGTCTACAAGGTATTGACGGTGGAGACACCGGAAGGCATCGTGGTGGATGGTATGCTGCAGCCGACACAGGAGTACGCAGACCGCATGGTGAATGCACTGGGGACAAACGGCATCCGCACAAAGAAAGTGATCTTTACCATTTCTTCTACCAGAGTGGCAAGCCGTGAGGTACAGATCCCGAACGTGAAGGCGAGTAAGATCGAGGCACTGGTGAAGACCAATGCCAATGAATATTTCCCGGTGGATCTGACCCAGTATGAGATCGGACATTATCTGGCCGGCGGACTGACCGAGAACGGGAAACTGCGTGTCATGGCACTGGCGGTGCCCAAGGCACTGTTAGACAGCTATTATCAGCTGGCGCAGATGTGCGGCTGGGAGGTGGAGTGCTTCGACTACAGCAGCAACAGCTTATACCAGATTCTCCGCGATGAGAAGTCCGAAAAAGTTACCATGGTCATCAAAATCGATGAGAACAGCACCATTGTGACCGTGCTTTCCGCCGGTAAGGTGTTATTACAGAGAACGGTGGCTTACGGTGTGCAGGATGCTATTGATACTATGATCGCTTCCGGAGCCTATGCCGTGAACGATCCCATGAGTGCGGTAGAACGTTTCCAGAAGAAAACATGTCTGAACAGAGTACTCCATCCGGGAGACAAAGTCTGGGAAGAAAATGCCGGACGCTGGGAAGATGAGGATGCCGGTAATGTGGAAGTCACAGCAGCAAGACAGAAGATCACCGCTTCCCTGGAGCCTCTGATCGTGGGTGTGAGCCGTGTCATTGACTTCTATGATTCCAGGAACAGTGAAAATCCCATTGAAAAGTCCTATGTTACCGGTCTGGGCGGCAGCTTCAGCGGCATGAGCAAGCTGTTCACCAACTGTCTGGAGCGCAAGGTACATACCCTGTCCGAGATGGATGACAAGATCGGCATGAGCAAGGCCATCCGTTCCACCAGACCCGCAGCCTATATTTCCTGTCTGGGTGCGGTGCTCGCACCTGTGGGACTGATCGACAAGAGCACCCAGAAGTCCAAGGGACTGACCGTGGTCAGCGGCACGAATTATACCTTCGTCAGTGTGGCGGTACTGGTGTTGGGAGTGATCCTGTCCATCGCCATGGCAGCCACCTCTGTGACCAGATATCTGGGAAATGTGGCGCAGAATGTGTATCTGCAGAACCGGGTACAGGAGTTGCAGCCGGCACAGGCAGTATACAACGATTATCTGGCGGCAGAAGCCCAGTATGATAAATACACATATTTATATGCTTATACCCAGACTCCCAATGAGAATCTGGTGGAGTTCATCAATGAACTGGAACAGATCCTGCCGGACAGCTTCTATACCAACAGCTTCAGCTCCGACCAGACCGGCATCAGCATGTCAGTGACGGTGGAAGGGAAAGCGGCGGCAGCCAGAACGATTCTGAATATCCGCAACATGCAGAGTATTGATGATGTAGAGATCAGCAATATTACGGACAGCAAGGATGAGACCGGCACGTCCATAGTGACTTTTTCCATTACCGGAAGCTATAAGGAGCTGACGGATGAGACCGAAGAGAGCGGTGAGGCACAGGCCGACACCCAGACAGCACAGTAGGAGGCAGCGGAAGATGAAGGTTAAAAAGAGTGAAATTCAGCTTTTGATCGCAGTGATCGGTGTTCTTATTGCTGTGTGTACTTATTTTCTGGTATATTCCAGTTTTAATGAAAAATCAGATGCCCTTGAGGCACAGAATGTAACGTTATCATCCCAGGTGGCAACGTTGGAGATATTAGATCAGCGTAAGGCGGACTACATTGAGGCTACCGGGAAGATGCAGTCCTATATCACGAATTTTGAGAACCGCTTCCCGGCAGATATC
>OHCR01001078.1_pt1 | contig 12891 bp, 7 predicted proteins | sample 1566831 | NCBI WGS metagenome assembly OHCR01 (sample SAMEA3879516, study PRJEB24766) | human gut metagenome | biome: human-associated habitat; feature: feces | place: USA | collected 1985/1987
GATTTACACTCGGATATTTCTGATTAGTTTTGGTTGTTCTATGGTTATAAATACATTCATAGAATACATATTGTTCGATAGATTCAACTCTGTCCGGAATCGTTATGGCTTTTAATGACGCACAATCATTAAAAGCTCTTATGCCGATAGTTCGTAGAGTGGATGGGAGGACGATATTTTGTAAAGAACTACACTTGTAAAAAGCATTAGAATTTATGTCTGTCAATCCTTCGGGCAATACGATACTTTGTAGCCATTCACTCTCTTGGAGTGCCGCAGAATTGATTGTCAATGTTCCTTTTGGCAATATCAACGTCACCCATGTATTCTTTTGGAATTGCGTATTGATGCTGTTGTTTATAAATGAGGCATCCAATAAGTCCAGCGTCTTGACAGCTGTTAGGTTTTGCTTGATGAAAGCGATATCTGTATCATTAATAACGCCTGTCAGCTTAAGATTGTTGATTTTTGCATAATCGCTCGCTGATACTTGATTGCTGAGGTTCCCCGGACTTGTCACAGCGATGCTTGTTATATCGCTTGTACAATTGGCCCGCAAGGAAACCTCCCGTGTGCCTCCATTGGTTACTATGATAGCTTTGGCTTCAATCAGTCCTTCGGCTGTTACAGTGACGGTGAAAGGGATTGTGCGTGTCTCCAATGCTGGAATATTCTTTTCATAATCTCCTATGGAGAAAATGGTATTGTCGGTTGTTACTTTCGTTATGTTTAGTTGTTCACTACCGATATTGCGGACATTCAGGTTGACCGTTGTCGGTGCATTTTTTACTACATTTCCGAAGTAAAGTTGGGTCTCGCATACAGGGTAAGCGACGCCCGGCATTATGAATGATGTTGGCGACATATAGATATTTTTCACATAGCCGCGATCATCTCCGGTGGTAGCGGAACTACTGTTTTTGTAGCTCCATTTCAAAGTATGCACACCCGTTTTTAGATCATAACTATAAGGGGTATAGTTGGATATAATGCCGGATATATTAGTTACTTGCTTGTTGTCCACATAAAATATCAGTTGGTCGCCATTGACAGACCAGTCGAAAGAAACCGTAGCATCAAATGATAGGTTGAACGTTGTACTGAACCCTACTTCAGAGTTCGCTTCTTTATTACTGCTGGTCACAACCCCGTTTCCCGCAGTTGTCCACGGGGCAGTGGTAGATTCCTGTTCAAAGGTCAGTGGGAAAGAGCCTTCTTTCAGCGCATTGGTGGCAAAAGTGTCATCGTTTGCTTGTGTTCCGTTTATGGCAGCGTAGGTGCTCAGACCTGCCAGGCATATCATACATATATATAAGAATATCTTTTTCATATTACTTTTCTGTTTCGAGGGTTATTTATCCGGATTACCCATATCTCCATCACCCGGTACGGGGTCGATGGCGGTGGTGAATGAGGTGATATTAGAGAGAGTTGTGCCTTGTGAATTTGTGGCAAAAGCACGTACATAGTAAGTGGTACTTGATTTCAGGTCGCTCATGTTCAGAACCATCTGGTCTCCTGTGCCTTCGATGGCTTTTACTTGGTCGTTTTCGCCCGGTTCGTGGTTGGTGCTGCTCCAATAAAAACCTTTCCGTGTGATTTCCTGGTTTCCGTTACTGCTGATACGTGCAGTGACTTTAGCTGTGGTGATTGCCACGTCTGTCACGGAGATATTTCCGAAAGTCGGCTTATTGACGGCATCCGTGGTGAATTGTGCATGGCTATTGTAGGTCACTCCCGCTTCGTTGACGGCATATGCACGTACGTAATAGGTCTTTCCGGGCGTTAAGCCGGTGAGGGTGTGGTTGAGGGCGGTTACGTTGCCTTCAATGTCTTGGTGGGTGTTTTTATCCATATCCGGCTGACTCGTTTCGGTGCTCCAGCAGAAACCTTTCCGGCTGATGGTGCCGTTACCTGCCGAGTAGATCGTGGCGGTAAGTACTGCGCTGTTGATGGTGACGCCTGAGACATTTGTACTATACAGGCCGGGAGCGGTGATTTGAGTGGTGGTGAAACTTTCGCTGCTGCTATATCCCGTACCTACGCTGTTGGTTGCAAAAGCGCGTATGTAATAGAGGGTACCGTGATTCAGCCCGAGCAGTTGCTGCGTGAAGTCGTTGCCTTCAACACTGATCACTTTATCAGAGGTTGTCGGGTTGGGATTCGTTGTACTATAACAGAACCCTTTTCCTGTGACCGGAGAATTATTGTCATTGATAATACTGCTACGCACATAGGCCGAGGTGGTATTGATGGCCGAAATATACGGAATGTCCAACGTGGGTTCGGAAATAGTTACAGTGGTGAAGCTTCCGGCCTGAGAATATCCCGTTCCTGCTTCATTGGTGGCGTAAGCCGTCACGTAGTACGGAGTACCGGGGTTTAGTCCGGTAAATTCATGCAGAAATTCCGTGCCTGTCATCTGTATTTTTTCGCATCCTTGCATGTCCAATCGAGGATTCTGTACGGAGGTGCTCCAGCAGAATCCGCGTTCGGTCACGGTACCGTTGCCGTTGCTGAGCAGTGTGCAGTTGACGCTTGCGCCATCTGTTTTGGGTGTGGAGATGACGAGTGCATCCAGTCGGGGCACTGTGAGCTCCATGGTTTTAAATTCTTTGACGTTCGAGTATCCGGTTCCTTTTTCGTTGACGGCATAGGCTGTCACGTAATAGGTGGTTCCCGGTGTCAGTTCTTCTAACATGTACTTGAAGTCGTCGCCTTCTATTGCTTTATGTTCGCATCCTTCCGTGCCTGTTTGCGGATTGTGTACGGATGCACTCCAACAGAATCCCTGTTCGGTGATTGTACCGCCTCCGTTGCTGGCTATGGCGGCACTGAGGTCGGCTGTTTTGGTAGTAAACGTAGGGGTGGTGATCGTAACTTCCGGCAGTGTCACACTGGTGGTAGTGATGGTGACAGCATTGCCGTATCCGGTTCCTTTTCCGTTGGTTGCATAAGCCCGGATATGATAAACGGTGCCTTCTTTGAGTTTATTGATTTCTCCTGCGAATACATTACTTTCTGTTAAAGGCATTTCTGTCTGTCCGTCGCAAGCACCAAGCATGGGGGTAGAGTTTGTACTGCTCCAGCAGAATCCCCGGGAGGTTACGGCAGAAGTTCCGGCATCGGTCACTTCAGCGGTTACTACGGCATAATTACCGCGTACAGTTGGCTCGTCGTATGTGCGTACAGTTGGCTTTTCCGAATTCTCGGTGCGGATAACGGTTGTTTTGCCGTATCCTACGATGCCTTCGTTGTTCATGGCAAAAGCCCGTATGGTATAGTCGGTAGAGGCGCTCAAATTGCTGATGGTGACTACGAAATCGGTTTCGCCTTCGGGTACGGCCACATTGTTGTCTCCCAATTTAGGGTCGCCTTCGGTTCCTTTGACGTAGCAGACACCTCGCAGTTCGATGCTTTCTGCCCCGCTGGAGATGACCTCGCTTGCGACCGTGATACTTTGATTGTCTTTGGTTCGGAGGGTTATTGCATCCAGTTCGGGCGCATTGTTGGCAACTGTGGCAAACTGCAGAATTTCCGGACTGATGACAGTGGTGTTGCCGCAGGTGATGAAAAGGCAGTAAAAATAGTTCGTTCCCGGAATGAGTTCTTCCAATTGTACTTTTACTTCACCGGATGTTTGCTCTACAAGCACTTTGATTACATCTTTGTCACCCAATGCTTTACTTTCGAGCAGAGTCTTGTTGATGGAGTAGAGGAAGCCGCATTCGGTAATTTCCAGATCGTTTTCTCCGATATTCCCTTTCAGTATGGCGCTTTTGCGTTTAATGTCATCTTGCGGTACTACTTGGATCTCCATTTTCGGGGCAATCCAAGTGGGTTCTGTATCTTTTTCACAACCTCCTGTCAGCCAGATAAAGCACAGGATGGCGATGGTTCGTATGAGTCGTTTCATATCGTTTGAAGTGATTTATGTTATTCTTAGAAAATAATACCTACACCGGCGGTGACCTGGTGCTGTTTGAAATTGATTGTGTTGAATCCTGCCGAAAGCAGGAACCCTTTCAGGCGCAGGATAGCCCCTATTTCTGCCGCTACTCCGGATGCGGAGTGATCGGTGTTTTTATACCAGTTGTCTTCCGTGTCGGCTTCGAGCCAGGCAAAAGTGCGGTTACCGTATCCTACGCCGGCATAGCCATAAAGTGGTTTAGCCAGACGGCGCATATATCCGGCTGTAATGCAGAGGTAGGATTTCTCTGTTCTTCCCGGTTCGTAGATGATGGAGGCGCCTTCGGTGGTCTTTTGGTTATCGTCACATTCACCTACGGTTTTGATCGAGTTGAAGTCACTCTTGAAAGCGGCATAGAATCCGTTGGTGCGTGTAAAACCGATCATGCCGCCGAAGGAGGTTTGCCCGCCACCGCCAAATCCTGCCTGTACCATAATGAGCGTGTTCATCGGAACTTTCGGTTTGATGGTGGATATCATGTGGAAGGTAGGGCGTACGGTTTCTCCGGCGGTTACATTCAGCACGGTGTCTATCGGGAAGTATGTTTGTTTCTCGATACGCACTTTATATTCCTTGATCCCCATGCGGTCACTGCGGTAGGGAGTTTTTCCTACCCGTACGCTGTCGATGTATACGTCGGCATCCTGCTCGGGCAGTGAGAAGATTTCCATGTAACCGAATTTGGGTTTTAATGCAACGCTTTTGGTGACCGGAGTATTACCTAACTTGATGACACCGGCATCGGGCTGATACATCGGTGCTTCCACCCGATAGGTGTGTTCTCCTTTCGGCATGGTTGCGTTGAAAAGTCCGTTTTCCACAGGTACCGGTTCTTCGTCAATGTAAACATTGGCTGTGGCCGGCTCGGGGCGGACTACGAGAAATTGCATGTTACTTTCCGCCACGGGCTTGTTCTGGTCGTCGCTTGTGTTGAGTACCATCTCGTATACGGTTGCCTTTTCGATGATGTCCGGATAGAAATAGTTGCGCAGAATTCCCAGTTTGTCATGCAGGATTGAGATGCGTCGTGCACCACGGGGGACATAAACCCACACTTCTCCTGTCTTGTTTTCGCGGGCTGTAATGCCTAAGGCATCGGGCTCGAACATAAGGTCTTTTTCGTTGGTCACGATGCGTATCAACGCACATATTTCTCCGTTTTGATCCCGTTTCGGTGCTGTGATACGGGCGGTGATGTCGTTTTCCATCCGATTAAAGGAAGTTACCGTAATTTTACTCTGTTGGGCCGATAGAATACTCGGACATAAGAACAACAGAAAATAAAAAAGTAAAAACAGATGTTTGAAATTGTTTTGATTCATGTAATAATTGTTTGTTTGCGACAGTCTCCTTTCGCAATCATCCCTAATTTTTTAGAAGTATGGAGACTTTTATATTATTAATACTTCGCCTACAAATGTAGTTAATAAAACAGAAATAAGAAGCATTCATTCTTAAAAAAAATAGTTGCATGCCTTATTTCCTTTTACTTGTTTTTGTTTTGTAACGGTTTACAGTGACAAAATTTATATTAGTGTGCTGTTATTTATTTGTTTAATTTGTGTGACGATTGTGCTTTTGACGGATTTTAACAATATGATGATGCTCCGATGGAGCCTTAACTGTACTGTTGCATTGCACATGTCCCCTTGTACAATAGCTAAAAAGCCTTGGTGGCAAGCATTACGGAGCGGAAGAGCTTGCGATATTGCGGAAGGGCTTCGGTGATTGGCACTGCGAACGGAGAGATTTTTGAAAATGGGAGTCTATGTTCATAACCGGAAGATATGGATTATATGGGAGGAAATATATCTTCCTTATTTAATTCTTTACAGATTGTATAACTGTTATTATATGTTGACAGTAGTCAATTTATCTATTGGTAGTTGTCGGCTTATCCGTTGACTACTGTCAATCGATCAGTTGATGATTGCCGACGGGGAATTATATTTAAAACTTTCTTCCCCTCCCTTCCGCACTTAAATGCCGATGAATAACGAAAAGCGGAAGGGGGAAAGGGGAAATGAATTTCCATGTTTTAAGTTGCTTATGTTTTTGGGAAATACTATATTTGTGCATTAATAACCGAATAATATACAATCGTATGATTACAACACAGTTGCTCCGTCCGGAGAGCATCGTCGTCGTGGGTGCATCGAATAATGTGCATAAACCGGGCGGTGCTATATTAAAGAATCTTATCAATGGTGGTTATCGTGGTGAACTTCGTGCCGTCAACCCGAAGGAGACGGAAGTGCAGGGGATTCCTTCTTTTGCCGATGCCAAAGACATACCCGATACCGATTTGGCGATTCTTGCCATTCCGGCGGCGTTGTGTCCGGATGTGGTAGAAGCGTTGGCGAGCGGAAAGCAAACGAAGGCATTTATCATTCTCTCTGCCGGTTTTGGCGAAGAGACGCACGAAGGTGCACTGCTCGAAGAACGGATTCTGGCAACGGTGAATACATACGGTGCTTCGCTGATCGGGCCGAACTGCATCGGGTTGATGAACACGTGGCATCACAGCGTATTCAGTCAGCCTATTCCGCAATTGAGCTTGCAGGGAGTAGATTTGATTTCCAGTTCCGGTGCAACGGCAGTCTTTATTTTGGAGAGTGCGGTGACAAAAGGATTGCAGTTCAATTCTGTCTGGTCAGTAGGCAATGCGAAGCAGATCGGTGTGGAAGATGTGTTGGAATATATGGATAATACATTTGATCCGGAAAAGGATTCACGGATTAAATTGCTTTATATCGAGAGTATCGGTGATCCCGACCGTTTGCTGTTTCATGCTTCGTCGTTGATCAAGAAAGGCTGTAAGATTGCTGCCATCAAAGCGGGAAGTTCCGAAAGCGGGAGCCGTGCGGCCTCTTCGCATACGGGGGCTATTGCCAGTTCCGACTCTGCTGTCGAGGCTCTGTTCCGTAAAGCAGGTATCGTGCGTTGTTTCTCCCGTGAAGAGTTGACTACGGTAGGCTGCGTTTTCACGTTACCGGAATTGCGGGGGAAGAGTTTTGCTATTATTACGCACGCCGGCGGTCCCGGGGTGATGTTGACCGATGCTCTGAGCAAAGGCGGACTGAATGTTCCCCGGTTGGAAGGCCCGTTGGCAGATGAATTAAAATCCCGCCTTTATCCCGGTGCTGCCGTTGGCAATCCGATTGATATCTTAGCTACCGGTACTCCCGAGCATTTGCGGCTTTGCATCGATTATTGTGAAGAGAAGTTTGAGAATATAGATGCGATGATGGCTATTTTCGGTACTCCGGGCCTGGTTACTATGTTTGAAATGTATGATGTGCTACATGAAAAGATGCAGACTTGCCGTAAACCGATTTTTCCGATTCTTCCTTCTATCAATACGGCAGGAGCCGAGGTTGCCGCTTTTCTGGCAAAAGGGCATGTGAACTTTGCTGATGAGGTGACATTGGGTACGGCCTTGTCGAGGATAGTGAATGCCCCGCAACCGGCCACCAATGAAATAGAGCTTTTCGGTGTGGATGTACCTCGTATCAGGCGTATCATCGACTCTATCCTCGAAGATGGTTATATCGCCCCCCATTATGTGCAGGCATTGCTGCATTCCGCCGGTATTCCGCTTGTCGATGAGTTTGTTTCCGGCAATAAAGAAGAGGTGGTTGCTTTTGCACGCCGTTGTGGATTCCCGGTAGTGGCAAAGGTTGTCGGTCCGGTACACAAATCCGATGTGGGAGGAGTGGTACTGAACATAAAAGGCGAGCAGCATCTCGCTTTGGAGTTCGATCGGATGATGCAGATTCCCGAGGCACATGCCATTATGGTTCAACCCATGCTGAAAGGTACGGAACTCTTTATCGGTGCAAAATATGAAGAGAAATTCGGACACGTTGTACTTTGTGGTTTAGGAGGTATTTTTGTTGAAGTTTTGAAGGATGTTTCTTCCGGTCTTGCCCCGTTGTCTTATGAAGAGGCTTATTCTATGATCCATTCCCTCCGTGCCTATAAGATTATTCAGGGAACCCGTGGGCAGAAAGGGGTAAACGAAGATAAATTTGCCGAGATCATCGTCCGTCTTTCCACCCTGCTACGTTTTGCCACGGAGATCAAGGAGATGGATATCAATCCGCTATTGGCTACGGAGAAAGAGGTGATAGCGGTGGATGCGCGGATAAGAATCGAAAAAGAAAGATGAAGAGAGGGGAGAATTCTCCCTTCTTTTCACCCTCCCCAATTCTCCCTGTCCAGATTCCGATAGCTGATGGCTTCGGCCAGGTGAGCGGAGAGTATTTGTTCACTGCCTTCCAGATCGGCAATGGTGCGTGATACTTTTAATATGCGGTCGTAGGCGCGGGCGGAGAGGTTGAGCCGGTTCATGGCATTTTTTAGTAAAGTCAGGCCTTTGTCGTCAGGTTGGGCATATTGGGCAAGCAGTTTGCTCGTCATTTGTGCATTGCAATAAATGCCTGGTTGGTCGGCAAAACGGGTATCCTGTATTTGTCGGGCTTTGATAACCCGTTTACGAATTTCTGAGCTTGGCTCGGCAGGATGGTTGTTGGCCATCTCTTCAAAAGGAACCGGCACAATTTCTATTTGTATGTCGATACGATCCAGTAAAGGCCCTGATATTTTATTCAGATATTTCTGCACTTGCCCCGGAGAACAGACACAGGCTTTTGTGGGGTGATTATAATATCCGCAAGGACATGGATTCATAGAAGCGATCAGTGTGAAACTCGCCGGATAATCAATGCTGCATCTTACCCGGGATATAGAGATGCGGCGATCTTCCAACGGTTGACGCAATACTTCCAATACACTGCGTTGGAATTCCGGAAGTTCATCTAAAAAGAGTACGCCGTTATGGGCAAGGCTGATCTCACCCGGTTGTGGAAAATTTCCACCGCCAACCATAGCTGATTGCGAAATCGTATGATGGGGGTTACGAAACGGACGTTTTGTAATCAGTGAGGTGTCTCGGCTCAGTTTTCCGGCTACGGAATGTATTTTGGTGGTCTCCAGACTTTCACCGAGAGACAGAGGCGGCAGGATGGACGGCAAACGTTTGGCCATCATGGATTTCCCGCTTCCGGGTGCTCCGATCATAATAAGATTATGCCCGCCGGCCGCCGCCACTTCTAATGCTCTTTTTACATTTTCCTGCCCCTTGACATCTGCAAAGTCGTATTCAAACTCTTCCTGGCGGGTATAGAACTCTTCCCGTGTATTGACGATCGTGGGCTGTAACTCGCATTTCCCGTTGAAAAATTCGATGACCTCTTTGATATTCGTAACTCCGTATACGTTCAGGTTATTGACGACTGCCGCTTCACGGGCATTCTGCAGGGGAACGATCAGTCCGTCGAATTTCTCTTCCCGTGCTTTGATAGCTATGGGAAGTGCCCCTTTGATCGGTTGTATGCTACCGTCGAGACTTAGTTCTCCCATGAGTAAATAATGGGGCAGTTTCTCGGAAGAGATGGTTTCATTGGCAGCAAGGATGCCTATGGCAAGCGGGAGGTCGTAGGCCGAACCTTCTTTACGAATATCTGCCGGTGCCATGTTGATGACTATATTGCTGGTGGGCATTTTGTACCCGGTCACTTGCAGGGCGGAGATGATACGTTGATGGCTCTCTTTTACGGCAGAGTCGGGCAGACCTACCAGATAGAACATGCAACCTCTTGATCTGTTTACTTCGATGGTGATAAGGGTTGCGTTTATACCTTGTACGGCCGCTCCGAATACTTTTATGAGCATGTTTTTCTTAGTAATTTAAGGGCAATTATTTCTTTTCGTTTTTCTTTAGCACTTCTTCCACTTTGTGGCTTAGGCTGTCTGCCGGGATATCTCTTGCAAGTATTCTTCCGCTCGGGGATACGAGTATGCTGACAGGCAGCTTCTGAACGGCGTATTGTTTGGCTGTTTCCATGTCCCATCCGGTGAAGGTACATACCTGTTCCCAGTTTAATGTATCTTGTTTGATTTTGTTTTTCCAGGCTTTCTTGTCTATATCGAGTGAAATGCCGAGTATCCCGAAATCTTTGCTCTTCTTGTATTTGGCGTTTATCTTGCGCAGTTCGACATTTGTGGAGTCACAGTCTTCGCACCAGGATGCCCAGAAGTTGATAAGCAGATACTTATCTTTAAATTGCCCTGTGCGGGTTATTTTTTCTCCTTTTTCATTGGGGATACTGAAGAATGGCGCTGCTTTGTCTTTATTTACTTTTTCCAGTTGGCCGATATATTCTGTAAGTTGTCCGATACGAGGTTTGTCCTGTAAGATTCCGGCCATGATGTTGATAAGCTCTTTAATTTTATCGAAATCGGGGTTTTCTTTCTGAACAAAATATTTGTCGAGCAGATAGATACTGGCAAAAGAAAAGTTGTGTTGGCGGATAAATGTTTCGGCTTTTTCTTCAAGTGCTTTATCCGACGGGGTGTCAAGCTCTTGCAGGCTGGCTTGAAAAGCGGAAAACTCTTCGTTATAGATGTTACCGTTGATGTTCAGGCAGCTCAGATTATTTACGTTTCCTGCTATTTTTATTTTATTCTTTTTATCAAGGAAAATGGGGTATTCCGTATTTTTTTTAAATAATAATACGGCAGAAGTAATGGTATCTATTTTGAGGGAATGAGAGAATTTGTCTCCTTTTACGCAGATAGTATCTATCTGTTCGTAAAGTCCGTCCACCCCATACAGATAGATTGTGTCATTACCCAGTCCTTTAATTTCTCCGGTGATACTTGTTGTGTCGGCTTCCTTTTTGCAGCCTGTCATGCAGAGTATCAGAATGAGCAGAATATTAATCTTCTTCATTTTCCATTTCTTTTCTGCGAAAGTACGTGTTTTTACAGATAAAAAAAAGAATTGCCCGCCATTTGTCTGGCGGGCAACTCTCTTTTTTATTATTACGTATAAGATATTATCTTATTTGATAATGTTCATGAAGTCTGAATTTGTGAAATATTTAGCAAATTCAAGATCTGTTGCAGCTTTCTTTGCCAAAGAAGAATCTTTAGCAACAGCGTTCTTCAAGCTGCTTGTCAACATAGACTGATTGTTAGTTCTTGCACCCAGAACAGCCATCAGATAATCTGTATAAGCATCCGGCTTTTCAATGTTAGCCAAAGTGTTTTTAGCTTTGTTGTAGTCTTTAGCCAAAATCTGAGCAAGTGCGGCACTGTTAGTCTTAGCATCACCGAATGAGTTTACTGCTCTTTCATACTGACCTTGTGCGATATACAGGTTACCCAATGTTTCGCCTAATTCTTTAGCACCGGCAGCTTTGCCTAAGTATGCTTCAGCAGCATTCTTGTCGCCTTTAGCCAAAGCAACAAGACCGAGGTTCATGTTTACTTCAGGAGCAGCCTGGATGTTTGCAGCTTTCTTCAGGTAAGATTCTGCTTTGTCGATGTTACCGGCTTGATAAGCTAATTTACCAAGGTTGTTGAATGCACGGTAATCGTTCGGGAACAGCTCAGTAGCTTTTGTATAGATAACTTCTTTCTTACCGTTGTCGTTAGTCAGAGTTGCGGCATACAACAGTTCTTCCAGTGTCAGTTCTTTCGGATTAGAAGCAGCCAAAGAAGCGATTTCGTCGTCAGACTTACCGATGATTTCATAGTTCAAAGTCAAACGAGAACGACGCAGTTGCGGCAGGATTTCGTCAGCCAAAGTTTTGTAAACAGAAGAGATGTTTTTGATTTCCTGTTCTCTTTGTTCAGGATCCTGATACATAGACAATACGCGAAGGATCAGTTCTTTGTCCTGGATGTTTGATTTAGAAACCAATTCCTGGAAACCTTCCCAGTCCTGAGCAGTATATTTTGAATCGATAGGAGCGTCCACTTTTGCTTTCTTCAAGTCTTTGCTCAACATTTTAGTAGTGTTGCTTTCACGATTTTCAGCCAAACCTGTGTTCAGTTTCACACCACCGTCAGGAGATGCATAAGCAGATACCTCGATGTTGCTGATCTTCTTGTTGGCAGCTTCGTTTACTTCAGCTACTTCCTTATTGAATTCTTTAGCAGTCTTCAATTCGCTTGCACGGATGTTAGCCTGTTGGATAAGGAACATGATGTTCGCATTGTGCTTTTCTTTGATGATACGTTGGAAAGCGTCGTCACCGTTAGCAGGATTGGCACTTTGTAGTGTGTTTTCAACCAATTCGGATGTCGAGATCACACCATCAGCAATTTTAACGGCAGGAATAGTAACAGTTTTGTTACCGATCTTTGCGTTGAATTCAAGATACAATTCAGACTTAGCCATTTCAGGAACATAGTCGAATGAAGTCTTCATTGTGTAGTTTCCACCTACTTTGTAAGAAATAGTTTGGTCGTTACCTTCCACTTTTTCGCCTTGGAATACAGCTGGCTGACCTTTAGCTTCGCCGCCGTTCCAGCGAAAGGATAAGCTATGAAAAGACTAGTAAGCTCAAGCCGGCTCGCCGCCTTCGCCCTCGTCGTCGTGCTGCTCATTGCGCTTTGCGCGGGCACGCTCTACAAGCTGCAGATCATCGAGGGCGCGGCAAAGGGCGTTCCGCTCTGGAGCCACATGACCCGCGTGGAGCCCTGCGGGGAGTACGGCGCGGTGTGCGTCGATCAGGTGGAGATCTCCGCCGGAGCGCTTACTCCGGCTGTGATGCGCGCTGCGGAAATCTATCTGAAAGCGGTACAGAAGAGCAGAAACCGCCAAATGAGAAAAGAGTGACGGATTATAAAAAAATCGGAAACAGATGCACTGTTTCCGATTTTTTTGCGAAATTTGTTCATTTACCTATTGAATGTTCGGCTCTTGTGGATTATAATCATCAGTGTATGATAAATAACAAACACACATAGGAGGAAATAGATAAATGGCAGAACGGGAAACCGAGGACCGCCGGGTACGGAAAACAAAAAAACAGCTTCGCGGCGCGCTTACGTCGCTGCTTCTTGAA
>OHCR01001081.1_pt1 | contig 12882 bp, 9 predicted proteins | sample 1566831 | NCBI WGS metagenome assembly OHCR01 (sample SAMEA3879516, study PRJEB24766) | human gut metagenome | biome: human-associated habitat; feature: feces | place: USA | collected 1985/1987
TACGTAATACGCATCTAATGAAATACAAGCTCCCCAGTAAGGATGAACTTCGTGCCCGCCTAGCAGCTCTGCCTGCTCAGGCCGCTGACCTACTCACTAGTCGTAAGTTTTGGTACGAACTGGTCTTGATGACCGTTGCCATGTTTATCGGTGCCATGGCGGTACACTACTTCCTCGCACCTAGTGGTCTGATCGTCGGCTCGGTGACGGGACTAGGCATCGTGCTGGAGCGACTGCTACCAGTGATGTCGCTGGGGTCCTATATGTTTCTCATCAATGCGATCTTGCTACTGCTCTCCTTCATCCTGATCGGCAACGAGTTTGGTGCTAAGACTTGCTACACGGCACTGATCTTAGGGCCGTTTGTCGACTTGATGGGGTGGATCGATCCTGTCAGTGGGTCGATGTTTGCTCAGGAGGTGCATGGCCAGATGGTGGCTAATCCAGGGTTTGACTTGGTCTGCTTCATCTTGGTGATGAGTGCGGCGCAGGCGATCCTCTTTAGCATCAACGCTTCTACGGGAGGACTAGATATTTTGGCCAAGATCTTCAATAAGTTCCTCCATGTGCCACTAGGTGTGTCGGTAACGATCGCTGGAGGTCTGATCTGCTGCTCCGCCTTCCTGACCAGTCCTACGGGCTTGGTGATCATGGGTCTGGTGGGTACTTGGCTCAATGGCTTGATCCTCGACTACTTTATGACCCGCATGAGCTCGCGGACACGTGTTTACGTCATCTCCAAGGATTGGGAGCATATTCGTGACTATGTGATCCACACGCTCAATCGTGGCGTGACGATCCACCCCGTGACGGGTGGCTACTCGGGCGAGGAGCACAAGCAGCTGGAGTGCATCTTGACGAGAGATGAGTTTGGCAAGCTACTAGATCATCTGCGTGCCGAGCGTATGGATCCCTTTATCACCTCAGACCCAGTCAGCGAGGTGTACGGACTGTGGCGTAAGAAGAGCCAGCTTGAGGAGCTTCCAGTCGAGACGGATACGCCTGATGAGAGCACCTTTTAGTATTAACCGATTCAGCTAGAACTATGTCACCTCTTACGAAGTCGCTTGCGGCTATCATACTCCTACTATCACTCTCGCTCGGCTCGCTGATGGCGCAGGAGCCTACACCCGATGCTGAGCTAGAGGCACCGCATGACAAGAAGGTATCGCTCTCGCTAGAGGCGCGCGGGGACTATCAGCGCATTTATCTAGGCAGCCAAGCGGACAAAGCGGGTTCAGGCTTTAAGGGCAATATCGCCAACGTCATACTCAGTGGCACGCTCTCGCCAAAGTTTAGCTACCTCTACCGACAGCGGCTTAGCTCGGTCAATCTGGACCGCACCTTCTTCGAGTCTATCGACTTCCTCTACCTACAGTACAACCCGATCGAGCAGCTCAGTGTCAAACTCGGCAAGTGGATCGTCTTCGTCGGAGGGTGGGAGTTTGAGCCAGCACCGATAGATGTCTTCCAGCTGGGAGAGTTTTGCTACCACATGCCCGCCTATCAGTGGGGCGCTACCGTGAGCTACACATTGCCCAATGGACAGGACAACCTCCATGCGCAGGTGATCCAGAGTCCTTATCGCAAAGACTACGAGGCGAGGAGCGGACAGCCAGCAGATATGTATGCCTACAACCTCATCTGGACGGCGCACCACAACTGGTTTGTACCGATGTGGAGTGTCAACTTTATGGAGTATGCGCCTGGACGCTTTATGAACCATGTCTCGCTGGGCAACCGATTTCAGCTGACCCATCGCACATTCATCGATCTAGACTTGATGCACCGTGCGCCACTAGACGGGGATGGCAAGAAGCTCTTTGCCGACTACTCTATCTACGGTCAGCTAGCTTTCCACCCGACGAACCAGACGAAGCTCTACCTCAAGGGAAGCTACGATCAGAATACGAGTGGCTTTCACGCAGACTACGGGGTCACCGATGGCACGCAGATAGCTTGTCTCGGTGGCGGTGTCGAGTACTCACCCATCCCCGAGGTGCGTCTGCATGCACATGCTAACTACGCCTTTGGCACCAACACGAACCCGCAGGCCGTGCTGCATGATCAGCGCACGCAGATTAACGTGGGGGTCACCTGGCGCATGAAAGTACTCTAACACCTTATACGATATACTATGAGCCTTTACAGACAGCTTAGCGAGGCAATCGCCTCGACACTACATACCCTTTACGGTCTCAACACGACCGCTGATGAGATCACGCTGACCGCCACGCGCCCTGAGTTTGAGGGGCATGTGACGCTCGTCGTATTCCCCTACCTCAAAGCTTCGCACAAGTCTCCCCAAGAGACCGCCGAGACGATCGGTGCCAAGCTCCAGGAGCAGACAGACCTCATAGCGTCCTATGGTGTGGTCAAGGGCTTTCTCAATCTCACACTGACCGACACGGCGTGGCTCTCAGCCCTACGAGAGATTGCCGAGACTCCACACTACGGTCACATCACGCCGACAGCTCAGTCGCCGCTCGTGATGATCGAGTACTCCTCACCAAACACCAACAAGCCGCTTCACCTGGGGCACGTGCGCAACAACCTACTCGGCTACAGTCTCGCTCAGATCCTGGAGGCGAGCGGTCATCGTGTGGTCAAGACAAACATCGTCAACGACCGCGGCGTGCATATCTGCAAGTCCATGTTGGCATGGCTACGCTGGGGCAATGGCGAGACGCCTGAGTCTTCGGGCAAGAAGGGCGACCACCTCATCGGAGACTACTACGTGCGCTTTGACAAGGAGTATCGTGCCGAGCTAGCGCAGATACGTGCTGCGCATCCTGACTGGAGCGACGAGGAGGTCGAGGCTAAGTCGCAGCTCATGGCTGACGCGCGACAGATGCTCCGTCAGTGGGAGCAGGGCGACCCTGAGGTGCGTGCGCTATGGCGCAAGATGAATGAGTGGGTCTACAAAGGCTTTGACGAGACTTACAAGCGTATGGGTGTCTCCTTTGACAAGATCTACTACGAGAGCGACACTTACCTCGTAGGCCGCGAAGAGGTCTTACGCGGTCTGAAGGAAGGGCTCTTCGAGCAGCATGAGGATGGCTCCGTATGGGCCAACTTTGAGGCGGAGGGACTAGACAAGAAGATCCTCCTACGCAGTGACGGCACCTCGGTCTACATCACCCAAGACATCGGCACCGCCAAGCTCCGCTATCAAGACTTCCCGATAGACCAGATGGTTTACGTCGTGGGCAACGAGCAGGAGTACCACTTTCAGGTGCTATCGCTACTCTTAGACCGCTTGGGATATAAGTGGGGCAAGAGCTTGACACACTTTAGCTACGGCATGGTCGAGCTACCTAATGGCAAGATGAAGAGTCGCGAGGGTACGGTCGTCGATGCGGACGATCTGATGGACGCTATGTGCGACACCGCCCTAGAGGTGGCACGGACAGCCCAGCAAGCTAAGGGTGCAGAGCTAGCTACCGAGCCGACAGCCGGAGAACTACGCACCGCCGAGATGGTCGGTCTAGGCGCGCTCAAGTACTTTATCCTCAAGGTGGACCCAAGGAAGAATATGATGTTCAACCCCGAGGAGTCTATCGACTTCAACGGCAACACGGGTCCTTTCATCCAGTACACCTACGCACGCATCTGCTCGCTCCTGCAGAAGGCGGACGAAATGGGCTACAAGCACCAGCTCCCCGAGGGCGGTGAGCTAGCACTCTCGTCGTATGAGACCGCACTCGTCCAGCAGCTGCTCGACTATCCGACAGTCGTGCAGGAGGCTGCCGAGAGCTATTCGCCTGCTCGCATTGCTAACTATACCTACGACTTGGTCAAGGGGTATAACCAGTTCTACCACGAGTGCTCCGTACTGCGTGAGGAGGACGAAGCGCTGCGCAGCATGCGTCTGCAGCTCAGCAAGACCGTTGCCGAGACGATACATAGTGCTATGGGGCTTCTCGGCATTGAGTTGCCCGAGCGTATGTAGTCCGCTTTGAGGGCTTGACACATGAGGTGTATGGAGACCTCTATTTACACATCACTTCCTCGGAATAGTCGCATCGCACTGCTCGCTTCGGGCGGTGTGGATAGCAGTGTGGCGATGCATCTGCTCGTCGAGGCGGGCTTCCGTCCAGACCTTTACTATATACGTATCGGTATGCAGGACGAAGATGGTGGCTATCTCGACTGCCCTGCTGAGGAAGACATCGAGCTGGTGACGCTCCTGGCGCGTCGCTACGACCTACACCTAGAGATCGTCGACCTGCACCAAGTCTATTGGGATCGTGTGGTCACTTATACGATGGAGGCTGTGAAGCGGGGGCTCACGCCCAATCCCGATGTGATGTGCAATAAGTTGATCAAGTTCGGAGCTTTTGAAGAGCGTTGTGGTGCCGAGTACGACTACATTGCCACGGGACACTACGCTACGATACGAAAAACGGCAGAGGGCTTGACCTTCCTCGGCACTTCTCCCGACCCAGTGAAGGATCAGACCGACTTCTTGGCGCAGATCGGCTTTCGGCAGATGGAGCGTCTCCTCTTCCCTATCGGTCATTTGCCAAAAGAGGAAGTGCGTCGCATCGCCCTCGAGGCGCATCTTGTCAATGCACAGCGCAAGGACAGCCAAGGCATCTGCTTCCTAGGACAGATCAACTACAACGACTTCATCGAGCGCTACTTAGGCACTCAGACGGGCGACATCATCGACCATGAGACAGGAGAGAAGATAGGGGAGCATCGAGGCTACTGGTTTCACACCATCGGGCAGCGCAAAGGGCTAGGACTCTCGGGCGGTCCGTGGTATGTCGTGGCAAAAGATGTGGAGCACAACGTCCTCTACGCCTCACGAGGCTACGATCCTAAGACGCAGTACGGCACGATCATCGAGACCGAAGAGATGCACTGGCTCACCGTCGATCCGTGGCTCTGGACGGAGACCCCGTCAGATAGTCCGCTGGAGGTCACCTTCAAGATCAGACACACGCCCGACTTCACCGCTGGTCGCCTCGAGCGACTCCCCTCGGGGGGCTATCAGCTAGTCAGTAGCGAGCCGATACAGGGGATTGCAGCTGGGCAGTTTGCTACCATCTACGATCCGCAGCATCAGCTCTGTTTGGGCAGCGCTCCGATCCGATCAGGTCGCTAACCATACCATTTCTACCAATGAAAAGGAGAACGCTCACATACGAGGGTTCTCCTTTTTTGTTTGGCACAAGAGACCTTGCCATAGGAGACTGTTGCATAAAGGCGAATCGCTGTGTTGCTTTCGGGATTCGGCTTCGGTCACATACGGATGTATGCTCCCTTCAGACCTCACCCTCAGCGCCTTGCGCTTCATCCTTTCTGCAAAGTCAGGACAATCTTGCAAGCAAGATTGTGAGACTGTTGACTTTTGCAACAGTCTCCATAGGCTTAGCCTAGGAGTCTCCAACTCGTTACCCTCCGAGTGGCCGGTAGGTGATACCGAGGCTAGGAGCCGTGAGGTCGATGATTGCGACGATATGCTGGAAGTCGTTGAAGTATTTGATCTTCCCGTCCTGCTCACTATCGAAGTCAAAGCCCGCCTCGCGCATCAGCTGTACGAAAACTTTGTCCTTGACGACCGCAGGCCGTGAGACCTGAGTCTCTGAGAAGATGTACTTACCATTACCATCGAAGTAGTAAGCGTGACGAGGAAAGTTCGGGTCACCCGTCGGCACGTTGAGTACACCCATAAACATTTGTGATGCGCGGCCACGCTCCTTCTCAAAAGCCTCTAGCTCCTCCTGTGTAGCGCCCCAATTAAAGCTGGGGAAGTCTATATGGTCCATCTGAACTGGAGCATTAGGGTTCACATGGTAGGAGATGATGAGCCCTCCAGGCATCTTGCCCTGAGTAGGGGTATCGCTCATGTAGAGATCCACTTGTAGCTCCATATCGTCATGAATGTAGCTAAAAGCCTCGTAGCTGTGTCGCTTCGTATTGACATAGAAGCCCTGCTCTTCTAGACGCTTTTGAATCGTCGGGCTGTGCAGTACGTATCGATCTCGTGCTAGCATCTGCACCTGAGCTGGCTGCTCATTGCTCTTGTCGTAGTAAACCACCACCCGAGGCCAGTCGCTCTCAGCTTGGTCGAAGACAAGCTTGTAGAGGTCGCTCGCCTCCTTATTGTACTGATACCCTTGAGTCGCTAGCTGCTCGCGCACCTCCCGACGAGAGACATCCTTGCAGAGCTGGGTGAAGGCGAGCGAGAAGTCAGTCAGCACAGCACCAGCGTAGTAGTGAATATCCTCTCTAGCAGTCTCGTCTGCATAGTACTCCATCCACAGTCCACGCTTTTGGTCAAACCAAAGGTACGGATAGAGCTGGCTTTGCTGAAAGCCCTCTCTTCGCAAGAAGCTCAAGAAGCTACGCTCTGCTCCAAAAGGATGCTGCGGTACGATGAGCGTCATCTCTCTGTAGATGCCTCGAGGAGTCTGGAGGATCATAGCCTCTAGCGTGTCCGTGGGCAGAGCGTATCGCCTCGTCTCAGCATCAGAGGCCGTTAGAGTCGCTCCCACTAGCTTACTCCACTCGTCTAACTCAGTCGGAGACACTTGCTCGCCAAAGCGTAGCAGAGGCATGAAGAAGGCTTGAGGCGTAACCTTTACGGTGTCAGGTATGGTGTCAGGCTGTTCACCTCCACCCTCATGCTCCCCCTCTTTGCTCGGATCCTCTTTGCTAGGCTTAGGATCAGCGTGGCAGCCGACGAGCGACAAAGTAGCCCAGCCAAGGAGAAGGACTACGACAAAACGTATTAGATTCTTATTCATAGTGCGGTCACAACTAGAGGATTAGCGTCTGCCCATAGGTCTGACCAGTGAGAGCTGTAGCCAGTACGATGTACTGTCCAGCCGGGAGTCGAGAGAGGTCTAGCTCTGTCGTAGAGGCTAGCTGCTGTAAGAGTAACTGCCCCTGGGCATCGTAGATCGTGATCGAGCTCACGCCTAGAGCCGTATTGATGCGATAGCGCCTCTGCCCATCGATAGCGATAAGGCACTGCTCCGTGATGCGGGGGATGTACTCCATACCTACGTTGCTCCCTGGGCAACCAGTCGCGTCACCGACTAGCTCCTCAAGGCTCATAATGTCTAGGAGGAGGTACCCCTTGTTTTTAGCAATCTCCGTGCGAGAGGTCTCTAGTCCTGGATTGGTAAAGTCTGCCGTGGCTCGTAGGTAGATCGTATCTTGATCGCCAGCTGGCAGAGGAGCCAGTGTAGCATAGAGGGTGTCTAGTGCACATGCCGATAGGTTGTTGCCCCATAGCATCATCTTGCTAAAGTGTGCTTGATCGCTCACCTTAACCATCTCCAGCTGAGACTGCTGTGCCTGTAATATCTCTAGGTGGTGTAGCGACCTGAGGTCTAGTTGAGCGACCGCCGTCTGGTCTAGGTAGAGTGAGCGTAGTGCAGGCGCTTCGCTCCAGTCGGCTCTGGCGAGCTGCTTGTTTTCACCTAGTTGCATATCTGACAAAGCGATATTGCCCCGCAGTGTCAAGCTCGAGAGACTGTTCGTATTCATATGCAAGAGCTGTAGCGCAGGGCAACCCGAGAGGTCGAGCGAGCGAATGTGCGCTTCATCAGCCTTGAAGTACCATAGCTTGGGGTGAGATCCGAGGTGTACCTCTTCTAGTAGACTTTTGAAAGCAAGAAAGACCTCAAGCTCCTTGCAAGGCGTTAGATCGATACTCTTGAGCCCCGTGTACTGTACCTGTAGCTCCTTAAGCTTAGGACAGTGGGACAGATCGAGCTGTGTGAGCTCAAAATTGCCAAAGCACTGGAGCACCTCTAGACTGGGGCAGCCGCTGAGATCCAAACTAGCCAGATGTGTATTGTCCAGAGCGAGTACCTGCAGGTCGCTCGTCTTCACGAGCTGTAAGTCTAGGATAGAGCCTGTACGGAAGAAGCCGAAAGCGCGTATACCCGCTCCGTACACCTTGATGGTCGGATTCGCTTGTCGCACCGTAAATGGTATCTCCTTGAGCTGGTTTAGATCATCGGGCACCTCATCGGGTACGGCAAACTGTTGCTTACCACTGCCATCGCCGAAGTCTATCCACAGCTTATTGCTCACACCTGCCAGTCTGAGTACCTGTCGCGCATTTTGCGCAGACTGGATCTGTATCGATAGCAGTAGATTGTCCTCCTGAGCGCGTAGCTGAGGTGTAGAGACGCAGAGCGTGAGGAGTAGTAGCCAGCTAGTCGTCATAAGGGTGCGCAGCGTAGTTCTTTTCATAGTCGTATGTGATTAGGAGTTATGCTATCTAGAGATGCTAGGGAGCATGTCTTTTACAAAAAGCAGCTACCCATAGGCAAATGTACATTTTTTTGTAATAGCTTTGTCCGCTAGGGGCATATCCTGATGCCTGTCGGAGCATATCGATGCGTGGGTGGCAAAAAGAGCCGATCTCCACGGAGGAATTTCCAAATCCCCACGTAGGAATTTCCAAATCTCCACGGAGGAAAGAAAAAATCCCCACGGAGGGAAGAAACGAAACTTCGGAGGAATCAAATGAAACTTCCGAAGAATTTTTCCGTCCCCACGTGGAGAATAAAAAATAGCTACGTGGGAATTTTGACATTTCCCACGTAGCTTTTATATAGACCTCTCAATCCCGTGAGTCAAGTAACGAGGGAGTCGGCTGAAAATCGTGTGTCTTGCATTTGATAGTTGAGTCTACGCCATACGATTGCCCTATTTGGGTCAAGGGAATATTACTACCTTTGCGATAGTGAACCTGCTAGACTAGCTAGCTATGGCTAGCTCCTAGACTTAAGATGCTATGTGGACGACAGTGCTGACTATCCTATACACGCTCCTAGTTGTGGGCGTTGTGGTCGTGATCCTGACGGGAGGCGATGACATCTATCGGATGTTCTCGTGGCTGATGGTCGTGCTCTTCTTGCCGGTGGTGGGCGTGGTCCTCTACTTGCTCTTTGGGCGCTCGGCAGCTTCTATGAGGTTGATCCCTAAGGACTTCTTGGAGGAGATCAATCATATGCCGGTGAGGCATACGGACTTTCGCTTTCACCGAGCACTGCTAGAGGATCCCTACTACAGCTCCCTCGGCAAGTTGCTCTACAACAGTGATGATCGTACGGTGCTGGCTGCCTCCTCGATGTCGATCATCACGGTGGGGACGGATAAGTACAGACAGCTCTTTGAGGATATTCGCTCGGCGCAGCAGGAGATCCATCTGATGTACTACATTATTGCGTCGGACGAGCTGGGTGTCAAGCTCCGTGACCTCCTGGTGAGCAAGGCTAGTGAGGGGGTTAAGGTGCGGGTCATCTATGATGGACTGGGCTCCTTCTGGAGCGATGTGAGGGGCTTCTGGAAGCCTCTGCGTAGAGCTGGCGGAGAGGTCTATGCGTTCTTGCCGGTGCGGTTCCCCTTTTTCGATCTGCGTATCAACTACCGCAACCATCGCAAGGTGGTGGTGATAGACCAACGTATCGGTTACTTCGGAGGGATGAATGTGGCGCAGTACTATACGCAAGGTAATGAGCTGGGGCAGTGGCGCGATACGCACTTTCGCATTGAGGGGAGTGCGGTGGCTGGGCTGCAGCGTGTCTTCCTGGTGGACTGGGCTGTGGCGGTGCGCAAGCGCTTTGACCTAGAGCCTTACTTCGCCGGGATCGATCGGGGCGCCTCGTATGAGCATCCGATAGCGATGCAGTTCCTCACGAATGGGCCGCAAGCACACTGGCAGACGATCGAGCAAGCCTTCATCAAGGCGTGCTCGATAGCTCATGAGGAGATCCTAGTGCAGACCCCGTACTTCCTCCCGCCTGAGGGGCTGCTGATGAGCCTCTGCAGCGCGGCTCTGCGTGGTGTGCATGTTGTCGTCATGCTCCCAGAGCGTGGGGACTCCTATCTGACGCAGCGCGCCTCGGACTCTTATCTGACGCAGCTCCTGCAGGCTGGCGTCGAGGTGAGACGCTATCGGGGTGGCTTCCTACACTCTAAGCTGATGGTCGTGGATCGGCGTGTCATCGGCGTCGGCAGTGCGAACATGGACTTCCGTAGCTTAGAGATCAATCTGGAGGTGATGTCTTTCGTCTATGACACACAGATAGCGGAGGAGCTGAGCGAAGCTTTCGAAGAGGATCTTCAGGCGTGCCATCAGCTGACCCTCGAGGAGTGGAATGAGCGCTCGCTCTGGATACGCACGCTCGAGGCGCTCGCTCGTCTCTTCTCTCCGCTCCTCTGAGTACAAGCACAAAAAAAGCCTGTTGCAAAAGTCAACAGTCTCACAATCTTGCTTGCAAGATTGTCCAGACTTTGCAGAAAGGATGAAGCGCAAGGCGCTGAGGGTGAGGTCTGAAGGGAGCATACCTCCGTATGTGACCGAAGCCGAATCCCGAAAGCAACACAGCGATTCGCCTTTATGCAACAGTCTCAAAAAAAGCCTGCCGCCTATGGCGACAAGCATAAAAAAGCCGCACTGTGGATTAGAAAAACTCCGAAGAACATACATGTTTTGAGGATCTACCACCCTCTGAAGTCCACTGGAGCAACAAGTACTCACATACTCACGAGGAGCATGTCGAGGCCGGTCATCAGGTAAGCAGAATGATCTCGGAATAGTCGATTAAATTTGAGGAGTTTCCGTATCGAGCAGTGCGGCTATGGGTCTGCGCTGTTTACATATATAATATATGAAGAACACGTCGCGAGGCACCTATCGGTGTCTTGCTACGACAAATATAAGGTAATATTCTGAACTATGCAAATCGCCGAGCCCACTGCGGGTCGGGATCGGCTGCTGGATGGTGACTTGCTTGGTAAGATTTATATATCTTTGCGGTAAATACATTTCACCATCTAACGAATCTATTACTGATATGACACAAGATAAGACCATACGCTGCCTCATCATCGGGTCAGGACCTGCGGGCTACACCGCAGCTATCTACGCTTCACGCGCTAATCTATCGCCTGTCCTTTACCAGGGACTACAGCCTGGCGGACAGCTCACGACAACCACTGAGGTGGAGAACTTCCCCGGCTTCCCTGAGGGGATCACGGGTCCTCAGCTCCTCGAGCAGATGCGCCAGCAGGCGGAGCGCTTTGGCACAGACATTCGCTCAGGCGAGGTGACGCGCATAGATCTCTCGGAGCGTCCCTTCAAGGTAGAGATAGACGGCTCTACGGAGTTGACGGCTCACTCTGTCATACTTGCTACGGGTGCTCGGGCTAAGTATCTGGGACTAGACGATGAGACGAAGTACGCTGGCATGGGCGTCTCGGCATGCGCTACGTGTGACGGCTTCTTCTATCGCAAGAAGCGTGTCGCTGTCGTGGGCGGTGGCGACACGGCTTGCGAGGAGGCGCTCTACCTGGCAGGTCTCGCTGAGAAAGTCTACCTGATCGTGCGCAAGGATCATCTGCGCGCCTCGAAGGTGATGCAGGAGAGACTCTTCGCACGGGAGAATATAGAGGTGCTCTTCGAGCACAACACGGTCGGACTCTTTGGCGACAATGGCGTGGAGGGTGCTCACCTCGTATACAAGAAGGGAACGCCCGAGGAGGCTAAGCGTGATATAGCGATCGACGGCTTCTTCCTGGCTATCGGGCACAAGCCCAATACGGACTTCCTCGCAGGTCAGCTCGAGCTGGATGCAGCGGGCTACATCGTAACGCGAGAGGGGAGACCGCTCACCAGTGTGGAGGGCGTTTTTGCCGCTGGCGACGTGGCTGATCCACGCTATCGTCAGGCGATCACCTCTGCGGGTACTGGTTGCCGCGCTGCGCTCGAGGTGGAGAAGTATCTCCTCGAGAAGGGGCTGTAATGCTGCGCTAGCGGTGTGCTTCGCTTCGTCTGCAGAAATCATTTAATCTAAATAGGTATGGATATGAACAAGCAGTGGACCTTTTGGGCTGCCTTGGTACTGGCGGTGGCCTTTGTACTAGGCATTTGGATCGCAGGGTCGACCTATCTATCGGTGCGTAAGCAGCGTATCGTCTCGGTCACGGGCAATGCGGAGCAAGACTTCGATAGTGATCTGATTGTGTGGAGCGCTTCCTTCCGTGTGCAGCGTGCTACGCTGAGCGACGCTTATGCAGAGATCGAGCGCGAGCGCACGGTGGTGCAGGAGTACCTCCAGCAGGCGGGTCTCAAGGCTGACGGCTACTCCTTCGGGAGCCTAGATGTGACGCAGAACTACAGCAGTGGCTACGATACGCATGGCAACTATCAGCAGGTGCCTAACGGCTACGTTCTCACACAGACTGTGACCGTGACCAGCGGAGACCTAGATGGTGTCGAGGAGCTGTCGAAGAGTATCTCCTCGCTGATCTCTCAGGGGGTCGAGATAACGAGCCAAGCGCCTGCTTACTACTACACGAGCCTGGACGACCTCAAGCATCAGATGCTCCGCCAAGCCTCCGAGGACGCACTAGATCGTGCCGAGGAGATCGCCTCGGGAAGCCGTGGCAAGGTGGGTAAGCTGCAGAATGCCTCGATGGGCGTCTTCCAAATCGTCGGCAAGAACGCTGGCGAAGACTACTCGTGGGGTGGCGCGTTCAACACCTCCTCACGTCACAAGACGATCTCCGTCACCGTCCGCGCTACCTACGCTCTCCGCTAGAGTACAGACGAATAACGATTTTGTAGGGACGCACGGTCTGTGCGTCCGTTGTATCAAATGTTACAGCGTCATGTTTTTAACGGGGACGGACGCACAGACCGTGCGTCCCTACAAAATCGTTACCCGTCAAAATCGCCCTGCGTTCGGAGTATCGCTATCACTACCATTTGTACCAAATAATCAGTACCTTTGTGGCGGTTTACGCTATGAGTAAATCACTACACGATGACAATCACACCGACTACCCCCTCTGCTTCTGACTCAAAGCAGACGATCTTGGATCGCCGTTATCTGCGCATGGCTC
>OHCR01001086.1_pt1 | contig 12830 bp, 7 predicted proteins | sample 1566831 | NCBI WGS metagenome assembly OHCR01 (sample SAMEA3879516, study PRJEB24766) | human gut metagenome | biome: human-associated habitat; feature: feces | place: USA | collected 1985/1987
ATTATCCCATAGCTTTGCATAAAGGAATCAAGGCTTTTTCTTTGATTATATAACGCGTTGCAGATACTTTATCTGCAACCTATCTGCCACAGTATCTGCCACGTTCCAACTATTTGTCAATTAGTGCATTACACGCGTTTGGTTGCAGGTGGCAGATGTTTTTATGTTTTTCAACTTTATAGTAGACAAAAAACTCTCATTCATTTCTGCACTTCACCTCTGTGTCCTCCGCGTCCTCTGTGGTGAACAAATGCATAACCGCAAAACAATTACTTTGTATGCTGCTTCACATACTCCGATGGCAGACAACCGACATACTTCTTGAAACTGGTAGAGAAGTAAGAAGAAGATCCGAAGCCTACCATTCCGCTAATCTCCGAAATGGAGTAGCGCCCTTCAAGCAACAATTTACACGCCTTATTAAAACGGATGCGCCGGATAAAGTTGGCAGGCGGTTCACCGGATATGGAATTCATCTTGAGATACAGTGACGAACGGCTCATACAAAGCTGACTTGCCAACTCATCAGAGGTGAAGTCTTCATTACTGATATTTTCTTCTACTACCTGAATAGCTTTGCTCATGAATTCCTCATCCAGATTATTCGAAGTCATTTTAGCAGTATCTATATCAATCGTATTCGAATAATAGTGTTTCAACCGCTGGCGTGCTTTCAGTTGATTAGCTATTTTTCCTTTCAATAAATGAATCGAGAACGGTTTGGCAATGTAATCATCCGCTCCAGCCTGAATACCCTCCGTCTGTGCATCGACACTTCCTTTGGCAGACAACAGCAGGACGGGAATATGGCAGGTTTGCAGATTTCGTTTAATAAGCTGGCAAAGTTTGATACCGGCAATACCCGGCATCATCACGTCGGAAAGGACAATGTCCACACGGTGCTCTTTCATAATAGCCAATGCTTCTTCGCCGTTTCCGGCGGTCAGCGTCACATAGTTCTGCCGGAAATTATCTTTCAGGTAATCCACCATCTCTTTATTGTCATCTACCAACAAGATAGTAGGACGCTCTTCCTCACTGCCGGCTTCTATCTGATCACCGTCCGATAGTTCTTCTGCAACTATAGCCGACGCATCACCAGAGAAATATTCATCAGCCACCGGAAGCTCCCGGAGAGAAGCAGATGTTTCGACTTCATGTGTCGGCAATTCACGTTCTTTCTCCGTGAAGGCAGCCATATCAGCAGGTAGCGTGACTTTAAATTCGGTATATTGAGCTGGTTCGCTTGCTACCGTAATAGTGCCGTGATGCTTTTCCACAAGCATCTTCACCAATGACAGCCCGATACCCGTCCCCTTTCGCTGACCGTCTACCTGATAGAAACGTTCGAAAATACGGGTTAGCTGTTCCGGAGACATACCGATTCCGCTATCTCTTACCGTGAAACCATAGGTATCTCCCTCTGTCCATAAGGAAAGCAAAATACTTCCGCCGTCCGGTGTAAACTTAAAGGCGTTAGACAACAGGTTCATCAAGATAGTCTCTACATACGTCCGGTCCGCCGGAAACAACCGTCCTTCCAGATCGGATTTTATATGAAAGCTGATAGCACGCTTCTGCGCATTTTCTTTAAACAGGGCAAAAGCATCTTGCAACAGTCCTTCTACATTCACCTGCGCAACATGAATGGGCATTACACCTGCTTCGGCTTTACGGAAATCCAGCAACTGGTTGACAATGTGCAACAACTTACGACCGTTCTTATAAACGTAATCCAGTTTCTGCTGTACCGGAGTTCCTTTCAGATTGCTCTGCCCCAAGAGTTCCTCCAACGGAGCCAGTATCAGACTCAACGGAGTACGCAACTCATGAGACATATTCATGTAAAAACGTACTTTCTCCTGACTGATTTCTTCTATCTTGTTTCGTTCTATCTGTTCGATCCGGACTTGCATCTTCATTTTGGCACGAGCAATAAAAAAATAGATCACAAAGACGAGAAGCCCTACAGAAAAGAAGATGAAAAGTGTCTTTGCCCACCAGGTCTGATACCACATCGGAATGATATGCACAAAAAATTCAGTGGTCGCCTCACTCCACTTTCCATTGTTGTTACATGCCTTCACCTTGAATACATACTCACCGGGCGGGAGATTGGAATAACTTGCCCGTGCAAAGGAAACATGGCGGGAGTAGTTCCACTCGGTTTCAAAGCCTTCCAATTTGTAAACGAACTGGTTCCGCTTGCCAGCCAAATAGTTGATAACGGCAAACCGGATATTAAAAAGTTTCTGATCGGAAGGGAACGACATACCCAGCATCCGCCCTTGCTCGTCCTGATAATAACGTACCCGTTCACTTTTCATATCCGTAATCACCTGATTTAAGACAACGGCTCCTGTCACTACCGCATCCGGGGAATATGGATTATCACCCAATTCGTATGGCTTGAAATAGGCAACGCCCCCAAGAGACCCCAGGAAGAATGTACCATCGTGCGCTTTGCAAGCTCCGAAATAGTTAAACTGATCGTGAGGCAATCCGTCCTGCTTCGTATAGTTGAGGAAAGTACCCTCCTCCGTATTAAAGCAAGCCAGTCCCTTGTTAGTTGTCAACCATAAACGCCCCCGTTCATCTTCCAGTATATTATAAATAAAGTCATTTGGCAAACCGTCTTTCATCGTATAGTGTTTCCAGGCAGTCGGTGCTCCTTCCTTATAGCAATATAATCCTGTGGAAGAACCGATCCAGATTTCATGACGGCTATCCTCCTGTACACAGAAAGCCTGTATCAACCCATGCAGATAAGCCGAAGAAGAAAGATGCAGTTCTTCCAGTTTCCCGCCGGCATACAAAAACAGGCTCTCTTCCGTACCAATCCAGATTCTTCCTTTTGAATCGCGAAACAAGGTATATATCAATACATTCTCCAACTTTTTATGCTTTTTAGCTAATGGATGCTGTGACAGTTCGCCGGTCTGTTTGTCGAAAAGGTAAAGCCCGCTCATGCCGCCTACCCAAAGCGTTCCATCCGTTCCGTCCAATAAGGAGTAACAACTGTTAGTCAGGGAAGTAGAATGGGGAAAGGAATATGTTTCTATCCTGCCACTCCGGTGATGCAGACGACTCATTCCCCCTCCATGAGTGCCGATATAGACACTTCCATCCTTGTCCGTCCATATACATTTTATATTGTCCGACTTTAAAGCATTGGCGGAAGTACCCGTCCGGTAATATGAAAAGACTCCGGTTTTCCGGTTATAATAATTTAATCCGCCGTCGTTCGTGCCAATCCAGAGATTGCCATTATCCGGGTCTTCGGCAATACAACTCACTGTGTTATCACTTAACGAATTCCTCCAGGCGGAATGTTGCAAGCGTCCGAATGCCGGAGCGAGAGGATGATAATAATTAAGCCCGCCGTAAAATGTACCGATCCACATTCCCCCTTGATTATCTTTCAAGATAGAACGGATGGAATTATGGCCCAAGGTAGTCGGATCTTCAGGAGAAAAACGACAGATACGGAAAGTTCCCGTCTCCGGTTCAAGGATAAGCAAACCTTCCATGGTTCCTATCCAAACCCTTCCTTTATCATCTCCGGACAATGTCCTGACCGAGTTCGTAAGGAAATAAGCAGGAGTATTTTGCTTGTTATAATGATGTTTTATTTGAAAGTTGTTATCCACACAATACACCCCGTTTGTCAATGAAGCCAGCCAACAGTTGCCGGTTTTGTCGTCATAGAGCATATCGGAAATGGTTTCTCCTTTCAACTGGAGAAGAAGCCGGGTCACGTTTTCGTTGCGTACATAATAGAAATAGACACCTTCCGAAGTTCCCAACAGGAAACCGTCATTCATCCGGCGCTTTATAATACGAAACGAAGCGGGAACCTTCATACCAGTTCAGTCCGTCTATGGTGCCTACCCAAATCTTATTATTATGATCTTGTGTCAGAGCGAGCACAGTATTTTGCGACAGCCCGTCATCTACGGATAATCGCTTAAAATGGATGAAGCTGTCGGCGGCCGATACAGCCAAAGGAAAAAATAAAATGCAAACGGTTAATCCGAATAGGTATCTAAATAGCAAATGTCGGTCTTTCATGAGCTAATATTGAAGAATTTATCGTAAAGATAAGTATTTTCAATTCAATCTGATAAATGAATCCCGTTTTTTAACTCATATAAAGGACCGGCATCGGCTCAAAACAGGACAACTGCGCCAAAGTCCGACAGTTATAAATTCATATTTTAGATGCGGTTGCCCTGAACTTTAAATTTTTTACGGTTTCTCTTCAAGTTAGTAAGACGGATTTTCTGATTTTTCTTTCAGATCTTTATAACGTTTCAAGGCTTCCAGATAATAATAATCAGCATAATTGAGCGGAGTATCAATTTCACTGTCATGCGGGAAACTGCCAACCGAATGTAACAGGATGAAGCCATGATTTCCTCCTTCCTGGGCCAAATAATCATCAGAGGATAACTGTTTCAGGATATGCTCCGCATAACGGAAATATTCTTCCCCTTGTTTCTTGTCGCCATAACCACTCAACTCCAGTAATGCAGAAGCTGTTACGGCAGCCGCAGAAGCATCCCGCGGTTCATTCGGAATATTAGGAGCATCATAATCCCAATAAGGTACATAGTCATTTTCGGACGGACGGTGATCGATAATGAACCGCGCTATTTTATGAGCGGCATCCAGATAGCTCTGTTGCTTAGTGAAGCGATAACACATGGTATAACCATACACTCCCCAAGCCTGTCCACGCGCCCAAGCAGAAGAATCGGCATATCCCTGAAAGGTTCCTTTCGACTCTACCTCACCGCTATCTGCCAGATAGCTCACCACATGGTAGGAGGTCATGTCCTCCCGAAAGTGATTCTTCAACGTTTTGTCGGCATGAGAGATGGCTATTTCACGATATTTCGGATTATTGGTTTGCTCCGAAGCCCAGAACAGCATTTCAAGGTTCATCATATTATCAATAATCACCGGATAACTCCAATCGCCGAAATCCCACGAACGAATCAGTCCGACTTCCGGACGAAAACGGGAGCACAAGCTTTCTGAAGAATGAATCAGAATCAAACTGTCCGTTGGCTCCGGTTTCAAACGGATGCCCTGCCCATAACTGCAAAACATCATAAAACCCAAATCGTGATTACCCGTATAATATTGCATATCCTGCAGACGGTCCGTATATTTACGCGCCTCTTTTGCGAGAGCCTCATCACCGGTCAACTCGTATGCCAGCCACATGGAACCGGGATAGAAACCACTCGTCCAATCTGTGGGGTGCTCCAGTCTGTACTTTCCTTCTTTAATAGAACGGGGAAAACAGGCGGTATCCGGTTCATTCTTCAATTGTTCTGCCATATAGAGCAACTGATGTCCCGATGTTTTCACTGCATGATCAAACCATGCCATCTCATTTCCTTTTGAAGCATCGCAAGCAGTCAGGAGCGCCATACTCCCTACCGCCAGTAAAAGTTTGTTTTTCATTGTTCCACTTTATTTTGTTACTGTATTCTATTACTGGCAACAAAGTTAGAGCAAGTCGCAGACAAACCCTTTGCAAATCTATTTTTTCATTTTTGTTTCTATTTCTACGGACTTTGATTTTGTCCAAAAGTGCTTTGTTTTTATCTTTTATAGAAAAACAGGCACGGATTTTACCAAATAAGCTGTTGTCAGGCATAACCAAACAACTATGCAGCCTTTTGCAAAATCCGTGCCTCCACCCAAAAGTACGCGCTCTTCTATCTCACAATATCTTCCGGAAATTTAGCCGGCATTTCCACCCTCTTCCAGGTTTCATAATACCAGGTGTTCAACTCATTTCCATTCAAATCATTCTTGATAAAATATTTCAGATGGAGATAATCATTGTCTTTAATCTCAAATTCCAAAATATTGTCCTGATTGTCCAGCATCGGGAGATGAATGTTCTTCTCGATGCTTTCCTTATAAGAATCGTCCGTGAGTTGTTTATAAGTACCATATCCAGTAATAATTGCATCCGCACCGGGAATAATGGTAAAGTTAACGATTTGTCCGTCATCACTCAATACTTTAAATGTATTACTGGGTTTCAACGCTCCCGGAACATCGGGAGACTCGGATACATAATGGCAGAGCTGCCAAATACCTTTCAAATCGGCCGCTTTGAATTTGGTTTTCTTCTGGGCCGTCGCACCTGTTACCGCTAACAACATTATTGAAAGCATGGTAAAGAAATAGAGCTTTTTCATTGTTGTATTATTTTAGTTAACACTCTCGAATGCGTATTTCCAAATATAAAGATTTATTTTGAGAATACAGCAATTCAGAGCATAAAAAAACTCGCATAACCTGAAGATTATGCGAGTTTTACATAAATATACCGAAATATTAGAAATCAGCATTTCTTGGTGTACGCGGGAACGGTATCACGTCACGGATATTCGCCATACCTGTTACAAACAATAACAGACGTTCGAACCCTAATCCGAAACCGGAGTGAGGACAAGTACCGAACTTACGGGTATCCAGATACCACCACATATCCTTCATCGGGATGTGCATTTCTTCAATACGGGTCATCAGCTTGTTATAGTCGGCTTCACGTTCAGAACCACCGATAATTTCACCAATTTTCGGGAAAAGAACGTCCATGGCACGTACAGTCTTACCGTCTTCGTTCTGCTTCATATAGAAGGCCTTGATTTCCTTCGGATAGTCAGTCAGAATCACCGGACGTTTGAAGTGTTCTTCCACTAAGAAACGTTCGTGTTCGGAAGCCAGGTCCACGCCCCAGTAAACCGGGAATTCGAACTTATGTCCTTTCGCAACAGCTTCTTCAAGAATCTTGATACCATCTGTATAAGGCAAACGTACGAAATCATCTTTCAATACACCTTGCAGACGTTCAATCAAGCCTTTGTCGAACATATCGTTCAGGAACTTCACATCATCCGCACAGTTATCCAACGCCCATTTCACACAATATTTGATGAACTCTTCTGCCAAGTCCATGTTGTCTGTAATGTCGTTGAAAGCCACTTCCGGCTCAATCATCCAGAACTCTGCCAAGTGGCGGGGAGTGTTGGAGTTTTCGGCACGGAACGTAGGACCGAATGTGTAGATAGCGCCCAAAGCAGTAGCTGCCAGCTCACCTTCCAGCTGACCGGAAACAGTCAGACTTGCCTGCTTACCGAAGAAATCATCTTCATAAGAGATAGAACCTCTCTCGTCTTTCTTCAAGTCATACAGGTTCATGGTAGTCACTTGGAACATCTGTCCGGCACCTTCACAATCGGAAGCCGTAATGATCGGCGTATGGAAATAGAAGAAGCCCTTTTCATGGAAGAACTTGTGAATAGCAATCGCCATGTTGTGACGGATGCGGAACACAGCACCGAATGTATTGGTACGCGGACGCAAGTGAGCAATCTCGCGCAAGAATTCCATAGAGTGGCCTTTCTTCTGTAATGGATATGTATTATCGCAAGTACCCAGCACTTCGATTTCACGAGCCTGTACTTCCACTTTCTGTCCGGAACCCACTGATTCTACCATTTCTCCGTTCACGCTGATACAAGCGCCGGTAGTAATCAGTTTCAGCATCTCTTCATCGAAATTAGCCAAATCTACTACGATCTGCAAATTATTTATTGTAGAACCGTCATTCAGTGCGATAAAGTTTACTTGTTTGCTACCTCTACGGGTGCGAACCCATCCTTTCACATTAACCATAGCGCCAATGTCTGTGCGCTTCAACAGGTCAACAATTTTTGTTCTACCAATCTTTTCCATTTAACTTTTTCTTTTTAGATACAAGAAGACGAGGTTTCAAATGCAGGATGAATTCTTTCCTGCTTTCTTTCCCCGTCCTCTGTCAAGTTGTTATTTATTGACTTATTACTCAAACGAACCCATGCGGAGGTAGTTTACTTCTGCTTCCGACAGGTAACGCCAGTCTCCGCGACGCAGACCTTTTTTGGTCAGCCCGGCGAAGAATACACGGTCGAGTTTTACTACTTTATAACCCAGTGATTCGAAAATACGGCGAACGATACGGTTCTTACCGGAGTGAATTTCGATACCTACCTGGTCTTTCTTGAAATCATCTGTATAGCTGATCGCATCTGCATGGATTTCGCCATCTTCCAACTGGATACCAGCTGCAATCTGCTCCATATCTGCTTTAGTCAGGTTCTTGTCCAGATGAACATGATAAATTTTCTTCTTCAGGAATTTCGGGTGTGTCAGCTTGGAAGCCAGATCACCGTCATTCGTCAGTAACAGTACACCAGTCGTGTTACGGTCCAGACGTCCTACCGGATAAATACGCTCAGCGCAGGCCCCTTTTACCAGATCCATAACAGTCAGACGAGCCTGAGGATCATCCGAAGTAGTTACACAATCTTTCGGCTTGTTCAGCAACACATACACCTTACGCTCAATACTAACGGTTTCATCGTGAAACTTCACCACATCAGCGCGCTTGATCTTTGTACCCAACTCTGTAACAACCTCTCCATTGACAGAAACTACACCTGCCGTGATAAATTCATCAGCTTCACGACGAGAGCAGACTCCTGCATTAGCCAGGAACTTATTCAGACGGATCGGTTCATTCGGATCAACAAATTGTTCTTTGTATTCAATCTGTTTTTTCTTACTGTATTTAGCATTCGGATCGTAATCCCCCGTACGACGTATCGGACGTGAGAATCCCTGCGATCTGTTATCGTTATTGTATCTCGGACGATAGGGACGGTCACCACCTTCACGATTATATGAAGGACGTTGCGGACGGTCGCCATAGGAACGCTGAGGACGGTCACCACCCTCGCTGTTAAAACGCGGACGATAGGGACGGTCGCCACCTTCACGATTATATGAAGGACGTTGCGGACGATCACCATAAGAACGCTGAGGACGATCTTCACTATTACTATTAAATCTCGGACGATAAGGACGGTCGCCACCTTCACGATTGTATGAAGGACGACTGTATCCGCCTTCTCTGTTAAAACTTCTGTTACCATCACGGCCGGCGTCCGTATTCTCACTCTTGGAGTCTTCGCGCCATTCTTCGTTTTCTGTGCTCATTTTCTTATTCGAATAAAAATTAAACTTTTGGCCTCACGGCCTGATTTTAGACACTTATATTATATATAACAATAATCACCCTTAAATTCCCGTATACGAATGGGGAGTAATTACTCTTAATTCTTTTTTGATTTCTTCGTTCACATCCAATCCTTCAATAAACTCCTTGATAGAAGTTTCTGTGATAGCCTGATTCGTACGAGTCAGAGCCTTCAAGGCTTCGTACGGATGCGGGTAAGCCTCACGACGAAGAATAGTCTGGATAGCCTCAGCCACCACACTCCAGCAATTATCCAAATCACGATAGATAGCCGTTTCGTTGAGCAACAACTTGCGCAATCCTTTCAGCGAACTTTGAATAGCAATCACAATATGCCCGAACGGAGTACCTACATTACGCAGCACAGTAGAATCTGTCAAGTCGCGTTGCAAACGTGATACGGGAAGTTTCACTGCGAGGTGTTCCAGAATGGCATTGGCAATTCCGAGATTACCTTCTGCATTCTCAAAATCAATCGGATTTACTTTATGCGGCATCGCACTCGATCCCACCTCTCCGGCTTTTATCTTCTGCTTGAAATATTCCATCGAGATGTATTGCCAGAAATCACGGTTCATATCGATCATCACCGTATTGATACGCTTCATGGCATCGAAGATAGCCGACAGATTGTCGTAGTTCGAAATCTGTGTTGTATATTCCTCGCGTTCCAATCCCAGTTTCTCTGCAACAAACTGATTTCCGAATGCTTTCCAATCATATTCGGGATAAGCCACATGGTGTGCATTATAATTTCCGGTTGCACCGCCGAATTTAGCAGTTACAGGGCAAGCCTTCAAAGTAGCCAGCTGACGTTCCAGGCGATAAACAAAAACCATAATTTCCTTTCCCAAGCGAGTTGGAGATGCCGGCTGACCGTGAGTTTTGGCAAGCATCGGAATGGATTCCCATTCAGTAGCATACGTCTTCAACTGCGCAATCAGTTCTTCAATCAGCGGATAATAAACTTGCTCCAATGCTTCCTTGATAGAAAGAGGGATCGATGTATTGTTAATATCCTGCGAAGTCAGTCCAAAATGAATAAACTCTTTGTACTCTTCCAATCCACCCAACTTATCAAACTCTTCTTTCAGGAAATACTCTACGGCTTTCACATCATGGTTGGTCACACTTTCAATATCCTTGATACGCTGCGCATCGGCTTCCGTAAAATTACGGTAGATATTGCGCAATGACTCGAACACACTCTTATCAATTCCCTTCAGTTGCGGCAACGGCAGTTCGCACAAAGTAATAAAATACTCTACTTCTACCTGCACACGGTATTTAATCAACGCATATTCAGAAAAATATGCAGCTAAAGCTTCAGCCTTGCCTCTATATCGGCCGTCAATCGGAGAGATGGCCGTAAGTAAATCAAGTTTCATATTGTCGTTTAGATAATTATCAGGCTGCAAAATTAACTCTTTTTCCTGAGTTATAAGGCATAAGGGGAGAGAAAGTTTGTATAAAAGAGACTAAAATCACGATGAACGGCCAAAGGTGAACAGTCTTTAAACAATCAACGATGAACTACTTGCATTTTACCATCGTTGCAAGATAGTTCATCGTTGATCATTCATCATTCAAAAACCGTTCATCGTTTCACTCAGCCCTTAAGCTTCATCAACACCGGTGTTTTCACTGTTTTCACTTCTGTTTGAGGGGTTTCATTCAATTGTTCAAAGATAACAATCTTATTTTCACCCTTCTTCAGCCATACACCCGGAACATAGAGTGTTTGCTGAGGACCTACTTTCCAGTAACGTCCGATATTAACACCGTTCACAAAAACGATACCCTTTCCCCAGCTTTCCATATCCATAAATGTATCTCCGACTTTATCCAACGTAAAAGTCCCCTCATAAAGCACCGGACAGCCTTTCAGCTTAGCCACTTCAGACGGTACATTTTTATGTGTATCAGCTTTCAATTTGGTCAAATCGGGCATTTCGTCCATCGGCAACTGATACATATCCCATCCGCCGACAATTTCCTTACCGGCTATCTGAACCGGGCTAATAATTCCCTTGGTATTATGTACGATCTCGCTACCATAATTAATGCGTCCCATATTTTCAACCAGAACCTGCAGAGTAGCATTAAACGGCACCTCTATCTCCATGGAGTAGGTCTTGGTATTCCGATTCAGCACTCCTACCTGTTCACCATCCACATAAACAACGGCATAGTCACGCAACCCCGGAATTTCAAGTGTTCCGCTAATCGGCTGATTGAAATGACGAGTATACAATACATATCCATACCCCTGATTCAATTGTTCAAAAGTCAAGGGAGTATCAGACGACACGGGTTTCTGTTTTTCTGCAAAAGCAAGTACATCCGCAACTTTATTCAATTGAATAGAAGGTATTTCGATAACAGGATTAGGAGCCGGAGCTTCAGGAATTGTATATTTAACATATTTCTTGATCACATTGCGAATCGAATCATACTTTGGAGTTACCCAGCCTGCCTCGCTAATAGGAGCATCATAATCATAACTGGTCATATCCGGCTGAATATCACGCTTCTTATCATAATTAGCACCACTCGTAAAACCAAAATTCGTACCTCCATGCACCATATAGAAGTTGAAAGAGACATCATTTTGCAGATACTTCTCGGTTTGACGAGCAATCCCGGAAGCTCCTATTTGCGGGAACGGCTCTGCCCAATGCGACAGCCAACCCGGATAAAATTCTGCAACCATATACGGACCTTTTCCGTCGTGATATTGATCAACCACTTTTTTCAAATTCTCAATATCACTTTCGCCATTCGCCGTAGGCAAAGCTCCCGGAGTAGCCCCACCCTCAAAAAGCCAACTGCCATCAGAAGTAAACAGAGGTACATTAAATCCTGCATCAGCCAACTGCTGCTTGATTTTAGCATTGTAAGCGCGATGTTCTTCCAAAGGTATATCCTTACGCTGGGCAACGTATGAACCAAATTCATTCTCACACTGCACCATTACAATCGGACCACCCTTTGTACACTGCAAACTACCGACCTCTTTATAAAGACGATCGATATACGCTTTTGTATATTTCAGAAACTCCGGATTATCTCTCCTGATTTCCATTCCTTTCACATTTTGCAACCACCAAGGATAACCACCGAATTCCCACTCGGCACAAACATAAGGCCCGGGACGCAAAATAACCATCATCCCCTCTTCACCTGCGGTTTTTATAAATTCAGCCAAATTCTTGTCACCTGTAAAATCCCATTTTCCGGGCTCCGGCTCATGAAGATTCCAGAACACATAGGTAGCCACTGTATTTAACCCCATACCTTTCATCATCTGCAACCGATGACGCCAATATTGATGAGGGATACGGGCATAATGCATCTCACCGGAAAGAACAGGCGTTATCTTTCCGTTACGATAAAAATGTCCATTCTTGATTTCAAACGTAGATTTCGACTGCGAGAACACGCACAATGGCATGACAGCCAACAACAAAAGTAAAAAAATCGATTTTGTTCGCATGGTAGTATTAATAGGTTTATTGATGAAGCAAAGTAAAGAAATAAATCACTTTCCCGCCAAATTTCCCTTTGTTTTCTTTTAAAAAATAACTTGAATTAATACACCATTGTATCAGGTAAAGTACAAAAAAGAAAATCCTTACAGAAATATTCTGCAAGGACTCCGTATAGAGTGGGCGTTGACGGATTCGAACCGCCGACCCTCTGCTTGTAAGGCAGATGCTCT
>OHCR01001089.1_pt1 | contig 12808 bp, 9 predicted proteins | sample 1566831 | NCBI WGS metagenome assembly OHCR01 (sample SAMEA3879516, study PRJEB24766) | human gut metagenome | biome: human-associated habitat; feature: feces | place: USA | collected 1985/1987
CGAGCACGGGTGGGGGGTGTGGTACCTTTGTGCTGTCGAAAGGAAATAGTAGTTCACTCAATAATATATATACTATGAAAACACTTTATACAAGGCCACGAGAGTGGGAGCAGCTGACGAGAGCGGATCAGCTGGAACGGGCGAAGCGGCGGATTGACCTGCTGGTGATCCACTGTAGTGCCACGCCTCGGGGGAGGCGATATTTTCCCCCTCAGTTGATCAAGGACCATCAGCGTCGGGGATTTAGCACTGCGGGGTACCACTATTATATTACGCGTGAGGGGGACCTCTTTGCTCTGCGACCGGTCTCAATGGTGGGAGCTCATGCCAAGGGGTATAACCGTTATTCGATCGGTATCTGCTATGAAGGTGGGCTGGATGAAGAGATGCGTCCGTGTGATACGCGAACCGCTGCCCAGCGTCAGATGCTCACGCAATTGATCTATGAGCTGAAGCGTCTCTACCCCAATGTGATGGTGGTGGGGCATCGGGACTTGAGTCCTGACCTGAATGGGGACGGTCAGGTGACTTCTGAGGAGTGGATCAAGGTGTGCCCCTGCTTTGAGGCGAAGGTCTATAACCTCTCTAGCAGTTTGTAGGCGATGACGGTGCAACTGCGACCTAAGGACCCTCAAACGCTCCGCCTCTGGCTGGCGATCCTCTTGGTGACCTGCGGTATGGCGCTCCTCTATATGGGCTTTTGGGTCACTCCTAGGGGTGAGATCCACTCGAGTGTGCTGGTGGCGTATGGAGAGGTGATGACCTTTGTGGGTGCTTTGATTGGAATTGATTATGCGGCGAGGGAGCGCATCTTGGATAGGGGTACCTTCTCGGATAGGGGTGCCTACTCGGACAAGTCGGACGAGTCGGACAGGTCGGACGAGTCGGACGGCTGAGCTTGAGGGTGATTTGAGGCATTGTTTATTGATCCTACTGTTGCCACTGATGGTGGGGTGTCGCTCAACGAAGCAGGTGGAGCAGCAGATGGTCGCCACTCGGGATAGTGTGGGGCTCTTGGAGCGACAACAGCGTAGGGTGGTGGAGCTGCAATGGTGGGGCGATACGCTTCGGCTACCGAAGGGACCTGAGGGGACACCCCCTACCGTATCGGGTGGCTATCGGATTACCTATCTCGATGAATCGCTCTCGGAGCATCGGGAGGAGTCTCAAGCTAAGGAGACGCTGACGAGGCAGGAAACTGCCGAAAACTACCTTCTCCAAAGGGAGAAGTCGACACGAAGAATCTACCTAGGGCTTGCCCTTGGACTAACCATCTCTCTACTCCTAATTTTAGTGGGTAGGAGAATTAAGAAACAACTATTATATTAACAACTTAAAGATTTAAGACTATGGCATTTATCTACAATGTGTATGAGCGTGATAACAAGATTCCTAACGCTAAGAGCCCACGTGTGGCTTTGGCGGTGAGCAGACAGATCCGTCAGATCTCCACTAAGGAGCTGGCTGAGGATATCGCGGACAGATGTACCGTGCACCGTGCCGATGTGCAGGCGGTGTTGGATGCACTCTCTATCTCTGCTACGAGCTATCTGCTCAATGGGTTTGGTGTGAAGCTGGGGGAGCTGGGCTCTTTCTCTATGAGGATCAACTGTAAGTCTGCCCCTACTATGGAGGAATTTACCCCTGACCTGATCAAGGGGGCTAAGGTGCGCTATACCCCTAGCCGTGATATCCTTGCACGTATCAAGGAGACTGGCTTTGTGAGAGGTTCTAGCCTTTCTAATGGCGAGGTGGTAGCCCCTGCTCCTAAGCCAGGTGCTGCGGAGGATACCCCTAAGGACCCTAATGAGAACTCTACTGGTACCCCTCAGACTGAAGGCGATACCGGCTATTGATCATTTCCGGGGGTGACTGTGTCGGGGCTGGGGGTGCCTACTCGGACAAGGGCGGACAGGTCAGACAAGTCGGACGAGTCGGTGGCGGGGGTACCTATCTCGGACGAGTCGGACAGGTCGGACAATTCGGACAGGTCGGACGCCGCACCCAATGGGTGGCTAGCTGGGGTGGCTAGATGTGGTAGCTGGCTGTGGTGGCTAGCTGTGGTAGCTGGCTGGGCGTCCGACTCGTCCGACTTGTCTGACCTGTCCGACTTGTCCGAGAAGGTACCTTTCCCCCTGTGTGGTTTGGGTTTCGTGGGTTGGGGAAAAAAGGTTATCTTTGCAGTGAGGGGCGGGGGTGTTTTGGATAGGTAACCATTAAATATATAGAAAGATTTATCAGGATGGCTAATATTGACAATTTTGACTTTAGGGGGAAGAGGGTCTTTGTACGTGTGGACTTTAATGTGCCGCTAGATGAGGCGGGACAGATCACTGATGATACGCGTATGCGTGGGGCTTTGCCTACGCTTCGTAAGATTGTAGAGGGGGGTGGTCGCCTCATTATCGGTAGCCATATGGGTCGTCCGAAGGGGGTGGATAAGAAGCTGAGTCTCTCTCAGCTCCGCGGACACCTGGAGGAGCTCCTTGGTAGGAAGGTGGAGATGGCTGAGGATTGTGTGGGCGATGCTGTTTTGAAGCAGGCTCAGCAACTGAAGGATGGTGAGGTATTGCTCCTTGAGAACCTTCGTTTCCACCCTGAAGAGGAGGGTAAGGGCGATGGCAAAGCTGGTCAGCCTGAGTTTGTAAAGCAGTTGGCAGCGTTGGCTGAGGTTTATGTGAATGATGCCTTTGGTACAGCCCACCGTGCTCACGCCTCTACCGCATTGATTGCCGATTATTTTGATAAGGAGCACAAGATGTTTGGCTACCTGATGGCACGTGAGGTGGCTGCTGTGGACCGTGTAATGAAGGAGGTAGAGCGTCCGTTTACCGCAATTATGGGTGGTAGCAAGGTCTCTACAAAGATTGAGATTATTGAGAACCTCCTGACGAAGGTAGATACCTTGATCCTAACGGGTGGTATGACCTACACCTTTATGAAGGCGAATGGTGGCGAAATCGGTAATTCAATCTGTGAGGAGGATAAGCTGGATCTTGCCCTACAGATTCAGGAGAAGGCGAAGGCCAACGGGGTAAAGCTACTGATCGGTAGTGACTCTGTGGTGGCTGATGCTTTTAGCAATGATGCGAATACGAAGGTGGTGCCTAGTGACCAGATTCCTGCTGGCTGGGAGGGTCTTGATATTGGTCCTAAGACCCAGGAGCTCTTTGCTGAGGCGATCCGTGATTCGAAGACGATCCTTTGGAATGGTCCTTTCGGTGTCTTTGAGATGGATACTTTTGCCAAGGGTACTCAGGCAATGGCAGAGGTGATCGCTGAGACCACTGCTAAGGGTGCTTATTCACTTGTGGGCGGTGGTGACTCTGTTGCCGCAGTCAATAAGTTTGGTTTGGCCGACCGTATGAGCTATGTCTCTACTGGTGGCGGTGCGTTGCTGGAGGCGATTGAGGGGAAGACCTTGCCGGGTATTGCGGCTATTGAAAAATAGCAAGACTTCGCGGGGGTGCCTTATCGGACAGGTCGGACGAGTCGGACAAGTCGGACAGGTCGGAGGTCGCAATGGAGTTTGCAGGATGGCGATCGGAGTGCAAGTCTCAGTTATAGAATGAAGTAATATGTTACGCGAAGGCCACGAAGAGCGTGGCCTTCGCTATTAAATAGGAGAAGAGATGAGTGAGATAGAGATGAATGAGCAGTGGGGTGATGATGAGCTGACGGCGATTGATATCCCTATCCCCTTTCTGCTAGAGAAGGCTGATTGGACCAGTTATTTCAATAATAAGGGGTATTCGGGTGCCTACCCTTACCTCCTATATATGCATGAGGATGCGGAGGTGCTGAATGACCGATTGATGGCGGAGGTGAACAGGACGCAAACGCTAACGGGGCACAATAAACTTCAGGTGGACCTCTTCACCCGCTTTTCGGATCATAATGAGGAGGCGGTGGGATTTGTTTGGTTGTTAATCAGTGGCACTCGTTCGTTTGCTCCTGATCTACTAGATGATCTGGAGTGGCTCTTGAGGAGTGGGACGACCTATTATCTACAGCACGCTTACACCTCGCATGGGAAGCAGGGGGTGGTGACCTGGGTAGAGGAGCTCGCATCGCACCCAGCCTATACCCAAGTGGAGAAGAAGCTACCTCCTCGTGGCAATCTAAAATTGGCCGACCGCCTTGCTATGGCAATCCTTTCGGCTGAAGAAGAGAAGTAAAAGGTGATGGAGTGGCAGAAACGGGTCGAGGTGCCGCCGCTGAGCCGACGATGGAGTCGTAGAGATGCGATCACGCTTTGGGGCTCGTGCTTTGCCGATGAGCTACAGCGACATCTCTTTAGGGAGCTCTACGACTGTAGCCCTTCGCCCTATGGCATCCTCTATAATCCCCTCTCCATGGCGGAAGGGGTGGAGCGGCTACTGGCGGATCGACCTGTGACGCTTGAAGAGCTGATCGAGCATGAGGGGCTTTGGCATAGCCCGATGCATCACGGCACCTTTTCTGCACCTACTCCCGAAGAAACCCTGGCACGGATAGAGGGGGCGTGGCAAGTGGCGAGAGAGCGGCTGTCGACCACCAAGCTATGGGTCTTTACCTTTGGCACCTCTTATCTCTATGAGTGGGCCGAGGCACCGCATGCAGTGGTGAGTAATTGTCACCGTCTGCCAGCAAAGTGTTTTCGGCGTCGCCGTGCCGAGGTGGGGGAGATCGTGCGTCGCTGGTTGCCGTTACTTGAAGAGCTCACCAAAGGGGGAGCGGAGGTGGTGCTGAGTGTAAGTCCTATCCCGCATTACCGTGATGGAGCACACGAGAGTCGACTCTCAAAGGCGGTATTGCTCCTGGCGGTGGAGCAGATGGTGGAGCAGTTTCCGCAGGTGCATTACTTTCCGAGCTACGAGATACAGCTAGATGAGCTCCGTGATTACCGCTTTTTTGCGGAGGATATGGCGCATCCATCGGAGGCAGCGGTGCGGTATATCTTAAGTCGCTTTGAGGACTTTGCCCTAGAGAAGGACTTGGATTTTAATCAAGAGTGGCACGCTCTTTTGAAGCTAGCAGAGCACCGTCCCCTCTCCAGCAATCCTGAGCGGGTGGCAGTACATCAGGAGGGGGTGCTGAGGAAGCTCCGCCACTTTTCCCAACAACATTCGCACCCATTTCTTATGTCATTGATAGAAAAATTAGAGGTATGAGACGCTATTTACTTTCAGAAATCACTGCACTGCTTAAGGCTCCAAAGCCTCGTAAGGAGCAGGAGATAGAGGTTTTGCTGACCGATAGTCGGTCGCTCACTTTTCCGCAACGAACCCTCTTCGTGGCACTGGTGACGGAGCGGGGTGATGGGCATCGCTATATTGGAGAACTTTATGAGCGGGGAGTGCGTGCCTTTGTGGTTTCCAAAAAGGTGGAGGGAGCCTATCCCGAGGCGACGATGATTGAGGTCCCAGATACGTTACAGGCACTCCAAACCTTGGCAAAGTGGCGACGGGAAGCGCTACAGATGCCCATTGTGGCGATCACAGGAAGTAATGGCAAAACAACGACAAAAGAGCTCCTCTACCAGCTCCTCTCACCGCACCTTTCCGTGGGTCGCTCACCTCGTAGCTACAATTCGCAGATCGGGGTGCCCCTCTCCCTTTGGGGACTAGAAGAGGGCGAGCAGTTGGCGTTGATTGAGGCGGGGATTTCCAAACCGGGTGAGATGGCACGTCTGAAGGCGATAATCGAGCCGACGATTGGGCTGATCACCAATATTGGAGAGGCCCATCAGGAGCACTTTGAGAGTAAAGAGCAAAAGGTGCGGGAGAAGCTATCCCTCTTTACCGACTGTGAGACGATCATTGCCCCACTGGATCAACCTTTGATCGTAGAGGGGTTAGAACAAATGGGACTGACCGCCAAGAGCCACTTCTGGAGTTTCTCCGATGAGCGTGCAGAACTCTGGGTACGGCAAATTGAGTACCATGCTTCGGGAGTGACCCTTTCCCTAAGCATGGATGGAGTGGAGCGGGAGTTGCATCTTCCTTTCTTGGACCAAGGCAGTATCGCCGATGCGGTGGCGGCACTGTTGCTACTGAAGTACACGGCACCTTCGCTTCTTGAGGACTTGACCCCTTTTGCGACGCTTCAACCGATCTCAATGCGACTAGAGGTAGTCCAAGGAAAGCACCATACCTTACTCATTAATGATAGTTACAATTCGGATTACGACTCGCTGGCGATTGCCCTTGACTTCCTCAACCGTCGGAATAGTGACCACTGGCCTACCGCCCTCATCCTTTCCGATATGCAGGATAGCACGCATGACCCTCGCGAACTCTATGAGCGGGTGGCAGAGCTGATCGGTCGTTATCAACTAGACCGCCTCTACTTAGTTGGGCCTGCTTTGGGGCAGTATCGTGAACTTTTCCCAGAATTAACGCAGTGGTATCCCGATTGGAGTTCGCTCGATAAGGAGCTGTCACTAGCACAATTGGCGGGGCATATTATCCTCTTAAAGGGAAGTCATACCTCGCAATTTGAGCGGGTGATAGAGGATTGGAAAGCACTATCGCACCAGACCATTCTTAGCATCAACCTCAATCGACTGACCGAAAACTACCACACCCTTCGTCAACAACTGCCCAAATCGATGCAGACCATCTGTATGATTAAGGCCAATGCCTATGGGGCTGGCTCCTATGAGGTGGCACGGACACTGGAGCGGGCGGGTACCGAGTATCTCGCTGTGGCGGTGGTGGATGAGGGTAGGGAGCTACGAGAGCAGGGTATTCAGCTTCCGATCTTGGTGATGAACCCTGAGCTATCGGCTTTCCGGCAATTGATTTGGCACCAACTAGAGCCAGAGATATTTAGTCTGGAGATGCTGCGTGCCTTTGAGGAGGCGGCAGAAAGGTATGGCGATGGTATCCTGCCGATCCACCTGAAATGGAATACAGGGATGAATCGGCTCGGCATCACCCTCCCCGAGATTGATGAAGTGGTGGCGGTACTCCGACGCTCTAGTGCAGTGCGGGTTGCCTCTATTTTTACCCACCTCGCTGTGGCGGACGATCCTACAGAAGATGCCTTTACCCTTCAGCAATTGGAGCGACTAGATACCGCCCACCATATCCTGGAGGAACGACTAGGGTATTCCATTAAAAAGCACGCCCTCAATACTGCGGGGGCGATACGTTTCCCGAATTACCCCTCCGACTTTGTGCGACTGGGGATCGGGCTGTATGGTATTTCTCCGCTGGAGCAGACGCCCTGTGTGCTCGAACCAATTGCCACGCTCACCACGCAGATTCTGCAGGTGCAGGAGGTGCAACCTGGGGAGACGATTGGCTACGGTCGTCGCGGAAAGGTGACTCGTCCCAGTCGTATTGCGATTATTCCGATTGGGTATGCCGATGGATTACCCCGCCGCCTCGGCAATGGTCGGATCTCCTTCCGCCTTCCCGACGGTACCCTTGCCCCAACGATCGGTAATATTTGCATGGATACATTGATGATCGATGTCACCGATGCCGAGAGTGCCGAGGTGGGAAGCGAGGTGACTATCTTTGGCGAAGGGCTGCCGATTACTCGCCTTTCCGATGCCTGCGACACGATTCCTTACGAGATCCTTTCACGTCTCTCCTCGCGGATTGCTCGGCAATATTTTACCGAATAAAGCTATATTACTTATGGAAAAGAAACTATATCTACTCGATGCTTATGCCTTGATCTATCGTGCCTATTATGCGATGATCAGGAGCCCCCGAATCAACTCTAAAGGGGAGGACACCACGGCGATCTTTGGTTTTCTCAATACCTTTGAAGAGATCCTCAACCGTGCCGATGGGGCCCCCATAGCTGTGGTTTTTGACCCAAAGGGAGGTAGCTTCCGAAGCGAGCTTTATCCAGAGTACAAGGCTCAGCGCGAAAAGACACCCGAGGGGATTAGTTTCGCCCTACCTTATATCAAGGAGTTGGTCAATGCCTTTGGTGTACAACACTACACGGTGCCGGGGTATGAGGCGGATGATGTGATTGGCACGATTGCTACGCAGGTGGGAAGCCGAGAGCCGGATCGTATGGTCTATATGATTACGCCGGATAAGGATTATGGGCAGTTGGTGCAAAAGAACGTCCGCATCCTCAAACCCAACCGCTCGGGCGGTGGCTTTGAAGAGTTGGGACCTGAGGAGGTGACGAAAAAGCATGGGCTGCAGGAGAGTCGGCAGGTGATTGACCTCCTGGCCCTCTGGGGCGATACTTCGGACAATGTGCCTGGGGTGAAGGGCATCGGGGAGAAGACAGCGGCAACGCTCCTCACGCAGTATCATGATATTGAGGGGATCTATGCCCATATCGACGAGATCAAAGGGAAGAGAAAAGAAAATCTACTGGAGGGACGTGAGCAACTCAAACTCTCACGCGACCTCGTGACGATCCGCACTAATGTGCCGATGGAGTATAGTCTGGAGGAGATGCAGCGGAAGGAGACGGATCAACAAGCTCTCCTCGACCTCTACGAGCGGTTGGAGTTTCGTTCGAAAATCGGGAAATTGCAAGCGGATGCCACCCTTAGCTCCACCCCACAGCCCCGTTCGCTTTTTGATGAGGATCCAGTAGAAGAGCCTGTGATAGAGAGTAGCTTTAAGCGTTTTGATAGCAGTGAAAAGCAGTATCACCTCGTAGAGAGCGAGGAGCAGATTACTGCCCTAGCAGAGCGACTAGCAGCCGCACCCGCCTTTGCCTTTGATACTGAGACGGATGGGTTGGACGGTATGAGTTGTGGCATCGTAGGCATCTCCTTTGCGATAGCACCTCATGAGGCGTGGTATATTCCGCTTTCGGAGCTGCCGATGGAGGCACAGATGCAGTTGGCCCCTTTTCAAAAAGTTTTTGGCGATCCTAAGGTGCTCAAGATAGGGCAAAACCTAAAGTTCGACCTCAAGATCATTGAGCGGTTTGGCCTTCACCCCGTCGGTTCCTACTGGGACACGATGATTGCCCACTACCTGATTCAGCCTGAGCTACGGCACGGTATGGATGCGATGGCGGAGAGCTACCTCGGCTACCAACCAATCCCGATTGAGGAGTTGATAGGGCCGAAAGGAAGGCAGCAGAAAAATATGCGACAGCTACCGCCCGAGCAGGTCTATACCTATGCTTGTGAGGATGCCGATATCACGCTACAGCTCTACCATAAATTGCGGGAAGAGTTGGAAAAGGAGGAGCTGGAGTCGCTCTTTTATGAGGTGGAGATGCCACTGATGGAGGTGCTACTGCGTATGGAGCAGACCGGCGTGCGGCTCGATGTGAAGCAGCTCACCGATACGGTAGATGAGCTCTATAAGGAGTTGGGAGAACTGGAAGGGGAGATTCAGCGACAAGCGGGTATCCCATTTAATATCAATTCGCCTAAGGAGGTGGGAGAGGTACTCTTTGACGAGCTTAAACTGGTGGAGAAGCCGAAGAAAACCAAGACAGGCCAATATGTGACCCGTGAGGAGGAGCTACAGAAGCTGGCACACCTCCACCCGATTATTGGGTTGATCCTACGTTACAGAGGGCTCCGTAAGCTGGTGAGTACCTATATCGAACCACTGCCACAACTGATCAATCGCCAGACTGGGCGTATCCATACCACTTATAATCAGACGGCAACGGCGACGGGGCGTCTCTCCAGTACCGACCCCAACCTGCAGAATATCCCTGTTCGTGATGAAGATGGTCGGCAGATACGTAAAGCCTTCACTGCCCTCTATCCTGAGCGGGGCGACCGTTATATCTCGGCCGATTACTCTCAGATAGAGCTCCGACTGATGGCGCACTTCTCGGGCGATGAAGCGATGATCGAGGCCTTCCGTGAGGAGCAAGATATCCACGCCATTACCGCCGCCAAGATCTATCACCTGCCATCAGAGCAGATCACGCCCGACCTCAGGAGGCGCGCCAAGACAGCCAACTTCGGGATCATCTATGGTATCTCTAATTATGGGCTGAGCAGTCGGCTGGGTATTCCCTTTGGCGAAGCAAAGGAGTTGATTGATGGCTACTTCCGTACTTTTCCTGGGGTACAGAAGTATATGGAGGAGATCGTGGAGAAGGCGAAGGAGCAGGGATATGTGGAAACGATTATGGGGCGACGTCGCTTCCTCAAGGATATCCACTCTGGCAACAGGGTGGTGCGGGGATTTGCTGAACGCAATGCCATCAATGCACCGCTCCAAGGCTCGGCTGCCGATATCATCAAAGTGGCGATGATACGGATCCAAAAGCGACTTCAGGAGGAGCAGTTCCAAGCTAAGATGATCCTACAAGTGCATGACGAACTCAACTTCTCTTGCCCTGTGGAGGAGCAAGAACGGTTGGTGCCCATGGTGCGTGAGGAGATGGAGAGGGTTTGCCCTGAGCTTCGCGTCCCTCTGAAAGTGGATGTCGGCATTGGTGATAACTGGCTGGAGGCTCACTAAAACAACCCAACTGCCGAGGATTCCTCGGTAGTTAAAAGTTCAGTGACAAGTCCAATCAACTCAAAAATAATCTCTGACTTTTGACTTTGACCGACAATTACAATTGCTTCAAGGATCAGAGAACTATTCTGATGAGCAGACCGAATCTTAGTCCTTCTCTGGTTCGTATCCTACTTGTAATATCTTTTTTGTGGTGGGGACGAATCATCACTGCAGAGGCGCAAGAGGTGGCGACGGGGCAGGCGATTCAATTACTATTGGAGGAGCTGCCTGAGGGGGAAGAGGCACTCCAGCTAGAGGAGACCCTTCGGCAACTATTGGCGGAGCCCCTTGACCTCAATCATGCGACGGAAGAGCAGTTGCTTCAGTTGCCTTACTTCGATGCCTTCTTTGTGCGGAATTTACTACTTGCCCGATCCAAGGGGGGCGGACGTTTCCGATCTATCTATGATCTGAAGGCGGTTCCAGGTGCTCCGATAAGTCACTTACTCCTCCTAGCCCCCTTTCTCAGGGTGGGGAGCGATCGACCACGTACGGTGGCACCACTGCGGCAGGACTTTTACTTGGGTAGTGAGCTAACGCTTCCCCATCGTCGTGACCGCCACCAAGGGATTGGGGTGGGGCTGAGGTATGTGGGAAGTCGACAAGAGCGGCACTCGTGGTCGCTAGTCCTCGGACAGGATCGTGGCGAGTCGTGGCTCCCGCTTCGTAAGGGGGTTGCTGACCATCTCTCTTTTAGTTACCAGTATCGGCAACCGCACTGGCAGGTGGTGCTGGGTGATTATCGGTTACAAGCTGGGCTGGGAGTGCAATTGGGTCAGGCCAATTCATTTTTCTCCCGAAGTGAAATGACGGGGCAACCCCCTTCCCTTAGTGGTCAATTGGTTCGCCCTCACACCAGTTTTCGTGAGGAGGGTTATCTCAGAGGACTTGCGACGAGGTGGCAGGGTGGTCCTGTGCAAGTAGTCCTCTTCTATGGATTTGAGCGACTAGATGCACGTGTTGAGGGGCGGCGACTCCTTACCCTCTACCCCGGTGGTATGCATCGTACTGCCAAGGAACAACGCTACCGACACACTGCTCTCCGCTCTAGCGGTGGAGCCATTGTGAGCTACCAGAAAGGAAAGCTGGAGGTAGGGTCCACTCTAATGGGGCGGCGATACCGCACGGCGGAGGGACAGCCAATGGTCGCCTATCGCCGAGAGGCTAAGCCGGAGCTGAACCACTCTGCTTCGCTCTACTTTAGGTATCTCCAAAGGCACTGGCTCTTTACCGGTGAGACTTTATTGGCTCCGACTAATCGGCGTGCGACTCTGCTCTCAATCAGTTATTTTCACGATCATATCGGTCGCATTACTCTCTCAACTCGTTATCTAGGTGCCGACCACTATTCCCCCTTGGGAATGATAGAGAGTCGTAGCTCCTCTCGCCGTGACGAACGGGGAATGCAGCTCTTTTGGAGTGGGGAACTGGCACGCTGGTGGACTGGAATGGTGCATCTAGACCTCTCTCAGAAGGCTTCTGTGAAGAGTGGATTAAAGCCAGAGCAGTGGCGGTTAACGGCACGAGCTGATTACCGTGAGGGGCGCCAAGCCTTTCAAAGCCGGCTGACCTTCACCAAAAGAAGTCAGCTGCCACTCCGTACTGCTTTTAGGACTACTTATCTCTGCCAACTCTCCTCGCCTCTATATATAAGGAGTGGCCTACAATTTACACATCTATCCGATACCCCACTTACTTGGGCGCTCTTTGGTAGGGTAAGATATCAGCCCGATCCGCAGTTTTCGCTAGAGGGTGGGGTGCACTACTTCTCTGCCACCTCGGGTGTGGTACGTGCTGACCAGCCCTATCTCCCATGGCGATACTATGTGCCGATGCTTCGGGGCAAGGGATTACGAACGACCCTACAAACTCATTATCACCTAGGTCATCTGCATGCCTACCTCCGTGCCTCCCTCACCCACTACCAAGAGGCTCCCACCTCGCTTCTCCCCTCGCTATTGGAAGTGGCCTTTACCTATCGCCTATAGAAAGCTATCATAAACTTCTTAAGGAGACTGTTGCACGAAGGCGATCTGCTGCGTTGCTTTCGGAATTCGGCTTCGGTCACGTACGTGAGTACGCTCCCTTCAGCCTCATCCTCAGCGCCTTGCATCTCATCCTTCGTGCAAAGTCTCGGCACATTTGATTCAAATGTGCGAGAATGCCACTTCGTTCAACATTCTCGGATAAGCCGTGGCTTTAGCTAAATGAAAAAAGCTACCTTCAACAGCTGAGGGTAGCTTTTTTCATTGCTCTTTATTGAACTCTTCCCAGTCCAAATTGTCCGACCTCCCACAAGGGGAGGTCGTAGAGGTGGGTGGAAGTATTCCCCTGGTCGTTCGGGCTACGCCCTCCGA
>OHCR01001092.1_pt1 | contig 12778 bp, 14 predicted proteins | sample 1566831 | NCBI WGS metagenome assembly OHCR01 (sample SAMEA3879516, study PRJEB24766) | human gut metagenome | biome: human-associated habitat; feature: feces | place: USA | collected 1985/1987
CAGGACGACCGTGTCACCTCCTACCGCACCTTCGTGTACTTGAACCTCTGGAGCGACATCGACCCCACGGAAACGGCCAATCGCATCCGCGCCGCCGTGTCCGCCACGCTCAACGAGGGTAAGCAGGTTACCGGCGACGTACGTCGTGCCCAGACCGGCTCCGTCGAGGGTGCGGTGGGTACGCAAGCCTTCGCCGATGCCGTTATCGCTCACCTGGCCTAAGGCATGCACACTTCAAACGCCTAAATAGTACTTAAGTGTTTGCGTATAACCTAAGAATCAATACGCCCGGCGCTCTGTCGGGCGTATTCTATTGAGGACTATGTTTCCTAACAAGGAGTAACTGATATGGGTCTGATTCAAAAGAAGGACGAGAAGGACGAGATCGACGGCATCCAGATCATCGAGCGCGGCGAAGGTCCCGACGGTGACGAGGCCGAGAAGATTGACCTGGTCGCCGGCACGTCTGCCGAACATATTGCCGCCGGTACGACGGCCGAGGAGGAGGACGCTCGCCTGGAGGCAAAGATCGCCGCGGATGCAGCTGACGAGAACCTCATGCCCGAGGAGCAGGACGAGGACGACGACTCCGACGTGGACGACCATGCATCCAAGCACAAGAAGACGATAATTGCCGCCTTTGTGGTCGCCGTCGTGATCGCTGTCGTGGTCGGCTTCTTTATCGGCAATGGCGGCTTTGGCGGCAAGGGCGTCGGCTCGGCGACCCTGACCGAGGACCAGCTCGATTCGACCGTGGCAAGCTATAGCTACAACGGCAAGAAGAGCGACATCACCGCGCGCGAGGCCATCGAGAGCCAGTACAGCCTCGACACCGTCAAGGACGATGACGGCAACTACACCGCTCCGTCTGCCGACGTAATCCTGTCCTACGTGCGCAACCAGATTCTGCTGGACGCTGCCGAGGACGAGGGCATTACCGTCTCTTCCAAGGAAATGAAGCAGTATGCCGAGGATTCCATCGGCACCTCCGACTACAAGACCATGGCCACGCAGTACGGCGTGTCCAAGGATCAGGCCAAGCAGATCGTCCGCCAGTCCGCGACGCTGCAGAAGCTCTACAAGAAGAAGGTTGGCGATAGCTCCGCAAGCATGCCGACCGCTCCGACCGAGCCTGCTGACGGCAACGAGGAGACCGCGAGCAAGGACTACGCCGACTACATCATCAACCTTGCCGGTGACGAGTGGGATAGCGAGAAGGGCACTTGGAAGGACGCCGACAGCACCTATGCCAAGGCCTTCGCTGATGATGCCTTTACGGCCGATAGTGCGACCTATAAGCAGGCCATGACCGCCTATTACACCGCCTACCAGCAGTATTCTTCGCAGGCCTCGAGCGCCAGCTCCAAGTGGACCGAGTATGCTAACGGCCTCTACGCCAAGGCCAACATCAGCATCTACGGCCTGTTTGCGTAAAGAGTCGCACGGCTCATCGAGCATCTAGCCGATAGACAGCAGAAAGTCCGCCAGTACGGAAGTCGTTCTGGCGGACTTTTTGCGTTGAGGGCGTGATTGGCGGCTTAATTATGGCTATTCATCTTTAAGTCCAAAAAGGCTATCGGCTTCATCGTCGGATATATATTCCAGTACATCGCCCGGTTGGCAGTCGAGTGCCCGACATATCGCGTCAAGAGTTGAAAAACGTATGGCAGAAACCTTGCCCGTCTTAATGCGTGACATATTGACCTGGGAGATGCCCACGCGTTCCGCAAGCTCTTTGGATGAGATCTTGCGTTCGGCGAGCATGCGGTCAAGCCGCAGAATAATCATGGATTCCCCCTAGAGCAACTCGTCATCTTGTTTTTACAGGATATACCCGTAGCGGAAGATGCTGGCAATCAAGCAAATAATCAGGCCTGCAAAGAGCATGGAGGGCTCGAATAACTGGCCGGCGAACGCATCCGTAAAGCTGCCGCCAAATCCTAAGAGTATCATTCCCGTGATTACGGCACCAAGAAGCCTCACGGCAACGCCGCCGATAAGGAATAAATGTCCTACTCGACGAAGTGTCTGGTTACATTCAAGGTCAAAGGGCCTGCCTTCCTTTTCAATGTTGAAGAAAAGCCTGCGCACGCTTATCGCGATGGTAAGCGCGAGGCATGTCATCAAGAGGCTCCCTATGGCAGTGTGGCCATCGTGTGCGACGAGCATAAGTGGGGCCTGCGCATCGGTACCGACAATAGCCAGGCACGGCCCTTCGCCGGCTTGAAGTTCTACGGATTGGAGGCACGACCCTTGGGAGAGGCCGGGCAATATAAGTAGAAGGTCAATCGCAATGACTGCGAGGAGTCCCAGAGCGAGCGCTGTGGTAATGCAGATTGTGGCCCATTTGCAGATGCGAGCGAGCTTCCTCAGTTTGGCTATCGTCTGTTCGCGGCTGATGGTTTCATTCGATATAGATGCGTTTCGGTGGACCATAACCTCTCCAATCGGCGTTTTGGATGATACTTGTATCATATCAAAATTAACGATAAACGATAAATAATTACGTATACTGAGTAAGTAATGATTGAAAACGATTAGCGTGAGCTATTAGCTCATTTTGGATGCCGGAGTTTGGCGTTCGGGGGATGAGGACAAATGCCAAAAACTTCCCGTGATCGCGCAAGCGCTCCATCGCGCTCCCCTAATTCATCTGGGAAAACAACTGCAAACGATTGCAAGTAACCGGTGAACGGTCGAAAACTACCGTTCACCGATAATCTCAAAACTGGTTCTAACTGGTATTAAATCAAAAAGACCAATTCACATATCTTCACAATGACCTGCAATTTTTCTTCACGCTATTTTTAGCCGCCCTGCGTTGTTTAGACACAGGAAAAGATCCGATCTTTTGCCAAAGCATTTCGAAACGGTTTCAAAACCGAAGGTAGAAGTGTTAACGACCGGTAAACGGTCGATTTATCACCGTGAGCGGTGCAAAAACGTTTTACCGTATGAATCAAGGAAAGCGACCTCTTCTGGGGTGATATAGTGACAACAACACGTCACGTGGTTACTACCAGTTTAGAAACCACTGGTCTTCAAAGAACGCTTTCTAAGAAGCTTTAAGGGCGAGTGCCCGCTGGCTTCCGAAAATCATCGGACTCAGATTGTACACACCTTCGGAAGGGAAATTTGAATGGTTGGCTTTATTCTTACCGGTCATGGACAGTTCGCACCCGGCCTTGCAAGCGCTATCGCTATGGTTGCCGGCGACCAGCCTGCTTTTACCGTCGTTCCTTTTGAGGGCGACCAGGCCGCATCCTACGGTGAGGATCTCCGCGCCGCTATTACCGCCATGCGCGAGGAGTGCGATGGCGTGCTTGTCTTTACCGACCTGCTTGGCGGCACCCCGTTCAACCAGTCGATGATGATTGCCCAGGATGTCGACAACGTCGAGGTTCTGACTGGCACCAACCTTCCCATGGTTATTGAGCTTCTGTTCCTCCGCGGCAATGCCACGCTCGCCGAGCTTGGCGAGCAGGCCGTGACCGTTGGCCAGACGGGCATCACCGCCCAGACGGTCGCATCCGTTGCCGGCTCCGAGGAAGAGGATATCTTCGGCGACGAGGACGGCATCTAATGGCCGATTTCGGAGCCAACGTCCTGAGCTCCTCGGTCGCCCTTTTAGGCCTGCTTGTCATCATGGGCTTGATTTACACCATCTGGTCGCAAATCAACATGAAGAAGAAGCAGAAGTACTTCAAGGAGCTGCACACCGAGCTCAAGCCGGGTCAGGAGGTTCTTTTCGCCGGCGGTATCTACGGAACCGTCAAAGGCATCGAAGGCGAGAAGGTCCAGATCAAAGTCCGATCCGGAGCCGTCGTAGATGTTTCGCGTTACGCGATTCAGGAGATCAAGTAACTGTCGTCAGCAAATATCGAAAGGAAGCTGATCAACATGGCAGAACCCAACATTCTTCTTACCCGCATCGATAACCGACTGGTTCATGGTCAGGTTGCAACCCAGTGGAACTCCACCCTGGGCTCCAACCTCATCCTCGTCGCCAACGACGACGTGGCGTCCAACACCATGCGCCAGAACCTCATGAAGATGGCCGCTCCCGCCGGCGTCGCTACGCGTTTCTTCTCCCTGCAGAAGACCATCGACGTCATTGGCAAGGCGAGCCCGCGCCAGAAGATCTTCATCGTGGCCGAAACACCGGAAGACGTGCTTACGCTCGTCAAGGGCGGTGTGCCTATAAAGAAGGTAAACATCGGCAACATGCACATGTCGGAAGGAAAGCGCCAAGTCGCCACCTCCGTCGCAGTTAACGACGAGGATGTCGCTGCGTTTAAAGAGCTGCAGGAATTGGGGGTGGAGTTGGAGATCAGGCGCGTTCCGAGCACGCCTGTTGAGGACACGAGCAAGCTCTTCTCGTAATCCTCGTGATCCACGTTGTCAGGAGTGAAACCCTGACGTTCTGTACGTGATATCCAAAGTGCGTACATACATTTTGAAAGGAGGAGCAAGATGGAATACTCGATCATCCAGATCGCTCTGGTCTTCGTTGTTACGTTCATCGCGGCAATCGACCAGTTTGACTTCCTCGAGTCTCTCTATCAGCCCATCGTCACCGGCGCCGTCATCGGTCTTATCCTTGGCGACCTCAACACCGGTCTTCTCGTGGGTGGTACCTATCAGCTCATGACGATCGGCAACATGCCGATCGGAGGCGCTCAGCCGCCTAACGCCGTCATCGGCGGCATCATGGCAGCCATTCTCGCTATCGCCACGGGCCTCGAGCCCAACGCGGCAGTCGGCCTCGCCATTCCGTTCGCTCTGCTTGGCCAGCTTGGCGTTACCCTGGTCTTCACGCTTATGTCCCCGCTTATGTCCACGGCCGATAACATGGCTCACAACGCGGACACCAAGGGCATCGAGCGCCTGAACTACTTCGCCATGGCTCTGCTCGGCCTGATCTTCGCTGTCGTCGTCACCCTGTTCTTCATCGCTGGCGCTACCATCGGTCAGACCATCGCTTCTGCCATCCCGACTTGGCTGCAGACCGGTCTGTCCGCTGCAGGCGGCATGATGCGCTTCGTCGGCTTCGCCGTCCTGCTCAAGGTTATGATGAACCGCGATATGTCGCGCTCATCACCGTTGCCAACGATTCGCTGGCAACCCCTGCTCTGCTCATCCTCGCTCTCATCGGCTTCGGCATCGCTTTCTGGGACTTCCAGCAGCAGACCGAGCTGAAGGGTGCAGCTGTTTCTGACGGAGGTGACTTCGAAGATGGCATCTAATGAGTATGTGATCCCGGAGCACTACGAGGATCTCACTCCTGCTCCGCAGCTCGACCAGAAGACCCTCAACAAGATGGCTTGGCGCTCCTGCTTCCTGCAGGCATCGTTCAACTACGAGCGCATGCAGGCCGCTGGCTGGCTTTACTCCATCATCCCCGGTCTGGAGAAGATCCACACCAACAAGAACGACCTCGCGGCTTCCATGAGCCACAACCTGGAGTTCTTCAACACCCACCCGTTCCTCGTCACCTTTGTTATGGGCATCGTGCTTTCGCTCGAGCAGAACAAGGTTGACATCCCCACGATCCGCGCCGTCCGCGTCGCCGCAATGGGCCCGCTCGGTGGTATCGGTGACGCCCTGTTCTGGCTGACGCTCGTGCCTATCACGGCCGGCATCACCTCCAACATGGCCATCAACGGCAACGCTGCTGCGCCGATCATCTTCCTGGTGATCTTCAACGCCGTCCAGTTCGCTCTGCGCTTCTGGCTCATGAACTGGTCCTACAAGCTTGGCACCAGCGCTATTGACGCTCTGACCGCCAACATGCAGGCCTTCACGCGTGCCGCTTCCATCATGGGCGTCTTCGTCGTCGGTTGCCTGGTCGTCACCATGGGTGGCACCCAGATCAACCTCCAGATCCCCAACGGCACCACCCGTGGCCTCTCCGCTACTACCGTGATCGTCTCCGAGAAGGAGGCCGAGAACTTCACCGGTATGGAGGGCATCGATACCGAGACCGCTGAGGCCGGTACCATCGCCATGACCGATAAGGACGGCAACGCCCTTACCGCTTCCGATGCCGACGGCAACGCTGTCGAGTGCGGCGTCACCGATCTGGGCAACGGCATGGAGTCCGTTACCTACGGCACCGTTACCGAGGATCCGGTCAACTTCTCTGTTGCCGACACCCTCAACACCATCGTCCCGAAGCTCGTCCCGCTTATGCTTACGCTGCTGCTTTACTACATGTTCGCTAAGCACAGCTGGACCCCGACCAAGGGCATTCTCCTGCTCTTCGTCCTTGGCATCCTGGGCGCTGGCCCGCTTGGTCTCTGGCCGAGCATCTGGTAAGGCTCTAGCTTGAGGGGTGTGTCCCTACGCGGCTCACACCCCGACCCCTTAAGCCATGTGTATGTTAAAAGCCGCGTGCTCGAAAGAGCGCGCGGCTTTTGTTTTCTTGATGATTCGGGTGTGGCAGACAGATAATGCTAAACACCCTAGGTAGTTAGCCGAATTCGAGCAAAAGGGAGGATAGGATGGCGATCGGAGCGCGTAAGCAACCGCTGTACGATCAGCTGGTCGATATTCTGACCGAAAAGATCGACCATGAATATCGCGCCGGTGACATGATTCCTTCCGAGCGCGAACTTTCGGAGCGCTATGGTCTCTCGCGCACTACGGTACGCCTGGCTCTGCAGGAACTAGAGCGTTTAGGACTGGTGGTTCGGCAGCACGGTCGCGGTACCTTTGTGACCGACCGTTCGGCAAAGGCAACCAATCTTATGCAGTCCTACAGCTTTACCGAGCAGATGCGCGCGATGGGTCGCGACCCCGAGACCACGATTCTCGAGTTTTGCGAGATGGAGGCCGATAAAAATCTGGCCGAGCATATGGGATTGCGTATAGGTGATCGCATTTTTAAGCTTAAGCGCCTTCGTTCTGCCGACAACATGCCCATGATGGTCGAACGCAGCTATCTACCAGTTCGTCAATTTCTGTCCCTAAAGCGACCGCTGCTGGAGCGTAAGCCGCTTTACGATGTGATTGAGCAAGACTTTCAGCAAAAGATACGCGTGGCCGAAGAGGAGTTCTATGCGAGCATAGCCCGTCCCACCGACGCTCACCTTTTGGGAATTGTCGAGGGCTCGCCTGTGCTCGATTTGGTCAGGACTACGTATAACGAGTCAAACGAGGTTGTGGAGTACACACTCTCGGTTGCTCGTGCCGATCAGTTTAAATACAAGGTTTACCACCAGCGTAGCGACTAGTGTTCGCATCGTTTCCATATGATGATTATTTGCATTTAACTGGTTACTACCAGATAACCAACCGAAGTGTATAATTGCACGTCAGAGGATTACTTCTAGAGAGAGGTATTAGAAATGTTCGAGAAGAGTGTCGAGGAGCTCACCGAGCTCGGCGCCCAGATCACCACGGCCGAGATTGCTCAGCAGCCCGAGCTTTGGCGTGATACGCTCAACATCTATCGCGAGAACAAGGAGGCCATCGAGGCTTTCCTGGCCGAGGCTCGCGCTATGGGCGAGGGTCGTCTGTCCGTTGTCTTCATCGGTGCCGGTACGTCCGACTACGTTGGCGATACCTGCGCCCCGTACCTGCGTCACGCTGGCAACACTGATCTCTACGACTTTAAGCCCATCGCCACGACCGACATCGTGAGCGCCCCGCGCGACTTCCTGCGCGCCGAGGATCCCACGCTCGTGGTTTCCTTCGCCCGCTCTGGCAACAGCCCCGAGAGCCTTGCCGCCGTTGCCGTTGCCAAGGAGCTCGTCCACAACGTCAAGTTCCTCAACATCACCTGCGCTCCCGAGGGCAAGCTCGCCGTCGAGTCTGCCGATGATCCCAACGCGCTGACGCTGCTCATTCCGCGCGCCAACGACAAGGGCTTCGCCATGACCGGTTCTTATTCCTGCATGACCCTGCTCTCTACCCTTATTTTCGACACTGCCTCTGATGAGCAGAAGGCCGAGTGGGTCGAGACGATTGCCAAGATGGGCGAGGAGGTCATCTCCCGTGAGCCCGAGATCGCCGATTACCTGGCTGGCGACTTCAACCGCGTGACCTACTTGGGTTCTGGCTCCTTCGGTGGCCTTGCCCAGGAGAGCCAGCTCAAGATCCTTGAGCTGGCTCACGGTCTGGTCGCTACTTCCTACGACACCTCCATGGGCTATCGTCACGGACCTAAGTCCTTCGTCGACGATAAGACGCTCGTCTTCGTGTTCGTCAATAACGACGCCTACACCCGTCAGTACGACATCGACATCCTCAACGAGATCGGTGGCGACGAGATCGCTCAGCACACCATCGCCGTTCAGCAGGAAGGTGCCACCGTCTATGAGGGTGAGTCCTTCACCTTTAAGGGCTACGAGGCACTTCCCGAGGGCTACCTTGCTCTGCCGTTCGTGATGTTTGCCCAGGCTATCAGCCTGCTCAACTCCGTGCGCGTGGGCAACACGCCCGACACGCCGAGCCCCACTGGCACGGTCAACCGCGTGGTTAAGGGCGTGACGATTCACCCCTTCACCGCTTAATCGCGTCCCCCTGTAAGGGCGCCCGTCCGCTCATAACGGCGGGCGGGCGCTTTTTGTTTTACGTGAGCTGGGTATAAGCATCACCACAGTCAACTGCTTTAGAAGCGAGGAGTGCATATGAGCACGTACGCAATTAAGGCTGACAAGTTCTTCTTGCCGGCAGGCCCGCAACTGGGCGGCTATCTTATGGTCGAGGATGGCGTCTTTGGCGCCTGGCAGGCCGACGAGCCCTCTTGCGAGATTAAGGACTACACGGGATCGTGGATCGCACCGGGTATGGTCGATACTCACATCCATGGCTTCTACAACCACTCAACTACCGATAACGATCCCGAGGGCATCGATATCAGCTCGACCGAGCTCGCCCGTCGCGGTACCACCAGCTGGCTGCCCACGACGTTCACCGATGGCGTCGAGCAGATCAAGGACGCCTGCGCCGCCATCGCTCAGGCGGACGAGGGTCGCGGCCCCGACTTCTGCGGTGCCCGCATTCAGGGCATCTACCTGGAAGGCCCCTTCTTTACCATGAAGCACGTGGGTGCGCAGAACCCCGCTTACCTGATCGATCCCTCCGAGGAGGTCTTCGATCAGTGGCAGGAGGCTGCGGGTGGTCGCATCGTTAAGAGCGCCATGGCGGCCGAGCGCGACGGTGCCGCTGCTTATGCGGCTGCTCTGAATGCCAAGGGTGTGGTGACCAGCATCGGTCACTCCGACGCCACCTACGATGAGTGCATCGCCGCCATCAACGCCGGTGCCAGCTGCTTTACGCATACCTATAACGGTCAGCGCGGGCTGCATCACCGTGAGCCCGGTGTCGTGGGCGCTGCCATGTCCACGCCCGAGACCTACGCCGAGATCATCTGTGACGGCAAGCACGTTAACCCTGCCGCCATCAAGGCGCTGCTGCAGGCAAAGGGCTGGCAACACACGGTGCTCATCACTGACTGCCTGGGTTGCGGCGGCATGCCCGAGGGCAGCTACACCAGTGGTGGCATGGACGTCATCATGAAGGACAACCTGTGCTGGCTCGCCGACGGCAAGAGCATTGCCGGCTCGGTGCTCACGCTTGCCCAGGGCGTCAAGAACATCGTTGACTGGGGCATCGCCAGCGCCGATATCGCCATTCGCATGGCAACCGAGGTGCCGGCACGCTCCGCGCACATCGAGGATAAGTGCGGCAGCATCATGCCGGGTCGCGACGCCGACTTTGTCGTGTTCGACCATGAGCTTACCCTCGTCGAGACGTATGTTGGCGGCCAGAGCGTCGGCAACGCCTTTACCGAGTAACGATAGAAAAAGACGGCGGGCCCGAATCTGCTCGGACCCGCCGTATGGGTTAAACGCTCAAAAGCACCTTCACAGTTACAGCTTGTTAGCGATCTTCTTTGCCGTGCGCTTGACGCCGGCCACCAGGCCTCCTGCAGGATGCTCCTTCTCGTATGCTAGGCGCTTCTCGCGCTTGGCGTACTCTTCGACGATGATGTCGCCATACTCGTCTTCGATCTTGTCGAAGAAGTCGACGGCGCCCTTAATTTCCTCAGCGGTCGGGTGTCCCTTTTGGACACCGCCGGTGAGTTTGAACGGCCCCCACGTATCAAAGCCGGGGCAGCCGTAGACACCCATAAAGATGGCCTGCCTCATGCGGCAGATGCCATCGATATCCTTGCCGTACCACTTGTTTTTGCCACCGTAGGTCATAAGGCCAAACACCTTGTCCTGCGGCTGCAGCACGTTCGTGAGCACGCGTGCCATGTCCTTGTCGATCTCGGAGTAATAGATGCCCGTGGCGACACCGATCAGATGATATTCGTGCAGGTTGGGATACTCGTTTTTACCGAGCGTCTTCACATCGAGGGTATCGATCTCGGGGTGTGCCTCGACGATGGCGTCCACGAGCTTTTTCGTATTGCCGTGATGGCGCGAGGCGTAGAGGATGATGGTTCGCATAAGAAGGCCTTTCAGCTGTAATTGCATCAATGTCTGTATGGTACCCCGTTACATGGCTGGGATACCGGACGCATCGATGAACGTGCGGGTTTGTCCTTTGGTTAGGGCCGAGACGGGTACTTGCGAGCAAAAAGCAGTTGTTCGAAAGGATGGGCAATGGAATACGCTCTCTCCAACGATTCGATTTCTATTAAGGTGTCCACGGCCGGTGGTTCGTTTACCTCGATCGAGGCCGGAGGTCGCGAGTATCTGTGGCAGGGCGATCCCGCCGTGTGGTCCGGCCAGGCACCGATTTGCTTCCCGATTTGCGGAGGCTTGCGCGACAACAGCGCCATGACATTTGCCGGGCATCATGTAAAGCTCGCTCGCCACGGGTTTGCGCGCAAACAGGAGTGGAAGCTGCTGAGCCAAGGCGAAAACGAGCTGGTGATGTGCCTGGCTTCCGAGGATAACGCCGCGCTGCTGAGCGATTATCCGTATCCGTTTAAGCTTGTCGCTCGCTATACGCTCGAGGACGCTGCCGTGCGCGTCTCCTATGAGGTGACCAACGAGGGAACCGAGGACATGCCGTTCTTTATCGGCGGTCATCCCGGCTTTAGGTGTCCGCTCGATGAGGGCGAGGCCTATACGGACTACGAGTTGCGCTTTGAGAAGGACGAGGCTGCGGAGCTTTGCACTGCCGTCCCCTCGACTGGCTTGATTGACGTGACCAATCGCTCCAAGAACCCCATGGTGGGAAAGACACTGCCTCTGTCGCATGAGCTCTTCGATTTTGCGGAGACCATCTTTGATGTGCTCGAGAGCCGTCAGGTCACGCTTTCTAAGAAGGACGAGGACAAGGGCGTCCGCCTGAGCTTTGAGGGCTTCCCATATCTCATTGTGTGGAGTAAGCCCGAGGGCGATTTTGTGGCGGTTGAGCCCTGGGGCGGCCTTTCGACCTGCTCCGATGAGGACGACGTGCTTGAGCACAAGCGCGGCTGCCTTGTCGCCAAGCCCAAGGAGACCGTCGTTCGCTCGTTCACGATTAAGATTCTGTAATTCCGTTTTGTCGACTCGTATCGCGAGGCACAAGGAGCCTGCGAGATAAGGAGCTAAAAATGATCCTCACCGTTACGATGAACCCGTCTGTCGATACGCGCTATCAGCTCGATGAGCTCGTTATCGACGACGTTAACCGTGTGACGCCCGAAAAGACCGCTGGCGGCAAGGGCCTCAACGTGGCCCGTGTGCTGGGTCAGCTGGGCGACGACGTTGTGGCAACCGGTCTGCTCGGCGGCCACATGGGCGCCTACATGGCTGAGCTCATGGACGCCAACGGTATTAACAACGACTTTGTGCCCATCAAGGGCGAGACTCGCATTTGCCTCAACATCCTCCACGCCGGCAACCAGACCGAGCTGCTCGAGAGTGGCCCGACAATTGCCCCCGAGGAACTCGATGCCTTTACCGCCAAGTTTACTGAGCTTGCGGGCAAGGCCGACGTCGTCACCATTTCGGGTTCTCTGCCCCGCGGTGTCGAGGCAGACTACTATGCCAAGATTACGGGCATTGCCGAGAACGCCGGCGCCAAGGTGCTGCTCGATACCTCGGGTGCCTCGCTCGAGGCCGCCCTTAAGTCCGAAATTAAGCCCGAGCTGGTCAAGCCTAACCTGACCGAGATCAACGGCCTTCTGGGCACGAGCTTTACCACCGACGATGTGGACGAGCTCCGCGCCGCGCTCGCCTCTGATGCCCGCTTCTCCGATATCCCCTGGGTCGTCGTGTCCATGGGCGCTGCCGGCTCCGTTGGCTTCCACAATGGCCGTGCGTTCCGCGTAAAGACGCCCGATATCCCTGCCGTTAACGCCACGGGCTCTGGTGACTCCACTATCGCTGGCTTCGCGCATGCCATTGCTGCTGGCGCAGACGACGAGACGGTGCTGCGTACCGCCAACACTTGCGGCAAGCTCAACGCCATGGATCCCATGACCGGCCATCTGGTCATGGACCGTTGGGACGAGGTCTACAACGGCGTTGTCGTGACCGAGCTGTAAGGGCTTGGGCGACAGCCCCGGCATCGGTTGTTTGCTTATGGTTAGAGCCGACGACAAGTGTGGCAGCATTATGCCCGGCCGCGATGCCGACTTTGTCGTGTTCAATCCCGACCTTACCCTGGTCGAGACGTATGTGGGTGGCAACAGCGTCGGTAACGCGTTTGCCGAGTAGCCGCCAAAGAAGCGATCCGAGAGGGGATTTAGATGATTTACGGTGCACTGGGCGATATCGAGGAGTACCGCGGAATGCTCAAGGGCCTCGACGTGCTGATCGACTGGCTC